>JAEIGA010003650.1_pt1 | contig 24018 bp, 20 predicted proteins | sample 9270691 | NCBI WGS metagenome assembly JAEIGA01 (sample SAMN17057246, study PRJNA624740) | gut metagenome | biome: biome; isolation source: fecal sample | host: Bos grunniens | place: China: Xizang | collected 2019 | reverse complement strand
GCTGCATCCTTATCTGTAGCTCGCTTAATAGCACGCTCCACATTCTCCTTTGGCATGTTCTCTGCCTTTGCATTCTGGATAAGAAGACGTAGACGGAGGTTTGATGATGGATCTGGACCCGAAGCCTTTACTGCCATCTCGATCTCCTTACCAATCTTGGTAAATACACGCGCCATGTGTCCCCAGCGCTTCATTTTTCTCGCCTTGCGATACTCAAATGCTCTTCCCATAGTAAAATTTAGTTTATATTTTTAGAATTATCTTGCTTATATATGTATACAATCGCGCAAAGATAATAAAAAAAGTGTAAGGATAAAAACGAAAAAGCGAAAAGTAATGATAGATTTCTCCTTCAATAACAAGTAATACCCCTCGGGATTTCTCCCAAGGGGTATTACATAATAAGCTATAAAACTCTTTTTTTCCTAGCAGTTCATAGCACCGCAGCAGTGGATAACCTGTCCGCTAACATAAGAAGAGAGGTCAGAACCAAGGAATACAGCTACATTAGCTACATCCTCTGGAGTACCGCCACGGCGAAGAGGAATCTGCGCTGCCCACTGATCCTTAATCTCCTGCGAAAGCTGGTTTGTCATCTCAGTAATGATGAAGCCTGGGGCAATGCAGTTAGCACGGATACCACGAGGACCCATCTCCTTTGCGATAGACTTTGCAAGGCCAATCATACCAGCCTTTGATGCAGAGTAGTTACACTGTCCAGCGTTACCACTTACACCCACTACAGATGACATATTGATAATAGAGCCGCTACGCTGCTTCGCCATAACTGGTGTTACGGCATGGATGAAGTTAAACGCCGACTTAAGATTTACGTTGATAACAGCATCCCACTGTGCCTCTGACATACGCATCATAAGGCCGTCCTTTGTGATACCTGCGTTATTAACAAGGATATCGATACGTCCGAAATCCTCAACAACCTGCTTTACAACCTCGTGTGTCTCATCGAAGTTTGCAGCGTTTGAGGCATAAGCCTTTGCCTTAACACCCAAAGCCTCAATCTCCTTTATAGTCTCCTCAACAGCCTCGTTGATAGCCAAGTCGGTGAATGCTACATTAGCACCCTCCTCGGCATAGCGCAAGGCGATAGCCTTACCGATACCACGTCCAGCACCTGTTACGAGTGCTACCTTACCTTCCAAAAGTTTCATATAGGATAATTCTTTAGTTCGTTATTACTTATTCTCCCACTTACGTAGTGCTACACAAGCGTTGTGACCACCAAAGCCCAAAGAGTTTGAGATAGCCACCGTAAGGTCTGCCTCGCGAGCCTTGAGTGGAGTGTAATCTAGGTCACACTCTGGGTCTGGGTTTGTAAGACCTATTGTTGGAGTCACAATACCATGGTATAGCGAGAGTGCAGATGCAACAAGCTCCACAGCACCTGTAGCACCAAGCATGTGACCTGTAATAGACTTTGTAGAGGTAATCATAGCACGCTTTGCAGCCTCCTCGCCCATTGCCAACTTGATAGCCTTGGTCTCCGCAGCATCGTTAAGAGGAGTACCTGTACCGTGAGCATTGATGTAGAGAAGATCCTTCTCTGCGTCAAACTGTGCCTCATCGAGGGCCTGCTTAATAGCGCGTGAAGCTGGAATACCATCAGGACGTGGAGCTGTGAAGTGGTGTGCATCGCAGCTATTGCCATAACCCACAACCTCTGCATAGATCTTTGCGCCACGCTTCAAGGCGTTCTCCAAAGACTCAAATATCATCATACCAGCACCCTCGGCGATAACAAAGCCGTGACGATCTGCCGAGAATGGCAATGAAGCCTGTAGTGGATCCTCCGAACGTGACAGAGCCTTGCTGTTAGCAAAACCACCAATAGCCAATGGATGTACCGAAGCCTCGGCACCACCGGTGATGATAGCATCAGCATATCCGTGCTTAATAGCGCGGAACGCCTCACCTGCTGCGTGAGTACCTGTAGCACAAGCTGTTACAACAGGCAAACATACACCCTGCGCATTATGAGAGATAGCCACATTACCTGATGCGATATTCGAAATCATCATAGGTACAAAGAAAGGTGAGATGCGTCCTACGCCCTCCTCAAGCATCACCTTTGTCTGATTAACGAAGGTATCCATACCTCCAATACCCGAGCCAATATATACTCCAAGACGCTCTGGGTCAATGTTCTCGCCACTTACAAGACCTGCATCCTTCATAGCATCTGATGCAGCAGCCATGGCATATACGCAGAACTTATCACTGCGGCGTGCAAGACCAGCATTAAGCTCATACTCCGACTGATCGAAGTTCTTCACCTGACCAGCCACCTTCACTGGAAGGTTATACTCATCATAGCCCTTGATAAAATCAATACCGCAGTTGCCCTCTACGAGGTTCTTCCAGGTGTCCTCAACATGGTTACCCACAGGGGTAATAGCGCCAACACCAGTGATAACTACTCTCTGTTCCATTTCTATATTTTTAAGTTTTCTATTATTCCTGTTTGTAAATTCTACTTCGCCCACTCTATAACACAAGCTCCTGTTGTGAAGCCAGCACCAAAGGCACTGAACACCAACTTATCGCCACTCTTGAGCATTCCTCCGCGATTCAACTCATCGAGAAGCGCAGGGAGTGCCGCCGATGATATATTACCATATCGCTCTACGTTATGTGGCACGCGCTCCTCCTCAACACCTAGGAAGTTGCGAATTGAGTCGATGATACGGCGATTTGCCTGATGCAAAACGTAATACTTGATATCACTAGGCTCCAAACCTGTCTCGTTGAGGAGCTTGCGGATGTCACGGCATGAGCTTGTCACAGCATGCTTAAACACCTCACGGCCACGCATCACAAGAGGCTCAAAATTCTCCTCCTTTGAGATATATGGCGTAGGCTCCAAAGTTCGCTGATAGTAGAGAACCTCTGGGAGGCACGATGTAGTAAGACGTATAGCCTTCATGTTATCACCCTCGGTGACAACTGCTGCACCAGCACCATCACCAAAGAGTACACATGTACTTCTATTCTTCCAGCTCACCATGCGTGAAGGCTCCTCGGCACATACGATGAGGATGTTCTTCGCCTTCTTGCACTTTAGTTTATCCTCGGCCATATCGAGAGCAAAGATAAAACCAGCGCAAGCAGCATTTATATCCAACGTTGGACATGTAGCACCAATCTTACCCTGGATAATACAGCTCAACGCAGGAGTCACATACTCGTTTACCACATTTGAGCAAATGATATAATCGATATCCTTCGCAGTAAGTCCGGCATCCTCAAGAGCCTTGTTTGCCGCTATGGTTGCCAAATCCTCGAGCTTCTCTGACGATATCACGCAACGCTCTTTTATACCTGTTCTTTCGGTGATCCATTCATCTGTAGTCTCAAGAAACTGCTCAAGCATTGTGTTTGTTACCGAGCATGATGGATGTGCCGAACCTGTACCAATAATTTTCATTAAGAAATATTGTGTTAGTTTAACATTTAGTTTTGAGAATTAGCACACTCTTCAAGCTGACACCTCATTTTTCAGATATCACGCAATAATATCCAATTCTCAAAACGATGCAAAGATAGATACATGATACTATACGCACATACGTTATGTGGTGAAAAGTAATATATCGTGGCAAAAATAGCGTATTTGTGGTAAAAATTTTGCTCAAATTCACATTTTTTGTAATTTTGTAGGCAAAACAAAAGGCTTTTATTAAAACTCTTTTACTAAAAATGATGGCAATTAAAGAGAAAGAAATACCAAAATTTCTAGTATCTAGAAGATACATCTCGGTAGTTATTGCGTTCATAGTTCTCTTCTCGGGACTCTTCCTTTTTATCTACCAACCATTCTCACTTGCTGTATGGTTTAGCACTGCCGACTCGTTAAGCTTCAGCCTATCGCTGCTATTCTATATCCTATCCATCATTATCCTTGTGGTGAGTCGTATGACGATGTACTATCTTCAGGATAGGGTCGATCTAACAACCATGACATACATCTGGTGGATTATGTTCGAGAATATAGCGATATCGCTACTCTACACCCTCATAACAATAAAGTTCTTCCCCGTAGAGGGTATCTCCACGCCGACAATCGCCACACGTGCGCTGATGTGCGTAACACTTATCCTCGCTATCCCCAACGCCCTAGTACTATTCTACGCAGCATATAAGGCGAAGTGCGAGGAGCTTCAAGCGACACAATATCGCCTACAGCGTCTTTCGGAGGAGTATAGGCTCTTGGAGAGTAACACACAGCATGAGCTACGCGCCGCAGCGATGGTACAGAGCAAGACACAGCCACAACAGTCGCAGGACGCAACGCCACGTATGATAAATCTCTACGACAACAATGGCACACTACGCCTAACACTTAATATTGACTCGCTATACTACCTTGAATCGGAGGATAACTACATAAAAGTATATTATAAGCACAACGACAAGATAGTATCATATATGCTTCGCTGTCGCACGCGCAGCGTTGAGGAGAGCCTTGCAGGAACGTGCATGGTGCGTTGTCACCGCTCCTTCATCGTAAACATAAATAAGATAAGTGTCATGGAGGATGATCGCCGCATGCACTACCTATCGTTGGACGATGATAGCATCAGGCGAATACCCGTTTCAAAAAGCTATTATGAGTCGCTTGTAGCCAAGCTCAACACCATTACATAATAGATTTACCATCGGTAAAGACCTCAAAAGAGTATCACACCATAAATAGAGAGGGCCTGCTCAACAATCGTTGAACAGGCCCATACTTTAGAAGTGGTACGACAATCGTGCGTATATCCTTACTACAACACCTTGCTAGACCCCTTCAAATCTTAATCGGATATTACTTATAAAGCTCCACATCCGAAGTCTCCGAAGCGTTGATGCACGATACAGCCTCGGCAATCTTACGTGATGCATACTTCACAAAGATCTTTGTAGGGTTAAGATACTCCTCCATCTCTGTTGCCTGACGAAGCATGATGTGTGACATGATGATATATCCTGCAACCTCCACCAAGCGGCGAGAGTGGAAATCCTTATATCCGTGAGCCTCCTTGTCGAGAGCCTCAACACGAGCAACAACCTCCTCATAGCGCTTACGCAACTCCTTAAGCTCGGCACCAAGAGCTGAAGTATTCTCATTAAGCTCCTGCTCCTCGTAGCGAAGAATCTGCTCGAGGTATGTACCCTTTGTCACGTGGTTAATAGCGGCTACAACCTGAAGCTGTGTAGTACCCTCATAGATGTTCAAGATTCGCGCATCGCGGTATAGGCGCTCACACGCATAATCCTTCATATAACCAGAACCACCATGAATCTGAATAGAGTCGTAAGCAACCTCATTTGCGAACTCCGAGCCAAACATCTTTGCAAGAGGTGTGAAGCCATCAGCAAGGCGGTTGTAGAACTTCATCTCCTGACGCTCCTCACCCTCCAACGAGCGCTCGTTAGAGATGTGGTTCAACTGCTTGTATATATCAACAAAGCGAGCAGTCTCATAGAGCAACGCACGCGATGCAAGGGTCTTTGCCTCCATATTCTTAAGCATCTCCGAAACGGCAGCAAACTGAATAATAGGCTTACCAAACTGCTCACGCTCCTGGGCATACTTCAACGCCTCGCGGTATGCAGCCTCTGCCAAACCTGTAGACTGTGCCGAGATACCAAGACGCGCCGCATTCATAAGCGACATCACATACTTGATAAGACCCATCTTGCGGTCACCAACCAACGTAGCAGGGGCATTGTTGAAGACCAACTCACATGTTGGCGAACCCTTGATACCAAGCTTATTCTCGATACGGCGTACTATAACGCCACCATCACGCTTGTCATAGATAAGCATTGACAATCCACGAGCATCCTTTGTACCATCCTCGGTACGCGCCAACACCAACGAGATGTCGCCATCACCATTGGTAATAAATCTCTTACAGCCATTGAGACGCCATACTCCAGCCTCCTCATCCCACGATGCCTTGAGCATCACAGCACCAAGATCTGAACCTGCATCAGGCTCTGTAAGATCCATAGCACATGTCTCACCAGCAGATACTCGAGGGAGGAAGCGTGCCTTAATATCCTCTGTTGCAAACTCATTGATAGTCTCGGCGCAATCCTGCAAACCCCAGATATTCTCGAAGCCTGCATCGGCACGTGCAACCATCTCATTAGCCATTGCAAAGCATGTAACAGGCATGTTCAAACCACCAAAGCGGCGTGGCAAGGTCATACCTCCCAAGCCTGCCTCGTTCAAAGCCTCGATGTTACGCACAGTACCTGAAGCATACTCCACATGGTCGTTTACAACACGTGGACCCTCATGGTCTACGCTCTCTGCATTTGCTGCGATAACCTCACCACACACATCACCCACAATCTCCAACACTCTGCGGTAAGAGTCCATAGCATCCTCCACATCCTGGGGTGCATAATCATACTCCGAGCGATCGGCAAAGTTACGCTCCTTAAGCTCGATAATCCTCTTCATCAACGGATGAGAGAGGTGATACTGTAAATCCTTATTATCTAAATAAAAGTTTGCCATAGCTCGCCTATTTTGAGTTCTGTTTGTAATACTTAATCATCTTTGGGATAACCTCCTCAACGCTACCTGTGATAGCATAGTCAGCAATCTTGTTGATAGGAGCCTGTGGGTCGGTATTGATAGAGACTATCATAGCCGACTGATCCATACCCGCTGTGTGCTGAATCTGTCCCGAGATACCACATGCGATGTAGAGCTTTGGACGTACTGTGACACCTGTCTGGCCAATCTGACGCTCATGCTCCGCAAAGCCAGCATCAACCGCAGCACGCGAAGCTCCTACCTCGCCACCAAGCACCTCTGCCAAATCGTGAACAAGCTGGAAGCCCTCCTTCGAGCCAACGCCATAACCACCAGCAACGATAACCGAAGCTCCCTTGATATCTATCTTGCGCTCCTCAATATGACGCTCCACGATGCGCACTGCAAGGTCGGTATCCTTTACCATTGGCTTCCAAGCGATCTCGCGAAGCTCACCAGCTGCAGGTGTAGACAGCGCCTCCTTACGCATAACACCCTCACGCACTGTAGCCATCTGTGGGCGGCACTCTGGGTTTACGATAGTGGCAATGATGTTACCTCCAAACGCTGGACGGATCTGATAAAGAAGAGCATCATACTCCTTGCCTGTTTTAGCATCCTTATGCTCACCAATAACAAGCTCTGTGCAGTCAGCTGTAAGACCGCTGTGAAGTGCTGATGATACACGTGGTGCAAAGTCACGACCCACAGGTGTAGCACCAAAGAGTGCTATCTGTGGCTTCTCCTGCTGGATGAGGCCTACCATAACAGCTGTGTGAGGAAGTGTGCGGAATGGGGCAAAAATCTCATCATCGGCCACCCATACAGTATCTGCGCCATACTTTGCCAACTCCGAAGCGTGGCCCTTTACATCATGACCAATAACTACAGCCTCCAACTTAACGCCAAGCGTATTAGCAAGCTCACGGCCCTTTGTAAGAAGCTCCAATGAGACATCGGCAATCTGCTGCCCCTCTATCTCTATATATACAAATACGTTATTCATACCTCTCATTGTATTAACCGAGCGTATGGCTCGCAATAAGTTCCTGCATAAGAGCCTCAATATCCTTATCATCTGCAGATAGGCTCTTTGCCTCCTTTGCCTGGAACACTACATTTTCAATCTTCTTCACCTTCGTAGGAGAGCCGCTCAAACCAAGCTGCTCGGGGTCAGGATTTACATCTGCCGCAGCAAACTCCACGATATGGAGGTATGGTCGCTCAGCGATGAAAGCCTTTGCCTTATCCTCGGCCACAGATAGCTCCGATGTAGCAAGTGCATACTTGAACTTCATGACGCGCTTTGCGTTACGAGGACGGCACTCCTTGGCTGATGAGTTTACGGTGATAACCGCAGGAAGTGGAGATACCACAACCTCGGCACCACGCTCCAAGCGGCGCTTGATAGTCACCTCACCCTCCTTAATATCTACAAGCTCCTCGGCATAAGTTACCTGTGGGAGGTTCAGCTTCTCGGCAACCTGTGGGCCAACCTGTGCTGTGTCGCCATCGATAGCCTGACGTCCTGCAACGATGATATCAGGATTAATCTTACGAAGTGCGCACGATAGCGCATAAGATGTTGCTAGCGTATCAGATCCCGCAAACTCCTTACCCGAGAGCAAGTAACCACCATCAGCACCACGGAACATTGCCTCGCGGATAACATCTGCAGCACGCTGTGGACCCATGGTAAGAACCTCTACACGAGCATTACCAAGACGGTCGCGCATCTGAAGTGCCATCTCCAAGGCATTAAGATCCTCTGGGTTGAAGATTGCAGCCAGAGCAGCACGGTTTACCGTACCCTCTGGAGTCATGGCATCCTTGCCCACATTACGTGTGTCGGGCACCTGCTTTGCCATAACTACTATTTTCGTTACTTTTTCCATAATTATATTTTATGTAAACTATATTTACAAAAATTTCGATGCAAAGATACTTATTTTTGTCTAAATGACCATCATTTTACACCTCTATTTTTAACTACATTGTATATATTACTTGTTATCAAGTAATTATATATTGTTTAAATTTGTCAATTTTACTCATCTAATACTCACTTATATCAACTCCAACACGTTTATAACAATTCATGATATTGTAAGCGATAACTTCGGGGCGAAATCGTGACACATAGCTCTTACCCTCAACAATCATCTTTTCGCGAAGCTCCTCATTTGTCAGCACCTCGGTAATAGCACCTGCCCAAGAGTCACGGCTACCATCTACATACATTGTCCATGGCCCTCCAGCCTCCTCCATGCTAGAGCATTTAGTAGCTATGACAGGTACCCCTATGGTGAGAGCCTCAATTATAGTAGGCGGAAAACCCTCATACAGCGATGGCATGAGATATACAGAGGCTAACTTATATAGCGCTGGCATATCTGCATCCGCAACACCATGAAGCATGTGTACCCTATCCTTTAGACCTAGCGACTTAACACGGCGCCTGATGTGCTGCGTATAGGTTGTTGCACGTCCCACCATCACAAGCTCTATATCTTCATCTATAGATGGCATTGCCTCGATAACAGCTCCTAGATTCTTACGCTGAAGCTGCGTACCCACAAAGAGCATATAACGCTTTGGAAGATGATATCGCTCCTCCACTTGTCGGAGATGCTCCTCCGATAGTGGCTCCGAGAAACGAGCATGACATCCTCTATAGATAACATCTATTTTATCTCTATCGACATGTAGCTTGGTAACAAGGTCGTGTTTTATATTCTCACTTACAGCCACTATACGATCGGCGCGGCGCAATGATGATAATAACATTGCCCTGCGATACATGTTATAGAGGGGGCTAAATTGTCGCTGTAGCGATAGGAACTCTAGATTATGAACCGTAACAATGGTTGGGATACCCTTACGCTGTAGTCCCCATGGCACAAATTCCGTAAGACTATGATATAGATCAACATCGCCACGCTTTAGATCGTGGCCAATGCGAAACCACCTCCACAGCCACGACATCTTACGCCACAGCGCCCCATCGGGTTCCATAGACTCCACGTTATCACGCTGCGCGATACGGTCATACTCGGGGGTAGTGTCATCATCGGGGATGTACATGCGAAAATAGCTGCGGCGTGGGCAAGCCTCCGACATAGCCTCGATTATAAATCGGGCATAACTACTTAATGTTGTATCGCCTGTTGCGGCATAAATGGCATCGAAGCCTATGGTGTTATTACGTTTCATATTAATAGTATACACGTACACGCGCACACGCGTTCGAAAGACAAATGTAACAATTTTTAGCCAAGAAACAAAATTTTGTTTCTTTTTGAGCCTTAATGATATTACACAACCTCACACCACAATCCTTCATTGAGATTAGCAGCAGAGCTATGCTCGAAAACCAGCACCTTGTAAGTTTCTCGAAAATAAACTTATAACATCTTGAAAATCAGTATATATATTTCTATACACCGAGCCATTTACAGTTATCCAAATAAAATAATTAAAAAAATTATTGAAATTTTTTAATAAAATATTTGCGTGTTTAAAACTTTGTCCTTACCTTTGCAGCGAAGTTTTAAGGTTCATTTAGGTTAGTAGTTTTAGGTTGGAGGGGGCTGAAGCCTCCTTTTTTTATACCCATTAGCAAACAAAATAGGCAGAACGAGAAAATTCTCATCCTGCCTATTTTATTGTGTAACAGCGAGCTACTACTTGCAATCGCCGCAGCACTCTGCTGGTGCCTCCGCTGGAGCCTCCGCTGGAGCCTCTGCTGGAGCCTCTGCCTCACACTTGCAATCGCCACAGCACTCTGCCTTCTCACCACAGCACTCCTTGTTGCACTCTGCCTTCTCTGCACAGCACTCACCAGCGCACTCTGCCTCTGCGCACTGACCCTCAACGCACTCTACCTTATCGCAATCAGCGCAGCAAGCACCCTCCTCTGCGTTCTGTGCCTTCTTCTGACCACCACAGCATGCTGCAAGTGAAAGAGCAGCAAACAATGCTACCAATGCAAAAATCTTCTTCATAGTTCTAAAATTTTAGTTATTAATATGTTTTAAGTATATTTTCCAACACAAATATACAAAACTATTTTTATTATTGAAATTTTTTACTCAAAAATTTCTACTTTTTCTTCAAAAGCTGGCTCTATAATAACCTCTGGGCCACTTATTGATAGTGTATCTACAACCTGACGCCTTGCATCGCATAGCTCCTCGAAACGAATATTTTCGCGCTTGGGGAAGGCTTTAGGATAGTGGGGAGTAAGTTGCGCCATGAGTATTTGAGCCTCCTCCATTGAGAGGCAGTCACCAACCGAGATTTTGAAGTAGGGACTCTCATAAACCAAATAGGCATTTATATATGGAAACATCTCCTTAAACTTGGCTAGCTCTGCATCTGCATTATCTCCTGCATACTGTCCATTATCGGAGTATATAACAATACGAAAACCACTAACTACCCTTGTGCGGCGCTGCGCCTCAACAATGCGTACTGCAGAGCGAGAATCATCATCCGCCACAACACGCACACTACTTCCACCTAAACCGCGTGCAGCAAGGCTCATAACCATACTATCAATATCCTGTGCCATAGCCATAGAGGCTACAACAACCGATATTATCAAACATATTAACCTCTTCATATCTATTCGTTTATCTTCCTTAATTCATTCAAAAGAGAGATGAAATCCATATCCAACAATGCGGCAACATCTCTGAGCGAGATATTATCTTCGGTTATGGTACGGCGAAAGAGGAGCGTACCACCACGTACCTTGAAGGATATTGTCAAACCCTTACCTCTGCCATCTATAGCCTTACGCAGAAGACGTCTTATGTTGAGGCTATTTCTGGTATCGAAGCGCAAAGGTACCAAGACCTTCTCGATGCGGTGTCCCCTGACGACAACCTTCTCTCGTAACGACAGCTCCAGCTGCTTAACGCCATCTACAGCAATCTCCACCTTGGCACGACTTACAACGATACGTCCTCTCTCATTTTTCACATCTAGCCATAGGTTCATGCCCGAGGTGGAGAGATGAGAGACATGCGACACCCCCTCAATCGAGACACCTAGGCCACGCACCTCCCTCTTGGGGAAGCACGATGTAGCCATGGCACTAGCCACAAAGAGCATCATAGCCACTGCAACGCAAAATATCCTCCTAACGTAGAGTCTCATAACCTTATAACGCTATTTTGTAGCTTCGTATATATACGCAATGCCAAAACTTTGTCTACGCAGCTTCACCGATGTAAACCCTACACCCAACAAAATCTCCTTAAAACGCTCCGCAGCAGGAAACTCCTCTACCGAGTCGGGAAGGTATGTGTATGCCTTATCATCCTTCGATATCATAGCACCTATACGTGGCAAAAGACGGTGAGCATAGATACCATATATCCAGCGGATAAACCTATTTCGAGGCATTGAGAACTCCAAAACCACCAACTTGCCCCCAGGACGCAACGTTCTATATATCTCCTTTAGACCACGCTCCATATTCTCGAAGTTACGAACACCAAAGGCCACCGTAGCAGCATCAATACTTTCGGAGGCTACCATGTCGAGGTTTTCAGCATCCCCCTTCTCAAGCTTAATACGCTCCTCAAGGCCTAGCCTCTCTATCTTCTTACGCGCCACCGCAAGCATCTCCTCCGAGAGGTCTACGCCCAATATCTGTGCGCCATCTACACGCTTTGCCATGGCTATAGCAAGGTCACCTGTTCCTGTTGCCACATCCATAATGCGATGAGCCTTGGCACGGCGCACTATGCGCATCACACGTCTGCGCCACACCTTATCGATGTTTAGCGATAGAATATGGTTCAGGCGGTCGTACGTAGGGGCTATGTTGTCGAACATCTCCTCTACCTGCTCCTTCTTTGACTGTTCTTCGTTATATGGTTTCATACTCAAATATATTTCACATTCTACTCATAGCGCATGCTTTGGGCTGGCGACACCTTTGCCGAGAGGAGCGCTGGGAGTAACAAGAATAGTAGTGTTATAGCTACAGTGCCCACCAAAGCCATGAGCCACCATCCCCAACATAGCGCCACAGGTACTGCATCGAGCAAATAACCCTCCGAAGGAAGGGGGATAACGCTCCATATATGTTGCACCAGAACAACCACAAGAGCTACAACAACGCCCCATATCACACCTCGCAAGAGGATAAAAAATGAACGATATAAAAATAGCTTCACCACGCCCCAACGGCGCATTCCCAATGCTCTCAACTGGCCTATCATACGCTCTCTCTCCAACACTATGATTAACAGCGCAGTAGCCATATTTAGTAGCGCCACAACTATCATTATCACAATGACTACCAACGCCGTGACATCGTGCGTAGCAAGCCACCCAAAAACATGTGGGAATATATCCTCCATGGTGTAGGCCTCGGCCTCGAGTCCTAGGTCAAAAAATAGCATCAAAAGCTCGTCATTTATAAGGCTCTTCATTGCCTGCTTATCCACCGCCTCATCAAGCCATAGCTCATATCCCGTGACAACATCATTAACACCATCATAGAGACGCGACACGTTACGCATATCCGTAAGCACATATCGCTCATCGAGAATATCTACGCCCGTGTTATAGACTCCCGAGATCACAAATCTATCGCGCAAAACACCACCATCCTCATCGATGAAGAGCATCTCAATACGCTGGCCAACCTCTACATCCATCCTATCTGCTACACGGCGCGATATGAGAATATCCTTGCTTCGAGGCTCCTGGCCTACGCGGGGAAACTCTCCCTCAACAACTTTTGTGGTGTAGAAGTTGCTGTCGTAGAGGGTATCTATGCCCTTCAACAGCACGCCGACAATATTGTCATCACTCTTAAGAACACCCTCCTTGGAGGTAAATGGCGAGAAGCGCTCTATGCCCTCATGCTCTAATAACCTCTCCAGCTCTGCATGTCGCTCCAACCCTACCGCAGAGACCACACCACGACTCTGTGGCGCTGTAATCACTATATCGGATTGCACGCCAGAGATTAAAGCTCCTAACTCCTGCTTAAAACCTATAACTACAGAGAGGGTTATGATGATTACGGCAAGACCTACGGCGGTGGCTATAGTCGCCACACGCTCCATAATTCCTGCCTTTGCACCTGCTCGTCTATCGGATAGACGCCGCGCTATGTCAAACTCAATATTTGCCATTACATATATTATAGGGCAAAGATAGCGAAAAAATAATAAAAGATGACACTTTAAACTATTTATAACTCTAAATGGTTTAGAAGGTATAGTTTCGTTGTCGTTATTTTCACCATAAGAGTACAACATGAGAGAATTTATCCGAAAACTGCTCTACCCTAGCTTCATAATTTTTCTCCTAACATCAATTATTAACATCCGCTTGTTCACAACTATAAAACAACTATTAATAAATTATAGGTGAAAAATAGTTGGCAATCACTGAAATTTTCTTAATTTTGTGGATGTTTTAATCATATCTCGAAACATTATGGCAAAACAATATAGAAAAGCTTCAGAAAATAACAGCGAGGCATTTACACAACTTACTGGTATTGACGGCACCGTGCCACCTCAAGCGGTAGAACTTGAGAGAGCCGTACTTGGTGCATTAATGCTCGAGAGGGATGCCATTATTGATGTTCAGGAGTATGTCAAGGTAGAGACCTTCTACCTTGAAGAGCATAGGCTTATCTTTAAGGCCATACAGGAGCTTTCGTTCGAGATGAAGGCTATCGACCTATACACAGTTACCGAGCGTCTTAAGGCGCAGAAGCTTCTGCAACAGGTTGGTGGCGCAGCATATCTTGCGGAACTTACACAGAAGGTAGCCTCTGCGGCACACGTAGGGTTTCATGCGCAGATTATTGCACAGAAGTACGTTCAGCGTGAGCTGATACGCTCTGCTACCGAGATACAGCGCCGCTCCTATGACGAGGAGGTGGATGTTACAGAGTTGATAGGTTATGCCGAGCAGGAGATATTCAAGGTGTCGGAGGGTAATGTAAAGCGCTCCGTACAATCTGCCGCAGACATTCTCCGCAAGGCTTTACAACAGATTGAGGAGGCATCAAAGACTGCAGGTGAGTATAACGGTGTACGCTCGGGATTTACCGATATCGATAGTGTAACACTTGGTTGGCAGCCCTCCGACCTTATCATCATCGCAGCACGACCATCAATGGGTAAGACCGCCTTTGTGCTTACCATGGCTCGCAACATGGCTGTAGAGTTCAAAACCCCTGTAGCCTTCTTCTCTCTGGAGATGTCCTCTGTGCAGCTTATGAACCGACTTATCGTTGCCGAGACACAGTTGAGTTCGAAGGATTTGCGTACCGGAAATCTAACATCGCAGCAGTGGGCACACCTGGAGTCTAACACCGTGGAGCTAGGTCGCTCACCACTATATATAGATGACACTCCAGCGCTCTCTGTATACGAGTTTCGCTCCAAGGCTCGCCGTCTAAAGACACAGCACGACATACAGCTGATTATCATCGACTACCTGCAGCTTATGACCGCTGCAACGCCCGAGACCCGTGGTAACCGCGAGCAGGAGGTATCGCTCATATCACGTACGCTGAAGGCTATTGCCAAGGAGCTTGAGGTTCCTATCATCGCCCTCTCGCAGTTGAGCCGTAATGTGGAGAATCGCGGTGGCTCCAAGCGCCCACAGCTCTCCGACCTTCGTGAGTCGGGAGCCATCGAGCAGGATGCCGATGTTGTAGCCTTCATACACCGTCCCGAGTATTATGGTCTTACCACCGATGAGAATAATATGTCTACGGCAGGTATGGCGGAGATTATCATTGCCAAGCACCGTAACGGTGAGGTTACTGATGTTCCGCTACGCTTCATCAAAGAGCAGGCGAAGTTTGCCGATGCAGACTCCTCTGTCACCGCTACAGCTATGCAGGGTCGCGACAACTATCGCCAGCAGGAGACCTACGATGACATCTCGTCAAGTGGCAACCAACCTATGGGCTTTAACCCCGACCCCATGGCAGGAATATCTAGTGGCATGATGTCGGGAGGTGGAGAGTTTGATATTGCCCCAGCACGAGGCGATGAAGCACCATTTTAGATTTTAGTAACATCTATCACGTTGATAGCTGTTAAAAGAGTAGTTTTAGGATGTTTATACGCATAAATAGTGGCGCCATATCGGGCATCGATGCGGTAAATGTTACCGCCGAGGTTAATGTTGCTAGTGGGGGTATAGGTCTATATATCGTAGGTCTTCCCGACAACACCATTAAGGAGAGCCATGAGCGTATACAGGCAGCCTTCGAGAACTCTGGTTATCGCCTTATTGCAAAAAAGACTGTCGTAAACCTCGCCCCTGCAGACCTTCGTAAGGAGGGTTCTCAATACGACCTTGCTATAGCTATTGGTATCCTCACCGCTACAGAGCAGATACACCCCACGATGCTTGATGACTCTATGTTCATTGGGGAGCTGTCGCTGGGCGGCGCAGTTCGCCCTGTGAAGGGTGTTTTACCCCTTGTTGCCATGGCGCGTAAGAGCGGCTTTAAACGAGTCTTTATGCCCAAGGATAACATCTCGGAGGGTGATGTGGTTGAGGGTATAGAGTGTATCGGTATCTCCACACTGATAGAGCTTTGTCAGATATTGGAGGGTAAGATTGCCTATAACATCACCCCACACACCATAGTCACCGAGGAGGTGGTGGAGGATGAATACCTCGAGGATTTTGCCGATGTTAAGGGTCAGAAGTATGTGAAACGCGCCCTTGAGATTGCCGCTGCTGGAGGTCATAACGTAATAATGATAGGCTCTCCAGGTTCGGGAAAGACGATGCTTGCCCGCCGCATGCCTACTATACTTCCTCCTATGACTCTTGAGGAGGCTTTGGAGACTACAAAGATACACTCTGTAGCTGGTAAGATAGGAACTAACAGGGGTCTTATCACCCAACGACCCTTTCGCGCCCCACACCATCTAACCTCCCAAGTGGCACTCATAGGTGGTGGTCAGTCCCCACAACCTGGCGAGGTGTCACTAGCAAATAATGGAGTGCTATTTCTTGACGAAATGCCAGAGTTTGGACGTAACGTATTGGAGGTTTTGCGCCAGCCATTGGAGGATAGACACATCACTATCTCGCGTGCAAAATATAGTGTAGACTACCCCGCTAACTTCACACTCATAGCATCTATGAATCCGTGTCCTTGTGGTTATTACAACCACCCTACCAAGGAGTGTAGTTGCTCTGCGGCGGCTGTACACCGCTACATGTCACACATCTCTGGGCCACTCATGGATCGTATAGATATACATATCGAGGTGGTTCCGGTGTCGATTTCGGAGATGACAACTGCGGAGCGTGCAGAGTCGAGTGCCGAGATTCGCAAACGTGTGATTGCTGCTCGCGAGATTCAGCTTCGCAGGTTTGAGGGGTTAGATATACACTGCAACGCGATGATGAATAGCGCTATGTTGCGACGTTTTGCACCCCTCGACAAGGGTGTAGCAACACTCCTTGAGAGTGCCATGTCGCGCCTCAACCTATCGGCTCGTGCCTACGACAGAATTATAAAGGTGGCACGCACCATTGCTGACTTGGAGGGCAAGGAGCATATAGAGCCACAACATATCACCGAGGCTATAGGCTTCCGCTCCCTAGATAGAGAGACTTGGGGCATTAGATAATATATAAACTAATAATTATAAAATTTTTGCATTATGAATTTCTGGAAAATGTTTGGAGCCTCATTATTGGCCTGGGTTGCTGGTTTTGTGGGACTATTTTTCTTTTTTATTGGCACTTTTATTAGTTCCTTAATCTCGTTGAATAGTGAGGTAGAGGTAGTTGAGAGTGATTCTATTCTATATATCAACATGGATGAAGCTATAGTAGACTCTCCTGTAGCCTCTCCACTTGGTGCTTTTAACCCTCTTGGCTCTCTCGATTTCTCAATGTCGGGAGCAGAGTCGCTAACACTTCTAAACATACTCTCGGCAATAGAGCAGGCTGCAACCGATGATAATATCAAGGGTATATATCTATATACCGATGGTAATGGTAGCATCTCTACATCCAACATCGAGGAGCTTCGTAGCGCACTCTTAAGATTTAAGCAGTCGGGTAAGTTTATAGTATCTTATGACTACAGCTACTCACAGCAGAACTACTACCTAGCCTCTGTAGCCGATAATATTGTTGTAAACCCTGAAGGAAGTATCGAGTGGTATGGTACAAGTATGACATCTATATTCTATAAAGGATTGCTCGATAAGCTAAATATCACTGTAGATGTATTCCGTCCTACGGCATGTAAGTTTAAGAGTGCTGTGGAGCCATTTATACTTTACAAGATGTCTGATGCTAACCGTCAGCAGAATCAGGTGATTATAGACTCTATCTGGAACAGCCTCTGTGAGGATGTCGCGGCATGTCGCGGCATAAGCGTTGAAAATCTCAAGGGTATAGCATCTACACTTGCTGCTACATTCCCCGATGAGGCCTTGAAGCTCGGCATGGTAGATGCTGTTGAGCATGAGGATTATATGTATGAGCTATTCGACAACTATGGTGTGCAACGCAACGACAATGGTTTGTTCAACACCATCTCCTTGAGTAAATATATCTCTTCGCTCAACATTCCTCACCTAAAAACCTCTGTCGGTAACTCAAGCATCTTGGAGTATGAGGAGGCAGCTATCGTAGCTATCATCTATGCTGATGGAGAAATTGTTGATGGCAACGAGTATCAGGATGGTTCGGTATATGGCTCACGCCTAGCTCGCGAGTTAAGGGATGCACGCCTCAACGATGCTATCAAGTCTGTTGTTGTACGTGTAAACTCTCCTGGTGGCTCGGCCATAGCTTCGGAGCTTGCATGGCGCGAGATGACACTTCTTCAGCAGGTTAAGCCTGTGGTAATATCTATGGGCGACATGGCAGCTAGTGGTGGTTACTACATCTCTGCTCCTGCAGATTACATCTTTAGCGATAAGACTACCATCACAGGCTCTATTGGTGTATTTGGCATGATGTATAATATCAAGCATTTGCTTAACAATCGTCTTGGCGTAAATGTAGATAACGTCTACACATCCTCTTCAGCTATAGGTCCTAACCTCTATATGCCTATGTCAGCGGAGTGGCGCAAAAATATGTTAAAGAGTGTAGACCGCGTATATACCACCTTTACAAGCCATGTTGCTGAGGGCCGTAATCTTCCTATCGAGGAGGTTTTGAAGATTGCCGAGGGTAGAATATGGAGTGGTGTAACCGCCAAGGAGATAGGTCTTGTGGATGCTATCGGAGGCATCAACGAGGCTGTAGGTAAGGCTATTGAGTTGGCAGACATATCAGATAACTATAAGCTTTGCGAGTATGTAGCTCCTTTGACACCTTTCGAGGAGTTTATAAACTCTATAAGTGGTACTTATGCCAAGAGCTTGGGTCTCGACTATAATATCTATGGTGAGGAGATACGCTCTATCGTAGAGGAGATTCCTTTCATCTTCACACACTCTGGTATTCAGACTCGTCTTGCTGGCGATATAAAAATTGAGTTTTAATAATAAAGTATAATGAACGAACAACTAGAGGCGTTACTACGCCAAATTATCCATCCGGAGACCGAACAGAATATTGTAGATAGTGGTTTCCTAGATCGTGCTGACATGGGTGAGGATGGCTCCATAGCTATCACACTCCGCTTTCAGAAGGCTCGCGACCCCTTTGCGCAGAAGATAAAGCGCCAGGTGGAGGAGCTTATGGCAGCATCATTTCCCGAGAATAAAGTTATGGTTATCATTCGTGAGGCAGCTCCAAAACCACGCCGCCAGGAGAATGTTACCACAACAACAGATATTTGTCGTGTCATAGCTGTTGCATCGGGCAAAGGTGGTGTAGGTAAGTCTACGGTTACTGCTAACCTCGCTGTGGCACTACGTCAGCGTGGCTATAACGTAGGTATCCTTGATGCTGATATTTATGGTCCTTCGCAGACCAAGATGTTTGGTTGTGAATCGTATGTTCCCGATGCGGAGCGCGATGATATGGGTCATGATTATATCATCCCTTCGCAGTCACTAGGTATTAAAATTATGTCTATAGGCTTCTTCATTAAGCCTACGGATGCCCTTATGTGGCGTGGAGGTATGGCAGTAAACGCTCTCCACCAGCTTATTCACCAGACACGCTGGGGTAAGCTCGACTATCTTTTGGTAGACCTCCCTCCAGGCACGGGAGATATACACCTCTCAATCATCAACGAGCTAAAGATATCGGGAGCTGTTATTGTCTCTACACCCCAGGCTGTTGCTGTTGCCGATGTGGTACGTGGTGTTGAGATGTTCCGCTACCCACAGGTCAATATCCCTGTGTTAGGTGTTGTGGAGAATATGGCATGGTTTACCCCCGAGGAGCTCCCTAATAATCGTTACTACCTCTTTGGTAAGGGTGGCGCAGCACGTTATGCCGAGGAGGCAGGTATTGAGCTATTAGGTCAAGTACCTATCATTCAATCTATTATGGAGGGTAGTGATGAGGGACGTCCAGCAGGAGGTTTTGACCCACGTGTTGAGGCATACTACGCCGACATAGCTGCCAAGGTTGTTGAAAAGCTCCCTGCGGAGTGTTAAAAACGATGTTGAAAATTATTAAGCAAATTTTGAAAAATAAATTTGCAATTTCAAAACGGCCGTATATGCAACGGCCGTTTCTTTTTTGCAAATAAAAAGACTATATTTTATTTCAACAAAGATTTTCTACTTCTCCGATGCTTATCAATATATAATGTTAAAAATTAGTAACTGTTTATTTGTTGATAACGATTCTCAACATTTGTTAATATAATTTCTATATTTTTAGTTATTAGATACTTATATAAAATTTTTATAAAATTGTAAATAAAAAAATGTTTATAAATATCGATATCGGAAGTTACTAACATTATTAACAGCTATTATTATTTCTATTTTATTTTAATATTTATATATAAGTATAAAAAAATAAAAAATTAATGTTGATAAACTTGCGCCTGTGGGGGTGAATTTCAAATTTATAGGAGAGGCTTCGAGAGAGTAACTAAAGAGTTATTCCTTAATCCACCAATACTCTTTAATAATGGTGGTATGCATAAAAAACTCTTCAAGTGTTGAGATATCAATACTTTTTTGTATATTTGCGATGTTTATGGCATAACACTCTTTATTATGCAGCTAGAGAAAAATAAGATAGAGGAGCTTCGTAATCTCCTTGCCACCCCACAAAAGATAGTGATACTATCTCATACCAACCCTGATGGTGATGCTATAGGCTCATCATTGGCCTGGGCCGAGATTCTAAAGAGTGAGGGTCATGATGTTGCTTGTATAGTTCCAAATAAATATCCATACTATCTTGAGTTTATGCCTAACTGTGAGAGTATGGTGATATATAAGAGTGATGAGGCAGCTGCCGCCAAGGCTGTAAAGGCTGCAGATATCATCTTCTGTCTCGATTTTCACACTATGTCGCGTCTTGATGGCTTGAGTGATTTGATAGATGAGAATCAGCATGCAAAGAGGGTGTTGATAGATCACCACCTAGATCCTATGGAGGATTTCGACCTCATGCTCTCCTACCCCAAGGCATCTAGTACCTGCTACCTTGTAGCTCTCATTATTGAGATGCTCTATGGCGTAGAGCGTATCTCTCGTGATATGGCCGAGAATCTCTTTGTGGGTATGATGACCGATACTGGTAACTTTGCCTTCTCCTCTGTTACCCCCGATGTTTTCCGTGTAGTATCTATTCTTGCAGCCACAGGAATCTCTATACCCGACATACATGTAAACGTCTATAACTCCTTTACCGAGGGTCGCGCACGTCTGTTTGGATATGTCATAAATCGTAAGATGAAGATATTTCACAATGGCACCGTGGCACACATGTCCCTTACGGCTGATGAGTTGAGGCGTTTTTGGTTCCAGCAGGGTGACTCCGAGGGTTTTGTGAACTACCCTTTGACCATCAAGAAGATGAAGATGTCTGCTATCTTTACCGAGCATAGCGACTTTATACGTGTGTCGCTACGTTCACGCGGAGATATCGATGTAAATATCTTTGCACAGCGATACTTCCATGGCGGAGGACATAAGAACGCAGCTGGAGGAAAGTCCTTTATGTCTATGGATGAGACTATAAAGTTCTACGAGCAGTGTGTTAAGGATTATGCTGCTGAAGGACTTTTAAAATAGAAATGTATGATAAAAACATATTTAAGACTTCTTAATTTTGCAAGACCATTAAGTAAGTACACCATACCTTACTTCATTTTTGCAGCGTTACATGCGGTGTTTAACACCTTTAACTATGCGATGATTATCCCCATCCTGAACGCTATGTTTAATTCTGATGGTGGTTTTCACTTCGTTCCACTATATACATTTCCTGTTATAGAGCTAAACCAAGAGGGTTTTAATGCCCTGCTCTCATACTTCTATACCATATTCTTTGGAGAGAGTTTTAACACCACAAAGTTCTTGGCGTTGCTTGGAGGAGTGACAATATTAATGAATCTCTTGAGTAACCTCTTCCGCTATGCTTCTGCCATGACCGTTGAGAGCCTTCGTATCAACACCGTGCGCCGCATGCGTGATGAGATGTTTGGTCGTGTGATGGCTATGAACGTAGGTTACTTTAGTGACCAGCGTAAGGGAGATATAATGTCACGTATACTGCAGGATGTTCTTGTGGTGCAGTATTGTATCACCAATACCCTTCAGGTAGCCTTCCGTGACCCCTTCCTTATCATAGGTTACCTTGCTCTTATGGTTGGTATTTCATGGCAGCTATCCCTCTTTGCTGTTATCTTCCTACCTATTGTAGGTCTTCTCATCGGAAGTATTGTAAAGCGCCTTCGTCACCCTGCCAAGCGTGTTCAGGAGCGTCTAGCAGACTTTGTATCACTCCTTGATGAGTCTTTGGCAGGAATAAAGATTATCAAGGGTTATAATGCCACAAAGTTTATCATAGAGAGGGGTAAGGCTCTTACAGAGAATCTGGCACGCAATGTTCTCTCTATGTCACGCCGTCAGCAGCTAGCATCTCCTATGAGTGAGTTTTTGGGTATCACTGCTGTTGCTGTAATCCTCGTCTTTGGTGGTAATTTGGTAAGTAGTGGTTTTGTTACAGGTGCAGGATTCATAGCCTTCATAGCCGCCTTCTCACAGATTACACGCCCTCTACGCTCATTTATAGATCAGTTTGCTAACATCAACCAAGGTATCGCAGCTGGAGAGCGTATCTTTACACTTCTAGACTCTGAATGTGAGTTTGAGGATAAGGAGGATGCCCTAGAGTTTAAAGGCCTTAAGGAGTCTATAGAGTTCCATAATGTAGACTTTAGCTACGATGGTGAAAGGGAGATATTGAACGATATAACTATTCGTATAGGTAAGGGAGAGACTGTAGCCTTGGTAGGCCCATCAGGTGGTGGAAAGTCTACCTTAAGTGAGCTTATACCACGTTTCTACGAGGCAAAAAATGGTGATATACTCTTTGATGGTATCTCCATAAAGGATTTCTCGCAGGAGTCACTACGTAGAAAGATGAGTATCGTATCGCAGGATACAGTGTTGTTTAATGACTCTATTGAGGGAAATATCCTTATGGGTCGCCCTACAGCAACACATGATGAGGTTGTTGAGGCATGTAAGGTGGCCAATGCCCATGGATTTATTATGGATAGTCCCGAGGGTTATGATACAAATATTGGTGATAGAGGAACCAAGCTTTCAGGAGGTCAGCGTCAGCGCTTGAGCATCGCACGTGCCGTACTCAAGAACCCAGAAATTCTTATTCTTGATGAGGCTACTTCGGCTCTAGATACCGAGAGTGAGAAGCTTGTGCAGGAGGCCCTCACAAACCTTCTTAAGGGTCGTACATCTATAGTCATAGCTCACCGTCTATCTACCATTTATAACGCTGATAGAATATATGTTATAGACCAGGGTCGTGTTGCCGAGCAGGGTACTCACCAGGAGCTTTTGGATAAGGGTGGTATCTATGCTCATCTAATTGAGATGCAGAGTTTTAGTTAGTGGCGTAGTAGGTGATATACTAACTATATAGAGCAAATAAAATTGGGGTGTCCTAAAATGAAGGATACCCCAATTTTTATGTTTCTAACAGGTTATTAAGCCTTGTTATCAGAACCAAGAACCTCCTTAATCTTGTGGATGTAGAGCTTCTTCATGTTGTCACGTGCAGGGCCCAAATACTTACGTGGGTCGAACTCTGCAGGCTTATTTGCAAATACCTCGCGTACTGCAGCAGTCATAGCAAGACGTGAGTCAGAGTCGATGTTAATCTTACATACAGCGCTCTGTGATGCCTTACGCAACTGCTCCTCTGGAATACCTACAGCAGCCTTCAAAGCACCGCCATACTTGTTGATAGTGTCAACCTCGTCCTGGGGTACTGACGACGAGCCGTGGAGTACGATGGGGAAGCCGGGAAGCTGC
>JAEIGA010003649.1_pt1 | contig 24025 bp, 25 predicted proteins | sample 9270691 | NCBI WGS metagenome assembly JAEIGA01 (sample SAMN17057246, study PRJNA624740) | gut metagenome | biome: biome; isolation source: fecal sample | host: Bos grunniens | place: China: Xizang | collected 2019 | reverse complement strand
GACTTTAGAAGATAATCACAATAGTAATTGAATGCGTCTTCGTTAGCAAGGTTCCACATTATATTGTCTTCGCCTATGTCAACAAGCCATTGATCATTCTGGGAGCCTATAGTATGGAAATGTGTATTTGGAAAAAGCCTTTCAGGCTCATACCAGAGAACATGACCTAAGCCTTTGTTTTTAGCATATGATGAAAGCTCAGAAATGCCGTTATCGTATCTTGAGGTATCAACTGTCCAGTTGCCTACGCCGTCGTGCCAGCCCTCATTGTAGGTGTACCAGCCTGCATCCATCCAGAATGCATCTGTCTGCTCATATGCAAAATCAGCTATTTCATTGTCAAGAATATTGATAATTTCATCTGAGGTCCTTGTAGATGTGGGGCCTGCAACCTCCATTACAGTATAGTAATTTTTATTAACGTTTTCAGGGTACACGCTATCCATTATCCAGCTTCTGAAAAGGTTAAAGCCTTTGAGCGCGTTATTATTTTTATAAAAGCTTAATGAGACAAGTGGTGAGCGCACCTCTTCTCCCGGAAGAAGATATGCATTGAATTCTTCCTGCTTAACAGAAATATTTGTTAAGCCGTCTTTTGCAGAAAGCTCTGATGCCCACTGTCCTGTCCAACCAATACCAAGAACAACGCCGAATTTCTCACCACAGATATTGAAATACGGAAGATATTTCTCTGTTGGCTTGCCATCTACGCCTGAGAAGCTTCTCACCTTTTCTGAAAGAGATTTTTTAATTAATGAGAAATCGCTTGCAGCAGTATCGCTACCCATTGAGTAGTAAAGGTCTGCTTTACCTGTATCAACAGAGGAATCAAATGCATAAAAATCGGAGATAATGCCTGATTTTTCACTTCCAATGTTTTTAATATATACGGCCCACTGACAAGTAGCGCTGTTATCAAAAGCAGTTGTTTTAACAGTTACCTGCAAACCCTTTTTCTCGTTAGTGAAAACAACATATCCGCTCTGACCTTTTTGAGCAGTTTGGGTTTCATCGGCGATTTTCATAAACTCTTTATTCCACATATTGGGATTAAACTCTTCGCCATCAATTTTGAATGTGAAAGGGAAAGAGCTGTTTTCTGCGAAGAAGCTATCAGTATACCAATCTGCGCAAAGCTCTTTTTCCTCAGTAGTAAGGTTCATTTCCTCTGCAGTAATTGAATCAAACTGAATATTCTTTTTATACTCAAGAGCCTTTATGTTATCAATGTTAAACACAACGGCACCTCCGCCTGAAACAACAAGGTAAATAACAGCGAGAATAATATTTACAGCTTTATAGCCTCTTTTTGCTCTTAAAACAAATGCAATGAGAAGAGTTACAAATGCTATAACAAAAGCAACTGTATATGTTTTTATAATAACCGGCTCGTTATCTGTGCATGATTCGTTAAGCTTTGAGTTAAAGCCCCATATAACACCTTGAAAAAAGCCGTTACCGGCAATAAATGCTATAAGCTTTGGAATCCAATTTGCTTTTTTGAAAAGCTCCTGAACTAAAAGCACCAAAAACCATCCTAAAGCGGAGCCTGAAAGGATTGTGTAAAGATGCACATCTGCACCACTGTCTGTTCCGTAGAAAATGTACCACATGGAATATGCCGCATAAACCAAAAGCCCTAAAAATACAGTAGTAACAATGCTTTCAATTATTGTTTTTTTCTTACTATTCATAATACCACCCAAGAAATTATTATTTTAACTGATTTTGTTGCTCTTTGTAGAATTTACGCACATTTATAAAGGCGCAAATTACGCAATAAAGAGCGTATATACCATAAACGAAATACGTTGCCTGACTATAGTCATTAATAATCATTTGCACATTAAGGAATAAGCCCACAACCGCCTGAACAATCCATAGATATGTGTACTCTATGTACGCAAACATTGTAAGAACAGAAACTATAATACCCAACAAGAATAAGATACTATCGAATATTGCATATTCATATTTAAGCCTGTAAAGAATCAACGCAGCTACTGCCCATAAAGCTAATACACCAACAGTTGAAACAACGCGCATTTTATTTGACATTTGCTTAAATATAACTGTCTTTTTGTACGCATGCTTTTTCCAGTTGAAAAACGTCATTAGCTGCATAGGGAAGCTTAAAAGAAGAGCTGACACTGCAGAACCGTAAACGCCCATATATGTATATGCAGCCGTATATATCAGAGAGTTTATTGCCCCCATCAACGAGCCGTAGCGGTTAGCCTCCGACTGAAAGGACATTACAAAAAGAGAGATAAACAATGGCACCATGAGAAAGAAATGTTGCTTTGTCAGGATACCTGTCGCAAGTATTGCAATGCCTGTTATAATTATAATAATTACTTTACTTTTCTTCATTTTATTAACCTTCTATATGCTCCAAGGTTTTTTCAACCGCTTCTTGAATATTTACAGTATCTATGCCGAAAATTGATGTGTGAATTTTATTATTTATCGGCTTTGTCCAATATTCGTCGATGCAGTCGATACCGCCTCTCATACCAAGGATTGAGCCAACAGTTGCGCCGTTGCAATCTGTATCAAACGCCATTCCAACAGCGGTGCAGATTGATTTGCCGAAATCACCCTCACCATAAAGAAGACCCGCAACAACTATCATAGCATTGGAAATTGTGTGGCACCAGCCGTGGTCTGTATGCTCATCATATTGAGAATGAATGTAGTTATGGCAATCTTCAACGCTTACGCCGTTTTTATAGTCATCATAGATTTTCATAACTGCTTCATAAAGCCTTGATGAAGCAGGAATCTGGGCAAGACCGCCTTTAATTATATCTTCAATGTTATCTGTAATTGCGGCGCAGGCAATCATAGCGGAAACAAACATTTCACCGTAAATACCGTTTTTAACGTGGGATATTCTTGCGTCGTTAAACGCCATTTCGGCAGCTTCCTCAGGATTACCGGGACAGATATAACCGAAATAATCGCCACGTATCTGGGCGCCAATCCATTCACGGCAAACATTTTTATACATAGCAGAAGCCGGTGGTTGTATGCAGTTTATAAAGTTAATGTACGCGGTTCTTTCTGCAGTAAAATAAGAGTGAACGGACTGATATTTAAGCCACGCTGTCGCAACATCGTCAGATTCAAAAGCTCTTCCGAACTCATCAACAATTTTTTGATACAATACAACATAGTTTGTATCGTCGTCAACAGGCATACCGTCAACCTTATCGGCGTATGCCCTGTTGTAGAAAAAAAATTTATATTTGTCCTTGATTTCTTTTGTTATATCCGTGCTTAAAATATAGCGGTGCATGGGGTAGTTGCCCGTTTCTTTAAGAAAAGGAATAAACTCATCTGTTCTTATACCCTCAACTGTTTTACCAAGAAGGCAGCCGCAGACTCTACCGGCCCACGCGCCATGGAGCTTTTTGCGAAGCTCCTCTTTCTCAGGCACTGCGCCTTGAATTTCATACGCTTTTCTTGCCTCTTTAATACTATTAAGGTCGTTAGGCTCGTTGTATTTATAATCGGAGCGTATATCCGCATTAATAACAATCTCGAAAATAATGTCGCTGAGGCGTTTTTTTATTTCACCCTTCTCAAGAACTGCAATAGATTGGAACAAATCCTTGTATTTTTCAATATCAAGGCCCTCTTCCATTGACTGGTTATATTCCGCCATAATGTCGCCTGGGTATCTATTAAAATCATTGCTATTGTTATAATCTATTTTTATTTCTGTATCATAAATTTTAGCGAACACAAAACCACCTCAAAATTGAATAGATAAAATTAATTTACCTGTTTTTTAATATATCATATCTTATTTCAAATAGCAAGGTGAGACGAAACCAAAAGCAAAAACACAGATACACTTATCTGTGTTTTTGCTTTCTTGGTTATCTTCAATTATCTTGTAAATCTGCATACGGAATATCGTTTTCAATATTATCTCTTGCAAGGTCTGTGTCTATTTCGGGATACGCAGATGATATTGGTTTTTCCTCTGTTCTCGGTGTGCCGTGATACACCTTTTGACTTGGTGCATCGACACCTGCAATTATTGGATTAGCTTTTACCTTACCGCTTTTTGCCTTACCTTGAATTTCAGGCACGGCTGAAACATCATTTCTCGGTTTTGTATGAGTACGGTCAATACGCTTCATACCCTTTTTTGCCATTACAAATCACCTCAATAATATTATCTCCGCAAAAATAACCTTATTACTGCGTAAATATTGGAGCTATTCATTTCGCCATTTAATTCCATAATTATCCTCTTTTTTATCATTTAGCAAAACAACGCCATTTAAGGCTGGTTCGGATACGCTTGACCCACTCTAAACTTTAATATTTTTCTTGACCTGATATTCAGGTTTTGTTATAATTTGGGAAATATGCAAACCATATAAAACGAGACGGATGTGGCTATATGAATAAGAAAAAAGCTCTTTTAATTACCAACCCCTGCTCAGGTACTAACCGTAAGCGTATCGGTGTGGAGGAAATAATTAAAAACCTTTCTCCTGCTGATTTTGATTTTACTGTTGAAGAGACCAAAGGTCCAGGCCATGCTACAGAGATAGTAAAGGAAAAGGGTAATGATCACGATATAATTATATGCTGCGGTGGCGACGGAACACTCAACGAAACAATGAACGGCGTTTTACAGATAAATAAGAGAGTGCCTGTTGGCTATATTCCATCCGGCTCAACAAACGACCTTGCCACAACCCTGGGTATCGGTTCAGGCGTAGAAACTGCTGCCAAAATGATTTTAAATAACAAAACCAACACCTATGATGTTGGAAAGTTTCAGGATAAATATTTTAATTACATTGCTTGCTTTGGTGCTGCAACAGACCTTTCATACTCAACACCGCAAAAATGGAAAAACATTTTAGGTCACAGCGCATACATGATACACGGCTTTGTTATCAGATTTTTCCCAATGCTTGCAAGCTTTAAGCCAACGTATATGAAAATTGAATACGATGGCGGTGTTATTGAAGATAACGTATATTATTGCGCTATTTCCAACACAACCTCAGTTGCAGGCCTTGCTAAATTTGATGATGTTAAGCTTAACGACGGTGTTTTTGAGCTCCTTATTGTAAAAGGAGTTAAAAGAAATATTGATGTTTTAGGCGCTCTCATACAGGTTATTAATAAAGATTATAGTAGCGACAACATTGTATTTACTAAAACAAAGCACCTCAAAATCACTAGCAACAAAAAAGTGCCTTGGTCTCTGGACGGTGAATTCGGCGGAGAGCACGGCAACTTAGATATAAGTATAGTAGGCGACGCTTATGATATTTATTCGGATAATGATGAGTTGTTTGTAAATAAAGAGCTTGTAAATAAATAAGAGATACAAAAAATCCAAGTCGAACGACTTGGATTTTTTATTTACAAGTTGGATTGACACTCTTTAAATTGAGGATATTATCTGTTCACAATTAACTTTTAAGTAATCCGGTAAGCTGTCAACCAGTTTTTTAGATTCATCTTTTTTACCTTCTACAGCGCAAAGAATAGCCATCACATAGTTTCGCTGAGGATTTTCAGCAGGACTGAATCTGCAAGACTTTTCAAGAAGCTCCCTCGACTTCTCGTAATTCTGACAAGACAGATACACAGTTCCCATATCATAACATATCTGACCCATATTCCCCAGCTTTACAGCATCAGTTTCGTTATCTGAATACAATTTATATGCCTTATTATAATAATCCAAGGCTTTTGTATTTTCTGACTTTCTCTGTGCAAATTTTGCGGTACGATAATAGGGATGAAAGGCTATTACAACTTGAAAATCATAGTCATATGAAAGCATTTTGTCATAATATTTGTTCATCTGTTGCTCATTTTCCAAAAACTCATAGCATAGACCGGTAAAGTACGAAAGAGCAAAGCAATCAAAATCATTAAAACAAAGCTGTTCGAGCATAAGAAGCTTTGACAGTCCGCCATTAAAATCACGGTTTGATATTTTTATCAGAGCCGCAGTAAGATGTATCTGCGCCTCTGCGGAATCTTTAAATGCCGATAAAAACAATTCACCAAAGGCTTTCCCATGTATATCTCGCCATTTTATATAGTTTTCATTATCAAGAGCATACTCAAGTAATAAATCAGCATATTCATTCATATTAAAAACACCTCTGAAAAAACTCGGTCTCTTGTATTATTTGTGTTTTTATGTTTTCAAATATTTCAATTATCCTTTGAAAAATATCCTTTTAAACAAAGGACTATTCCTGCTATCATAAACACCAAAAGCACTATTCCTAATAAGCCTTTTATCTTTAGAGATTTGTAAAAACATCCTTTTTGGTTTTTACAAGTAAAAATAATATTACTGATATTACTATAGCAAGCAAATATATTCTGCATACGTCTGTAGCAAACGAATCTATTCTGTTCATGTATATGTCATAGCAATCCCAAACCCTATTCGTATACAAATAGGAAAATATGGCGGCTCCCTCCAAAGCAGGGAATGCCAATCTTGCAAAAGGGAGAAGCACTATGCCTATTGTAAAGACATAAATCCAGTGCAGTATATTCCCGTCATCCATGGTGAAATTAGTAAGAATGTACCCAAAAGTAGGCAAGCCCATTCCGATTACGGCAAAAATATACATCAGTTTCAAATTAAAAACCTTGCCAACAATTGCAAAAACCTGCAACCAAACAGGCATTATGGCAATTACTACCATAGGAATAACAGCCCCAATATGCTGTTCATTCCTATCAGCTGTTAACTCTACATAAAAGTTATTGTACGATAAGCTACCTATAACCCACAGCAAAAGCATGGGCACAAATCCAATTGCAGACTCTATAATTTTATTGGTACGCTTCATAACATCACCTCTTAGTTGTACTATAGCAAAGTAGCGTTGAAAAATTAATGAATTGTAATTATTGTGATGTTTTTTGTAATAAATAACACCCCTTCACAATCTATATAGCGCATATGATCCGCAGAAGAAGGTTGTTTTAATCCAATTTCATTTCACTAAATTCATACTCCAAAAATAGCATAATCATTATCTGTGCAATTTTTAGCAATATAATTACTCTTTAAAAGACCTTTATTGTTTTCTTTATATGCCTTAAGAATTTCTCTGCTCATATTTGTTAAATCTTCACGAGCAAGAGCTTCATCGACAGTCAACAACAATACCTCGCTATTTTCGTAACCATCAGGTTTAGGCTCACCCGAAATATAGTCCAAAGTAAAAACTGGGCACCATTGCTCTGCTTTGAATTGCATTGAATAAAGCTCTTTTGCCTTACAGACAACTCCTGTTTCTTCAAAAATTTCTCTTTCAACAGCAGTTGTAGGTATTTCGCCCTCTTTAACATATCCTCCCGGCAAAAGAATTCTGTCTTTTGCTGTGCCATATGTGTGGCGCACAAGCAAAATTTTATCTTCAATTTCAACAATACCACAAACAGCGAAGTGTTTGTTGTTTTGTTCTGTCTTATTTGCTTTAAATAATTTCATAACATTACCTCACACATATAGTATAACAAAAGTATACTACAAATTCAAGCGAAGCAAATCAAGGCAAAGCCTTGTATATAATCCATCGTAAGACGGAATATAATCATTTTCGTGAGAAAATGTATTCAATTACATACACGCTGAAGCGTGATGAGATACAGCCTGATGGCTAATGATATACACCTGCGGTGATGATATACCATTGCTTTCGCAATGAATAAAAAAATCCGTCCACTTTCGTGGACGGATTTTTTGGGGATTCGTACCCTTTTTGAACCCTTATATTTAATTCAGAAGTTCAAAATTATATGGCATTATTAATAAAATTGATTGCCTTTTCAACTTCAGTTCTTTTTCGTTTACTTGGAATTTTATCAATATCTTCAATCAAATCAACACCTTTCACAAACATATTGTAGCAACATTAACTGCTTTTTACAATATACTTCTTCACTATTCACTCTTACTTCTTACCTGAAATTCCGTTCACGAAAACTTTTTAGTGAAGAGTGAATAGTTAATAGTGAATAAGTAAAAATTCCGTCCACATTCGTGAACGGAATTTTTTGGCGCCTCCTGATGGACTCGAACCAACGACACCCTGGTTAACAGCCAGGTGCTCTACCGACTGAGCTAAGAAGGCATATGACCGGATGAAAATCATCCGGTGTTTGTGTCGGCATCGCTCTATTTTCCCAAGCGGCTTCCCACTAAGTATCTTCGACGCTGTTGAGCTTAACTACCGTGTTCGGGATGGGAACGGGTGGACCCTCAACGCCATCAACACCGACTATATATAAACAGATATACTGCTTATAGTTTTTCAAAAATTGGTGACCCGTACGAGATTCGAACTCGTGTTGCCGGCGTGAGAGGCCGGAGTCTTAGGCCACTTGACCAACGGGCCACATAAACAACACCGGGTTAAATGGTGCACCTTCAGGGACTCGAACCCTGGACACCCTGATTAAGAGTCAGGTGCTCTACCAACTGAGCTAAAGGTGCGTAAGTCACCAGCGGCTCTTCAAAAGCCGCTTGACTATAATACACTAAGCATCCCCGTTTGTCAAGAGAAAAATTCAAGTTTTTTCAATTTTTTCTACAAATGCTTATTGGCGAAGAAAATTCACCAGTTCCTCCCACCATTCCAACACCTTAAAGCGCACTTCAAACCGCTCGCCGCCCGTGACCATCGCCACCTGATCGCTATCCAGCACGTCGCTAAGCGTTCCCCGCTCCATCGCCGCGCCCGCGCACAACGGCGGGTACACCACGCACCACCAGTTCTTCCCCTCGCCGCTGCCGATGGTGAAACGCACCGCCTCATACACCCCCGCAGGCAAGGTGACAGTATCATACTGCCTTGTCGTAAAATACATCGTACACAAGGTGGCATCCACGGGATAATCGTACCCCGCGTCGGTCACCGCCCGCTGTGCGACCGCCTTGAGCGCGGGCAGGCGCTGTTCGGCGAGTGCGAGCGCCTCGTCGGCGTTCTGTGCACCATCCAACCACCCCGCGGCGGCCTCCACCACCGCATCGCGCACCTTGAGCTTTAGTGCCTGATCCTCGTCACTATCGGAATTGGCGAGAATGTGCAGACGCACCACACTCTCCCGCACCTCCGTACACCGCCCGTAAAAGCCGCACAACGAAATCAGCAGGCACAACGCAAGTCCGCCGACACCTGCACGCAAAAACCGTCTGGATAACACCATAAAAATCCCGTCCTCTCTGTCTTGTAGTCAGAGTATGGACGGGATTTGGAAAGTTTATGCAATTATTTTACCTCAACGCGGTTGCCGTCGCAGGGGCGGCACACAAACGCCACGGGGAACTCCCCCGCCAGCGCGTCGGCGCACGCCTGAGCGCGCACGGCATCGTCGAAGATGGCAAACACCGCCGAGCCGCTGCCGGTCATCTGCGACGCAAGCGGCGAAAACGCCGCCATCCGACGGCGGATCGCCGTCACGCCGTCAAGCGCAGTCGCGGGTTCAAACACGTTAAACACCCCCGAACATACGCCGCCGAGATCGCCGCGGCGCAGAGCTGCCAGCATTGTAGGATGATCGGGATGGTTAGCGATCGGCGCGCGGTCGAGCGCGGCATACGCCGCCGCCGTGGACACGCCGTCCGCGGGTTGGGCGATCACAATGTGGCAATCGGGCAGGGACGGCAGGGACTCTAATCCCTCGCCGATGCCCGTCACCATCGCAGTGCCGCCGAGCACGCAGAAGGGCACGTCCGCCCCCACCTGCAGACCCATCGCACACAGCTCGTCAGTTGTCAGTTGGGTGTCATACAGCTTGTCCAGCGCGATCAGTGCCGCTGCCGCGTCCGCACTGCCGCCGCCCATCCCCGCCTGCTGCGGGATGCGCTTGTGTAACGTCATCGCGACACCACCGCTCACCCCCGTTTCGCGCAGAAATACCTGCGCGGCGCGGTAGGCGGTGTTCTTCTCCACGGGACAGGGCGATGCGCCGAGTACCTCGAGCGTCACTTCGCCATCGGTCGCCGTCGCCGTGAGCGTATCACAGCAGTCCACCGACTGCATCACGCTCTCCAGCAGGTGATATCCATCCGCGCGCACGCCGACCACGTCCAGCGTCAAATTGATCTTCGCGGGTGCGTGCACCGTTACTTGCATAGCCCGTTCTCCTCAAGAAATTCGCCGATGCGTTTTAACGCCTCCGTGATATGGTTGACGGAGTAGCAATACGAAATGCGCACAAAGCCCTCGCCGCTCTCGCCGAAGGCATTGCCGGGCACGACCGCCACGTGCTTCTCTTTGAGCAGGCGGCCGCAGAACTCCTCTGAGGTCATCCCTGTCGAGCGGATGCAGGGGAACACGTAAAACGCGCCCTGTGGCTCGAAGCAGGTCAGCCCCAGCTTATTAAGCCCGTCCACCGTCAGGCGGCGGCGCATATTGTATTCATCCCGCATCGACGCGACCGCGGCATCGCCATTATTCATCGCTTCAATAGCGGCGTACTGCGCCGTCGACGGTGCGCACATAATGGCGAACTGGTGCAGCTTGGTGAGCATCTTCATCACCGGCGCAGGACCGCAGGCGTAGCCAAGCCGCCAACCGGTCATCGCAAACGCCTTGGAAAAGCCACTGACGAGCACCGTGCGCTCCTGCATCCCCTCGAGGGTGGTGATGCTGACGTGCTCGCGCCCGTAGGTTAGTTCGCCGTAGATCTCGTCCGACAGCACCATAATATCGGTGCCACGCAGTACCGCAGCGATCTCCTCGAGATGCTCTCGCTCCATAATCGCGCCCGTGGGGTTGTTCGGGAACGGCAGTACCAGCAGCTTGGTGCGCGGGGTGATCGCCGCTTTCACCGCCTCAGCGGTCAGGCGGAACTCGTCCTCCACCCGCGTCACCAGCGGCACCGCCACGCCGCCCGCCATACGGGTAAGCGGCTCATAGCACACAAAGCTCGGTTCGGGGATGAGCACCTCATCGCCAGGGTTGAGCAGAGCACGGAAAGCCAGATCGATGGCTTCACTGCCGCCGACCGTGACCAACACTTCACTTTTGGGGTCATACTCCACCCCGCTGTGGCGCCGGACGTAACCCGCGATCGCCTCGCGCAAGGCGAGCAAGCCCGCGTTGGGACTATACCAGGTGCGCCCTTTCTCCAGCGTGTGGATGCCCTCCTGCCGAATGTGCCACGGGGTGGCAAAATCCGGCTCGCCCACCGACAGGGAAATCACCTCGTCCATCTCCGCCGCAATGTCAAAGAACTTGCGGATGCCCGACGGCTTAAGTCCCTGCAGGGTGGTGTTCAATAACTTGTCGTAATTCATACCAGGCCTCTCTCGTCCTTCTTCTCGTCGGTGAACAACACACCGCGCTCCTTATACGTCTTGAGCACGAAATGGGTGGCGGTGGACAACACGCCATCCAACGGGGACAGCCGCTTGTGCACGAACATCGCGACGTCGCGGAAGGATTTACCCGTCAGCTTGACCGACAAATCGTAGCCGCCCGACATCAGCGTCACACTCTCCACCTCGTCAAAGGCGGTGATGGTCTCGGCGAGGGCGTCAAAGCCCTTATTCTTGCTCGGAGCGATCTGCAGATCGATGATGGCGGTGACCAGCTCGCGGTCGGTCTTCTCCCAGTCGATGAGCGGCTTGTAGCCACGGATGACGCCGTCCGCCTCGAGACGAGCGATCTGAGCCGCGACCGCCTCCTCGCTCATATCCAGCATCACCGCCATCTGTTCGACGGTGAGGCGGGCGTTGGTGTCCAGTAAATTGAGCAGCTTTTCCATAGTGATATCCTCCTTTACGATTTGGGTGTCCTCTTGGGCTTAATACGGTTACCGTCTTTGTCCACGATGACGGTGTTTTCCAACTGCGCCGTCAGATTGGCGCGAAACGCCGCGATATATTCCGCGCGCAGAGTCTGCCGCTCGGCGACCTCCTCGGCGGTCAGCTCGCGCTCTTTCGCAAGGTGTGCAAGCTCGTTGATGCGGTCGATCTTTTTCTGTTCCATAACGGTCTCCTTATTTCTTGGCTTTCTCTACCGCGGTAAAAATGCGGTCAAAATACGTCGCGCTCGTAACACCCGCGGGACGCAGATAGCGCCCCAGACCGTACAGGCAGTCCGCGTCACGGGTGATGCGGTTGACGCGGCTCTCGCAGGTGAGGGTCGCGCGAAAGCCGAGCTCCTTAATAATCGGCAATGCCTCGGCGCACATCGCGCCGTAGGGGTAGGTAAAGGTGGTCGGGGTCACCCCCGCGAGGGTGGTAAGATGCTGTTGGGCGGCGGATAGATCTTCCCGAAGAGCCGCCTCGTACGTCTGCACCGTCTCGGAAGCGCGGCGCAGCGTGCCTTTGCGCTTGCCCGCCTCGCAATAATGCATATCGTAACTGTGATTCTGAATCTCCCACCGCCCGCTCACCACCATCGCGCGGATCTCCTCCCACGTGATATGGGAATAGATCGCGTGATCACTCTGACCAGGGGTGTCGGAATAAAATTCCGTCCACTTACATACAGGGGAGATCACTGCCTGCATCCCGTAGCGCTCCAGCAGCGGGTCGGCAAAGAGATAGTTGTTGTAATACCCATCATCAAAGGTGAGCATAATCGGCTTTTCGGGCAAGGGCGTACCGTTGTCAACATAATCGAGCAGATCCGCCATCGTAACGGTGGTATAGCTGTGCTCCTTGATCGTTTTCAGATCATCCTCGAGCTGCGCGGGGGTAATGATGTACTGTCCCTGACGGGACGTGTCGTCCAGCACGCCGTGATACATCACGATCGGCAGGAACACCGCTCCCTCTTTCTTCGCCGTCGATGCGGCGAGGGTCGCCTCGCGATGGGAGATCATCGTCTCTGCAATACCAACCGCGACCAGCACCGCCACCACCGCGCACAGCACGGCGTTTTGCCACTTATTCCACGAAATTAATCGAACCATAGCCATCCCTCCTACCCCATACATAGTGTGGGGGCAGAAGAATTATGCCGTTATTCGTCGCTGCCGTCCTCCAGAAGGGCGACCGCCTCGGTGTCGGCAAGATTGGTGACGTTCGCGAGCTTGCGCTGGATCTGGCGAGTGCGCACGCCGACGAGCTTGTCCAGCTCATCGCTCGCCTGCTCGAGGCGGTTCTGCGCCGCCTTGACCGCGCTGCCGAATTTCTCAAATTCGGTCTTAACCGCGCCGAGCACCTTCCACACCTCGCCTGAACGCTTCTGGATCGCGAGGGTGCGAAAGCCCATCTGCAGGCTGTTAAGCACCGCCGCCATGGTGGTCGGACCCGCGATATTCACGTGATAATCCCGCTGGAGGATCTCCACGAGTCCGCGACGCACCACCTCGGCGTACAAGCCCTCAATCGGCAGGAACATAATGCCGAAATCGGTGGTGTTCGGCGGGTCGATGTACTTGTCGCGGATATCCTTCGCAAAGGTGCGGATGCGCGCATCCAGCGCACTACCCGCCGCCTTCACCGCATCGGCATCGCCCGTGTCATAAGCGTCGAGCAGCTGCGTGTAGGCATCGACGGGGAATTTGGCGTCAATCGGCAGCCACACGGTGCCGTCGTCGTTGCCGGGGAGCTTGATGGCGTATTCGACGTAATGCGTGCTACCCGGGCGTGTCTTGACGTTCGCCTCGTACTGCTCGGGCGATAGGATCTGCTCAAGGATCGCCCCGAGCTGGAACTCACCAAGCACGCCGCGGGTCTTGACGTTGGACAGCACCTTCTTAAGGTCGCCGACACCGCTTGCGAGCGTCTTCATCTCGCCGAGTCCCGCATACACCTGCTCGAGCCGCTCGTTGACCAACTGGAAGGACTGGCTGATACGGTCATTAAGGGTCTTCTGCAGCTTTTCGTCCACCGTCTGCCGCATCTGTTCGAGCTGACGGTTATTCTCCTGCCGAATGGTGTCGAGCTGACCCGATACCGCGCGGCGGATGTTCTCAAGGCTCTCGGTCATCGCCTGATTGGCTTGTCCCTGTGCGGTGAGAAGCACCTGACTCATCGCCTGCACGCTCTGCGTGCTCTCCTGACGACCTGCGCGCTGCTCCGCGAGCAGAGCGGTCTCGAGGTGGCTCACTTTATCCTCCAGAGCCTTGAGCTGGGCGGAATCGTCCTGCCGACGGCGCAAACCCGTAAGTTGACACACCGCGACGATCAGCAGACCGATCACGATTAGCGCAAGAGCAATCAAAATGTACTCTGTCATACTACCATCCTCTGTTAAATGGTTTCGTCCTCTTCCTTCGCCGTCGCGTTAAAGCGCCGCAGCTCGTCCGCACTGTACTGCCGCGGGACGGTCGCCTCCACTGCCTTCTCGGTCGGGCGAGCGTCGTCAAACACGACCGCGGCTTTCTCCTCATCGCTCTCCTCGATGTCAAGGTTGAGATCGCGGCGCAGCTGCTTGTCCGCCTCGGGATGCTCCTTGTAATAGGGGTCGATGATCATCGTGCGGATCAACGGGAATATGGTGAACTGAATGAGCAACGAGCGGAAGGCCGGCAGGAACAGCGAGACAATAATCAGGATCAAAATGCCGATCTGCCAACTGCCGAACGCAAGAAACAACGCCGCCACGATCGCGTACAGCGTGATAAGGATGACGGAAATGAGCAGGTTCTGCTTGAGTCCCACAATGGCGAATTTAAACGAATTTATATAGACGTCCTTCGTGGAATACTTGAAAGTCATCGTCAGCATCGGGATGTAATATTTCATCCACGTGAACGCCATATACCCGAACACCGTCACAGCGATGACGACATGGTCCAGAATGCCGGGGGTCATCGCTTGCAGGCCCGTCGTATCCACCCCGAAGATGCTCCACGCCCCGGGGAACATACCGAAGAAATAGTAGACCGCATTGAAGGTGAGCAGCGCGGTCACAAAAAGATTGATAATGCCGATCGGCAACGCCTGTTTCCAGTTGCGCTTAATCGTCTCGAAGAAATCCTCTCGGACGAAAGCGTGCTTCTCCCGCGCAAAATTGCGGGTGATCTTGCACAGGCCCACATCCGCGAGACCGCGGGTGACGACGAGCAGAGTGGTCAGCAAAAACAGCAGATTCGCATAGAACAACTGCCAGAATTTGCGCCCATAGATTTCAAAAAAGACGATCGGCGCGCGCTTCTTCGGCGCATTTTTCGCAATGCCGGGGCCTTCCTTTTCATAATTAAACAGTCCAAAAAAACCAGCCATAGGGGACTTCCTCTCTTTCCGGGGCAGTCAGCCCCCATTAGGGCAAAAACCGCCCAAATAACATCCGAAACAGTATATCCAGTAAGCCGACGAATATCGTCGCCGCCAACAGCAACAAAAACCGCAGACAATACAGCCGAAAGCCCGTCCACAGCCCGCCGCAGGCGGCCGAGGGGAGTAGCTGACGGCTGAGCCTTGTCGATAGGCGCAGGCTCTCCACCGCCGCCGTGACCAGCACTGCGGCGCACAGCAGTCCGTGCGGCATCACAACAAGCGCCACCGTGGCGACACCCTGTCCGCCGAGGCTGTAGTAATACGCCTCGGTCAGCCCGAGCCCAAGCCCGTAAAACAGCGGCACGAGCAGAATAAACGGCGCGCCGCAGGGCCAAAGCCCGAGCAAAAACAGCGCGCACAGCAACGCAACCACGGACAGCACCGACCCCCACAGGGTGGCAAGCCCGCTGCGCCAGCCGTCGATCGCCGTCGAGATCTGCAAAAACCCCGTCCATTCCTCGGCGGGGCGGGCGGCGGCGACATACACCAGCACCCCGCACAGCACACCGAGCAAAAACAGACCGACAAACGGGAACAAGCGGCGATTCTCATGAACAAAGGCGGCCGCCTCTTTGCGGCGACGGGTGGTTGTCCGTTTCATACACATCTCTCCTTTACGAAAAATGTGTATGTGCCGACAACGGAAAATAGAACGAAAAGCGGAGTAAGCACCGCCTACTCCGCCCCTTTTCGTCAATGCTTACGCAGATTCACACCAAGCACACCGCCGATGCTGCCCGACAGCAGCAGCGTTGCCGCCTTAATCGCCGCGTTGCCGCCACTAACCCCCTCATAGCGAGCAACGCCCGCAAGCAGGATAAGCAGCCACAGGACCAGTCCGCAGACCGCCCCGAGCAAAAGCCCTTTTTGCCCTGCGACCGCGGCAGCGGTCAACCCCGCTAACAGCGCGCCGAGCGCGGCGGCGGCGAGCGCGAGCGGCCATATTGCCGAACGCGGCACATCCACCGACTGAACGATAAGCGCCATCAGCAGCAGCAGCCCGATACAGGCGATCAAGCCGACAGCCACGCCCACCAACACGGGGCGCAGCCAACAGCGAAAAAACGAAGAAGTTCGGTCTTGTGCTCTCATGGTGTATTCCTCCCAAGCTCTGTTAAGAAACTAGTATGCCCGACACGGGAGGATTATGCCTGACGATTAGATATCGTCATCATCATCGTCATCGTCGTCATCCACGGGGGTATCGTGCTTCGTCTCAACAGACTGGATCGCCCACTTCATAAACTGGATCTTGGTGCGGTCAGCACCCGTCTCGATGGTGATGGTATCGTCCTTGATGCTAACGACGCGACCCTTGATGCCTCCGATGGTGGTCAGCTCGTCGCCGACGCGCAGGTTGTTGCGCATCTGCTGCTCTTCCTTCTGCTTTTTCTTCTGCGGGCGAATCATCATAAAGTACATCAGCACCACGATGAGGATCAGCGGCAGGAAGGACACCAGCATACTGCCAAGGCCACCCTGCTGGGCATCAGCTGCGCCCGTGGCGGCCGTGTCAGCGAGCAAAAGTAAATTCGAAAGCAAATTCATTGTTTTTTCCTCCAAAATCATAAAATTATTCTTATTATAAAGGATAATTGCAAAAAGTGCAAGCCTAACCTTGAGAATTTACAATTTATTTAGATACGCACATCCAGACGGTTGGTGTATTGGCGATAGAACTCCTCAAACCGCCCCTCATCCAGCGCCTGACGGATGCGCTCCATCAGCGTATTGTAGAAATAGAGGTTGTGCATCACCGTCAACCGCATACCCAGCATTTCCCCTGCCTTGAGCAGGTGGCGGATGTACCCGCGGGAAAAGTTGCGGCAAACAGGGCAGTCGCATTCCTCATCGAGCGGGCGCGGATCGTCGGCGTATTTGTTGTTGATGAGGTTGCGGTGTCCCTGCCACGTAAAAATATGTCCGTGACGCGCGTTGCGCGAGGGCATCACGCAGTCAAACAGATCCACACCGCGGTGTACCGCCTCGAGGATGTTCTCGGGCGTGCCGACACCCATCAAGTAGCGGATTTTATCCTTCGGCATATGCGGCTCGACCGCCTCGATCATCTCGTACATCACCTCGGCGGGCTCGCCGACCGCCAAACCGCCGATGGCGTAGCCGTCGAGGTTAAGCTCGGCAATTTCCTGCATATGCCGCACGCGCAGGTCGGCGTAAGTGCAGCCTTGATTGATGCCAAAGAGCATCTGCTGCGGATTGACGGTATCGGGTAAGGAATTGAGCCGTGCCATCTCCGCCTTGCACCGCTTAAGCCAGCGCGTCGTGCGCTCGCAGGAGGCGGCGGAATAATCGTATTTGGCGGGGTTTTCTACGCACTCGTCGAATGCCATCGCGATGGTCGAGCCGAGATTCGACTGGATGCGCATACTCTCCTCGGGACCGATAAACAGCTTCTTGCCGTCGATGTGGGAGGAGAAATACACGCCCTCCTCCTTGATCTTGCGCAAGCCCGCGAGGGAAAACACCTGAAACCCGCCGCTGTCGGTGAGGATCGGTCCATCCCAGCCGGTAAATTTATGCAGGCCGCCCATGCGGCGCACGAGGTCGTCGCCGGGACGCACGTGCAGATGGTAGGTGTTGCACAGCATCACCTGACAATGCAGATCTTTGAGGTCAAAAGCGGACACACCGCCTTTGATCGCCGCGCTGGTCGCGACGTTCATAAACGCAGGAGTCTGCACCGTGCCGTGCGGCGTCTCGAACACGCCGCGGCGGGCTGCCCCCTCGGTTTTGATGACGTTCATCATAGGAATATTCTCCTTTACAGTATAGCCATACTATCGCCGAATGAGAAGAACCGATACTTCTCCTCTACTGCCTGACGATACGCTTCCATCGTATGCTCATAGCCGGCAAAGGCGCTGACCAACATAATCAGCGTACTCTCAGGCAGATGGAAATTCGTAATCAGCCCATCCAGCACCTGAAATTCATAACCGGGGTAGATGAAGATGCTTGTCCAACCGTCGGCCGGCTCCACCCGACCGTTGGTCAGCCCCACGCTCTCCAGCGTGCGGCAGCTCGTCGTACCGACCGCAATCACTCTGCCGCCACGCTCGCGAGTGCGATTGATAACGTCCGCGGTTTCGGCGGTCAGTTCGTAATGCTCGGCGTGCATCGTGTGATTTTCGATGTTATCCTCTTTGACGGGGCGGAACGTACCGAGTCCCACGTGCAGCGTTACATAAGCAATTTCCACACCCTTTGCCTTAATTTTCTCAAGCAATTCGGGGGTAAAATGCAAACCGGCCGTTGGTGCGGCGGCGCTGCCCACCTCACGGGAATACACCGTCTGATACCGCTCGCCGTTTTCCAGTTTTTTCTTGATATACGGCGGCAACGGCATCTGCCCGATGCGCTCCAACACGTGATAGAAATTCCCCTCATACGAGAATTTAACCAATCGGTTGCCGCCTTCCAGCACGTCCAGCACCTCAGCGGTGAGCAAGCTGTCGCCAAAGGCGAGGATATCCCCCGGTTTCGCGCGGCGGCCGGGGCCTGCAAGCGTTTCCCACGTATCGTTGCCGTGGGGGGTGAGCAACAGCAGCTCCACGTTCGCCCCCGTGGCAGCGCGTTTACCGAGCAGGCGCGCAGGCAGCACGCGGCTGTCGTTGAGCACCAGACAATCGCCTTCGCGCAGATATTCCAATATGTCCGTGAAATGCCGATGGGCTACTTCGCCGCTTTGGCGGTCGAGCGCCAGCAGCCGCGATGCATCGCGAGGCTCGATCGGTTCCTGCGCGATCAGCTCCTCGGGCAGTTCATAATAAAAATCTTGTCGTAACATTCCCTGTAAAACCCTGCTTTCTTTAAGCGAAAATCCCCTGTGCGTTATTGACAACCCCCTATAATAAGTGGTAAAATGGGGGCGGCGCAAGGTATATCCTTGTCATTATATACTATAAGCGGCATTTTTTCAACGGTTTTTTCCGATTTGGTATGTTCCGCTTCGAAAGGAAGTATGATTAGTATGAAACAGTATCGTGTAGGTGTCGTCGGCTGTACCGGTATGGTCGGTCAGCGGTTTATGACTCTTTTGGAGAACCATCCGTGGTTCAACGTTACCGCCCTCGCTGCCAGCCCCCGTTCGGCAGGCAAGACGTACGAGGAAGCGGTCGGCGGTCGTTGGGCAATGACCACCCCCATGCCCGAAGCAATGAAGAATATGATCGTGTTGGATGCCTCCGACGTGCAGGCGGTCGCATCGCAGGTGGATTTCATCTTCTGCGCCGTCGATATGCCCAAGGCGGAGATCCGCGCGCTGGAAGAGGCGTACGCGAAGGCGGAATGCCCCGTCGTATCCAACAACAGCGCACACCGCGGCACTCCCGATGTGCCGATGATCATTCCCGAGCTCAACTGGCAGCACGAGGAAATCATCGAGAGCCAGCGCAAGCGTCTCGGCACCAAGCGCGGCTTCGTCGCGGTCAAGTCCAACTGCTCGCTGCAGAGCTACGTGCCTGCGCTGTTCCCGCTCGATGAGTTCGGCGTGAAAGAAGCGCTTGTCTGCACTTATCAGGCGATCTCGGGCGCCGGCAAGACCTTCGAGCGCTGGCCCGAAATGGTGGATAACGTTATCCCCTACATCGGCGGTGAAGAAGAAAAGTCCGAGCAGGAGCCGCTCAAAATTTGGGGTAAGATTGAAAACGGTGAGATCGTCCCTGCGACCAGCCCCGCGTTCACCGCGCAGTGCCTGCGCGTGCCCGTGACCAACGGTCACTTCGCCGCGGTGTTCGTGCGCTTTGAGAACAAGCCCACCAAGGAGCAGATCATCGAGAAATGGAACAACTTCAGCGGCCGTCCGCAGGAGCTCGAGCTCCCCTCTGCGCCTAAGCAGTTCCTCAAGTATTTCGAGGAGGATAATATGCCGCAGACCAAGCTGCACCGCGACCTCGAGGGCGGTATGACCGTCTCCCTCGGTCGTCTGCGCGAGGACAGCCAGTACGACTACAAGTTCGTTGGTCTGTCCCACAACACCCTGCGCGGTGCTGCGGGCGGCGCGGTGCTGCTCGCCGAGCTGCTGTGCGCGGATAATTATATCTGATCCCGCATACACTGTATCGTGAAAGGCTGGTGGCGTTATCTATGAGTAAACAGGCTTTATTCACCGGTGCCGGCGTGGCACTCGTCACCCCGATGCTGCCCGACGGCAGCATCAACTACCAGAAGATCGAAGAGCTCGTCGACTGGCACACCGCCAACGGCACCGATGCCATCATTATGTGCGGCACGACGGGCGAGGCGCCGACGCTGAAAATGCAGGAGCACCTCGAGGCGATCAAGGTTGCGGTCGACCGCGCCGCGGGGCGTCTGCCCATCATCGCGGGCACGGGCTCCAACGACACCGACCACTGCATTAACTCCTGCCGTGAGGCGAAGCGCCTCGGCGCGGACGGGCTACTGCTGGTGTCGCCCTATTACAATAAGACCTCCCAGCGAGGCCTCATCGCGCACTACACCGCGGTCGCGGCGAGCGCCGATCTGCCGATGATCCTCTACAACGTGCCGTCGCGCACGGGGCTGAACATCGCGCCCGAGACGGTCGCGACGCTCGCGAAGGTGGACAACGTCGTCGGCCTCAAGCAGGCGAACGGCGACCTATCCTCGGTGGCGAAGATTGCCGCGATGTGCGACCTGCCCATCTACTCGGGTAACGACGACCAGATTGTTCCGATCCTGTCGCTCGGCGGCCTCGGTGTCATCTCGGTGTTGTCCAACATTATCCCGCGCGAGACCCACGACATCTGCCAGACCTGGTTTGACGGCAACGTCGAGGAGAGTAAGCGCCTGCAACTGCACTACCTCGATCTCGCGAACGGGCTGTTCACCGACGTCAACCCCATCCCCGTGAAAGCGGCAATGAACTTAATGGGTATGGACGTGGGCGAATGCCGTCTGCCTCTCTACCCGATGGAGGACAAAGCCCTCGCCGCGCTGGAAACCATCCTGCGCCGCCACGGACTGATAAGGTGACGCGAGCAATCCGAACCTGTTTTAAGAAGGCGGATTCTCGCTCACTCTACATTAAAATACTCGGAAATACACAAGTGTTTCCTGCGTTTTATGCCTTGATTGACCGAGATTCCGCTCTTCTTAAAATCTTCGACCTTAAAGCGAGAAGATTTCGAGGGATTTTTACTCAATTTAGGCGAAGCAAGGCTAACGCCTTGCGAGAATAAAATGGGTGAAAAGCGCCGAAATATGCCGCTTTAAGGCAGATTCCGATTGCTCGCGTCACCTTAAAGTGAGGAATTGAACTTATGCGTATTTTGCTTTGCGGCTGTCAAGGCCGTATGGGACACGCGGTCGCCGATGCCGCCAAGGACGGCGCGGTGATTGCCGCGGGCGTGGACGCGATTTGGAGCGAGCGCGCCTTCCCCGTCTATGCCACCCCTGCCGATTGCACCGAGGATATTGACGTAATCATCGACTTTTCCAACCCTGCCGCGCTCGACAGCATACTTGCCTACGCGGTGGAAAAGGGCGTGCCTGCCGTCATCTGCACGACGGGACTTTCCGATGAACAGATGCACGCGGTGTTTGATGCCTCGCAGCGCGTGCCCGTCTTCTTCAGCGGCAATATGAGTCTCGGCATCGGCCTGCTCACCGCGCTGACCAAAAAGGCGGCGGCGGTGCTCGGTGAGGATTTTGACATCGAGATCCTCGAAATGCATCACAACCAAAAGCTCGACGCGCCGTCGGGCACGGCACTGATGCTTGCGGACGCGGCAAAGGCAGGACTTGCCTACGAGCCCAGATACGTCTACACCCGCCACGACCGTCGTGAAAAGCGCGGCGACAAAGAGATCGGCATCTCCGCCATTCGCGGTGGCAACATTATCGGCGAGCATCAGGTGATTTTCGCCGGCAAGGACGAGGTCATCAACCTCACCCACCGCGCGCAGTCGCGTGCGCTGTTCGCCACGGGTGCGCTGCGCGCCGCCCGCTTCCTCATCGGCAAGCCCGCAGGGCTGTACAATATGGAAGACCTGATGGCGGACGTGCTGTAAATGTCAAGACAACCATAAAAGGTCGGCAACCAATCGGTTGCCGACCTTTTTGTTATTTCGCTTGTAGATTATCCACGATCTTCTTCATCACGGCCTGACACAGCCCCTTGGTGCTCGACACCGTCGGGTCGTTAACGCTCACCGCAATGGAATAGCCCTCGCAGTAGTTGATCATCTCGCCCGTCAGCCCATACCAAAACGCGCGGTAACCGAGCGAGCTTTCCGCCTCGCCCGACGATAATTCCGCAATCATCGCATCGTACAGCGGAATGGTGGTGTTCTCCATACTAACCGATACGCTGTGCAGCCCATCCTCGGACGAATACACCACCCACGTGCCGTGCTCATACGGGTCGGATGCGGTCATCGTCATCCCCATAATGGTGCTCACCTCTGCCGCGGACAGGCAATCGGTAATCGCGATATCCAGCGGCGGCTTCGCATCGGGCAGATAATCGCTCGGAGCAAGGTCTCCGTCATCCGCGCCTTTGTCGCCACACGCCACAAGGCCCAGCAGCATCATCATCGCCGCCAACGCCAGCGCCAACCATTTACGCTTATTCATATATCACCGCATCCTTTTCGAAATTTTGACGAAATTTGCATTTTCTCTTTTCTTTGTCACGCGTTTGTGGTATGATATAGATTGTATCAAACAACAAAGGAGACACACCGCTATGTCGGATGTTTTTTCTGCCGGTGTTCAGCCCGGCGGCCTGAACACCTCACAGGAGATCAAAATTCTCCTATGCTATATGCTGCACACCGTCAACTGCGCGATGCCGCGTGACGAGGTCACCGACATCATCGTCGGCGGCGGGATGGCGAACTATTTCGACACCGAGGACGCGATCGAGGAGCTCTTGCGTCTGCAGCATCTCGTGACCGACGACGCGCGCAACATCGCCACCACCGTCACGGGCAGTCAGATCGGCGACTCGCTGTCGATGCGTATCCCCTATACCCTGCGTGAGCGGTCGGTCGCGGCCGCCCTGCAGCTGCTCAAGCGAAAGCAGGTTGAAAAGGACAACAAAGTGGACATCCATCGCCTCGACGACGGCAGCTGTCAGGTGACCTGCACCGTTATGGATCAGGGCAAACCCCTCTTATCCGTCGCTCTACGCGTCGCGGACGAGTATCAAGCTGAGCAGATTAAGGAGCATTTCCTCGCTGACCCGTCCTTCCTCTACCGCTCGAATCTCGCGGTGCTCACGGGCGACGCCAACCTGCGCCGAGCGGGCACTCAGCTCGTCATCAAACTGTAATGATATTGTACCATATCCGCGGATAAATTACCACTATTATTTTCGAAGGAGTCCTCCCCTATGCGTATGCGCCGCAAAAAGAACCTCGACAGTCGGATGGAAGTCTGCGCCGAGCGTGTCACCAACATCCTCGTCAAGGATCGCCGCTTTGACGCGAGCGACAACGATACCCTGCTCGACTACACCGCCCTGTTCGGCAATGATCATCCCGTGCACCTTGAGATCGGGTGCGGCAAGGGCGGTTTCATCTGCGAGATCGCCGCGCGCCACCCCGAGGTGAATTTCCTCGCAGTGGAGAAATACGGTAACGTGCTCGTCACCGCCGTCGAGCGCGCCCGCGCGATGGGACTTAACAACATTTGGTTTCTGTGGGGGGACGCGGAATATCTGCCGCGCTTCATCCCCGCGGGCAGCATCGAGGCGCTGTACCTCAACTTTTCCACCCCGTTCCCAAAAGCGCGCAGTGCGGT
>JAEIGA010003648.1_pt1 | contig 24028 bp, 16 predicted proteins | sample 9270691 | NCBI WGS metagenome assembly JAEIGA01 (sample SAMN17057246, study PRJNA624740) | gut metagenome | biome: biome; isolation source: fecal sample | host: Bos grunniens | place: China: Xizang | collected 2019 | reverse complement strand
GTACCTGCAAGCTCAGAAGAAAATGCATCCATAATGAATCCTATTTTTTCTGAAAGGCATTAAAAAAGCCAGTTTTTCCAGCTTTTGCCCCCATTTTAAACCACTGGGGCCCTTTCTTGGCATCAAATTTTCCCATGACGCTATTTGGGGCATCAAGGACTTCAAAAAGCCAATTGGCAAAATGACTATCAGCAGTACCATAATCAGCCTTAGCCAGCACAATCTTCATAGATTCATCTTGGCCAAAAGCAGTGGCAATTGATTCTCCCAAACCCTTAAAAGCACCCTCAGCCATTCCGGCAAGAATACTCACAGGTTTGCTAAAACCGCCATTTGCTTCATCAGTAGTAGCTTTTTTCTGCACAAAAATGAGGGTTCCACCACCTTTTTTCTTGAATCGGGCCACAATTTCACCAACTAAATGGGTATAACTGGCAATCATGGTATCAATAGCCTTGGAACTAGCAGTGGGAGTTAATTCTTCAAACTGACCTGAATACCAAGCGGTATCAAAAATAATGACTGCCTCTTGGAAGGCACCACAAGCATTTTCTGCCTGCAGAATAACAGAACGAGCAGAAAGGGGAGAGTTCCGACTCCATTTTGCAGGATAGATATTGTCAGAAATACAACCATCTTCAAGCTCTTCAGGCATTTCAGCAACAGTAATAACAGCATTTCTATTGCATCGTGTTGCAACAAGGGCAAATTCTCTGCCTTCTGGATATTCTTTTCCAGCAAATAAAACAGTTCTTTCCATACCCACTTTTCACCTCATTTTCCAACTACCGCGCAATTGTTGCCACCAAAGAAGGCACTGCAATGAAATTACCGATTACGCCACCCAAAGATGAAAAGAAGAACACCAGCAACACCCGTAAGATTCTATTTTTATAAAAACCCTTGAAAGAAGTTGCATCATCAGAAAGACGTTCCATGTCCTCTACCTTCGGTTTATGTATCCAAGCCTGGACCAGCCCAGTAAACAAGCCCACAGCCACCACAGGATTCAAAGTAGCCAAGGGTGCCCCCACAAAGCCAGCCACCACGGTGACAATGTGGCCTCCTGCCAGCAAGGTTCCCAAAGCAGCCAGAGAGCCATTCCACAAAATCCACTGTACCAGCATGTCCAAAGAAGCCTTTGCACCACCGGTAAAGAAGCCTGCAACAATCAAACCTACAATCAAAACCGGGAACATTAAGCCCAGCACCTTGCCACCAACTCCCGCAGGAGGCAGCTGAGAAATATCAGTAGTGTCAGAAGAAGCAGTTCCAGCAGCTAAGGCTTCCAGATAGCGAACAACTCCAGGCAAGTGCCCAGCTCCTAAAACTGCAACAGTTTTTTTAGCAGGAGCCCCATTTACCTGAGCCTCCCAAATATGGCTGGCCAAGTAGCGGTCACGCTCATCAATGAGAACAGCTTTTACCGCTGGCAGATACGCTGCAATCTCATTCATCATGGAGTCCATTTCACTTTCGTTTTTAAGCTTTTCAATTTCCTCAGCAGAAATTTCAGACTTTTCAAAGGCACTAGAAAGCAATACAGCCAGCAACTTACACTTTCCCCACAGGGAATTCTTTGCCCAAGCTCGTTTAAGAGTCATCTGAATGGGGCGATCCACCATTACCGCAGGAATATTCAACTCTTCCGCCACGGCAATAGCAGCCTTCATTTCTTCCCCTGGCTTAACCCCAACATCAGCTCCCATCCGCTTCTGAAATGAAGAAAGAATCAGGTTGGCCATAAGCACAAAGCCCTGGCCATTTTTAAGCACCTTGACGATATCCAGATTTTTCCAAGCCTCAGGATTTTTCATGGAAGCGTAACGCTGCTCATCAAGTTCTATGGCCACACAATCAGGTTTTTCCTCCCGAATTGAAGTAGTAACTTGAACAATGCTTTCCTGAGAAATATGGGCTGTTCCCAAAAGAATGAATTCCCGCCCCTGTAACACAAGGCGTTTTTCTGTCTGGCTCATCAAGGCTCCTTCTTATTTTACAATTTCACCTACAGCCCACTCTGCAAGACGGTATTCAAAGAACAGAGGGCTATTCATGGCAAGGACATCAGTATAATACTTTTTTGACTGAACGTCATTACCATGGATTTCATTGAATAGACCATAGTAATACATCATCTTTCCCTTGAGATTTCTATTATTCTCATTGGCAATTCTCTGTGCCACCCGCTGGTCTGCCAATCCATCGTAATACAGGCGCAACATTATGTATTCCAAGCTATCTGTAGCTCGATTCTTCATCACCTTGGTTAAGAAATTCTTGCATTCTTTTACCTTATTTTCCTTGAGATACGTTGCAGCAATCATCAAAGGATACGAAATATTGTCAGAAGAAGCGGAAAAGGCCTTTTCAAAAGCAGCTCTGGCCTCAGCATAACTATTTTTGTGCCAGGCAAGCATTCCAATTGCCTCGTAGGCAAAATAATACTTGGGATTATACTGAACCACCTTGCGATACATTTCCAAGGACTCATCAAGACGATTCTGTTCGTCATACAATCCTGCAAGATAAGCATAGCCCAAGAAGTAGTTTGGACTCAAATCCTTTGCCTTAATCCAAGCATTTTCAGCTTCTTGGAACTTTCCCTGATATCGAAGATACTGCCCATAATCAAGCCAATAATCAAAGATATCATCATCAATGGAAAGGGCCTTTTCTATATTCTTTGTGGCAGAATAATAATTTTCATCGGCAGCATCCAATTTTCCTAAGAATGAGTAAGCAATACTGTTATCGGGATCAAGCTCAATAATTTTTTTAAAGGCAGCACGAGAAGCTCTATCATCACCAATGTAATAAGTAGCTTGACCATAACCAGACAAGGCATCCAAGTGATTGGGATCTTTTTCCAAGCCCTTTCGATAATACTGACCAGCTAACTTGTAATTTCTCCGCAGCATTTGATCGTCAGCCAAAGCTACGTTGGCATCACTATTATGAGGATCGTTTTTTAACAATTCCTTTAACTTGGCATTTTTTTGAGCAGTATTGCCAGAGGCCTTAGCCAACATTACAGAAAGCATCATAACGTCACTATTTTTAGGATGACTAGCCAAAAGCTTATCTGTCACTTTGGAAGCTTCATCCAACTTGCCAGCAGACACCAACAAAGAAGCATAAATCAGCTGCATATCCAAATCATCTTCATATTCAGGAGGAAGCTCTTGAAACAAAGCCAAGGCATCTTCATTGGTGCCTTCTTCTAACACCTTCTGAAGTTTCTGGGCAAAATTCACCGTAGTAAAAACTTCTGGCTCTTGAACTTCAGGTTCCTGCACCTTACTTTCAGATACTTCAGGAGCTTCTTCTATCACTGAAGTATCCTCACTCTGAGGCTCTCCTGTTGGGGTTGAACCACAAGAAAAGAAAAGAAAAGAACATAGCCCTAATAAGGCTACCCATTTCACATGATGTTTGTTCATACTGACTCCATTTTTTCCCAAGGATAGTTGATTTTGTCGCCGTCATTAGCTAAACTTATACAAATGAGTAAGCATCCTATCCGAAAGTTTTTGGGACTTAGCGTCCTTTATAGCCTTATTATTCTCGGCATTTTTCTCCTTCAATTTAGAAGTGAAACAGCTCTCTCCCAATCATTTGGGAGCCTGCGTCTCCAATTGGTAGAAACCCAATCAGATTCCCAGCAAAAACACCTCAAAAATACCTTTCAATCTACATACAAGGGACTCGTTCTTTTTGCTGACGACCAAAATCCCGCTATAATTACAAAAACTGACGGTACGACCCAAGCCATAGCAATTCAAAGTTGGCAGGAAGTAGATGCATCAAGCTTTATCCTGAACTTTGACCAAGGCATAAACATACAGTTTTCCGTAAAAGCTGGTGGAGCAGATGATTACCTCTCTTTAGAAGCCCAACTTCCAGAAGAAATAGAAGCTATTGCCTTGTCATATAAACCAAACAGTGGCTACCTTGTTACAGAACAAACTGCACGAAGAGTTATCATTAGCTCAAAAACTCAAGAATATGAAATTACAGCAGCAGAAGTTACTCCTGTTCACTTGGTTTTAAGTAACAAAGAACAACTTGCCACCTATAGCATTTTTGATCCTCTCAATGCCTTTGAGTTTGCAATGACAAGAGACCTTCCCTTGTCTGCAGAAACCACCTTTACAGAAACTATCAGTAAGTTCAAGAGCGACTTCATACAGCTAGCTTCTCAGTCCTTGTCAGATACCTCTACTGAGCAATTGGTGGTAGCCTATATTGCAGCCATGGCAGAAAATCGCCAATACAAAGAAGCCCTTAACAAGATTCCCAGCAACTTAAAAACAAGTAGTAGAAGAACATATTTATCCGCTCCTTACTTCAACAGCCTTGCTTCCATGAATACCAGTCTTGTACGTCACATGGAAAACAGGTCCAGCATGATAAACTATGCCATTCAGCAAAAAAACCTTGATATCTTCACTATTCAAGATTTAGCAGAAGTTCTCTGTACTTTGGAAGGAAAGGATGTTGTAACAAAACTTTTAACAATGCCTGCAAGTCTTCTTGAGTTTAGTCCATCTGTTGCTCAAGCAGCAGGAATCATCAATACTTATACACGTCTTTCTTCTTTTGACAGAACATTGGCACAAAATCTGATGCCTGTTCTTGAAAAGTCCCTGGAAACAATTTCAGCAGCATGTTCATTGGAAAACAATCTCATTCGATTGGAAGAAAATGAAGCTTCTTTACCTATCCTCGACTCTATTTCTGTGGGAATGGCCCTGATTGCTTATGGTAACCTCACAGGAAATATGGATTACAAGGCAACTGGCTACCTCATCATTAATTCCTACATTACACCAGAAGTTTCAGAAAATCTCCATATCATGACAGAACTGTATCCTATTGTGGTACCTCATAATACCTACTATCCTCATATTACGATTGTTGCAAATACAGCAAATTCTGGAAACAACAAACCTGTATGGGCTTGGACAATTGCTCAAAACATAAACTACACAAAGCAATCAAATGGGGATGTAACTATCACTATGGACTTCCCCCAGGGAGAGATAAATCATTCCATCTTTAATGGAATTAAACCCTTCCGCCGCATTGATATTTATGCTATGCCATTTCGCACTGACCCAAAATTTGAATCCTACAATTCATCTGGGTACGTGTACAATGCAGAGACCCAGACGATGTTCTTTAAGTCTCTTCATAAAGCCCAACGGGAAACTATCAAGTTGTACTATAGTGCAGCACCAACTCCGCCACCGGAACCTCAGCCACCCCAAGAGCCACCAGCTCCCCAAGTGGCTCCAGCTCCAGTTCCAACACCAACAGTTGTTCCTGCAGCAACAGTTGTTCCTGCAGCAACAGTTGTTCCTGCAGCAACAGTTGTTCCTGCAGCAACAGTTGTTCCTGCAGCAACGGCACCCATTGTACCGCAACCATAGTCACCATTTGGCTACAATAACGGAAAAAAATTTCTTTCTTGTACCAATTTTTAGTATTTTATGATATACTGTAGATTGTATAGGAGCGTCTGTGAACAAACGTGATTTTCCCAAAATTCATTTTTATGATCAGGATTTTGTAGATATTTATGACAAGACTTGGGCTTGGATTCAAGATTATTGGATTGTCCCCAAGACTGGAGAAAACAGTACTGATGGGTACTTTATCTATCCTCAAAACGACACGTATATTTTAGACCAGTTGGAGTCTATTTTCTCTTCATTTTTCCTCGTTTATTCCAATAGAAATTACCCTGCATATCAGAATATTGATTATCTCTATGCAAAGCAAGAAGTTGATGGAGCCATTCGTTGGAAATATGATGCATTAACCGACACTCCCATTACCACTCCATCAAATCCAGAAGGTATTGGAATTCCCCTCTTTGCTTGGGCTGAATTCAATCTCTATCATAAATCTGGTAACAAGAAGCGGGTAAAAGAAATTATGCCCATTCTCAAAAAATACATGGATTGGATTGATACCACCTTTAAGCAGGAAAATGGCTTGTATGCAGTTTCTCCAGAGGCTTGTGGTATGTATGATGCCCCACGTTCTGGAACATATTATCCTGTTGACTTTAACTCCTTGCTGGCAGTAAACGCTATGTACATGGCTGCATTGGGAGATATTCTGAATGATAAGGATATAAACTTCCAGTACAAACGTCAGTATTTTTCTCTTAAAACTCGCATCAACTCCATGATGTGGAATGGAGACACTAATTTTTACCACGACCTAGACGAAAAGGCAGAGCAGCTCCCCCAGAAAACCATTGCGGGATTCTTGCCTCTGCTGGCAGAAATTCCCAACGAAGACAAGGCAACCCAGATGATTGCCCATCTTTCTGACCCAAATACCTTTGGAACAGATCATCCTTTCCCAACACTTTCTGCAGATAGTCCAGATTTTAGTGAAGCTGGAAATGGTTTTAACGGAAGCGTCTATCCTCCCTATAACTTTATGGTGATTAAGGGACTGGAACGATATCAGCGGTGGGATACAGCAAGAGAATGTGCGATTCGCCACTTATATTACATGATTGATGCCATGTTCCCCAATAATCCTGACATTAAAGGTGATTTGTGGGAAGCATATTTACCCTGTAAAGAAGGAGTGGCCACAAAGGATGGGGATGAAAATTTCCCACGTAAACGCTACCTTCCTTATGCAGCCCTCTCCACCATTGCGTTGATGATTGAAAACGTAATTGGACTTTCCATCAGCTTACCTCGCAAGACTGTTGACTGGATTATTCCTAACTTGGAAATTATGGGTATTGAAAACCTTGCTCTCAAGCGGAATCTCATTACCATTCTTTCCAACAAGAGCCAACGTGGTTGGGAAATCCAGATGGAAAGTGAAAAACTCTATTACTTTACCATCAATATTTTGGGACAGAAAAAGAAAACCTTACCTATTCCTTCAGGCAAGTGTTCAATGCTTATTGACAAGCTCTAGGATATGACAGAAACAAAGGCAGTCATTGAAATTGGCTCCACGGGAATTAGATTATTAGTGGTTGAATTAACACAATCAGATTCAACCACATTCCAGTGGCAAACGGTGGATAAGTCTGAGCTCCCCATTCCCTTGGGGCGTGATGTGTTTACTACTGGAATTGTCTCTCGTGACACCTTGGTTAGTTGTCTTCATATTATTTATCGCTTTCAGGAACAACTAAAATCTTGGCATATCCAACCAGAAAACATTGCAGTGATTGCCACCAGCGCCTTACGTGTAGCCCGAAATCGAGACGCTGTGTTAGACAGAATCATGGTAAAAACTGGATTCCGGGTAAAAGTGATTGATGGCATTGAACAAAATCGCTTAATGTATCTTGCCGTTTGGAATGCATTCCAAGATCATCGTGACCTCATAGAAAATCACAATACCATCGTTCTAGAAGTAGGTGGTGGTGCCACAGATATTATGCTCATGGCCCAGGGAAAGATTGCAGGTGTCCACACCCTGCGATTGGGTACCATCATCATTGAGCGCCAACTAAAATCCATGGCTTCTGCCCAAGATACTTATCGTTTTTTGGAAGACTCAATTCGTGTCATGCGGAGTTCCATGGACCAAGAGTTGCTTTTTTCTAACATCACCCAATTTGTGGCAGTGGGGCAGGAAGCTCAAATTATTGCAAAATATTGTGGCACACAAATGGGGACTAAGTTATGGAAAATCAACCGAGACCAATTTTCGGCTTTTACCGATGAAGTGCAATCATATTCAGCAGAAGAATGTGTGCTGAAATTTAAAATCTCTTACAATGAAGCCCAGACCTTTGCCATTGCCCTTATGAGCTACAAGTTTTTTTTGCAGTTTACCCAAGCAGAATATATTCTTGTACCCAACACAAACACGAGGGAAGGGCTCATTCTCAGCGTTATTCAACAACCAAACCAAGAATTACAGGAAAATTTCTTTGCCCAGATTACGGCTTCTGCCTGGAATTTGGCTCGACGCTATAAAATTGACGAACAACATGCAGAATCTGTGAGAGTTATTTCCTTAAAACTTTTTGATGGATTAAAGGATGAGTTGGGACTTGCTCCAGAAGGACGCATTATTCTAGAAGTAGCAGCCATTCTGCACGACATTGGTGTCTTTATTGGAGTTGACGACCACCACCTGCACAGTAGCTATATCATTGGGAATTCCGATATCTTTGGTTTGAGTCGTGACCAAATCGATATGATTTCCCAAATCTCTTACGGCCACCGAAGCAAAACCTCTCCACGAGACTTACCCCACTTTGCAAAACAAGATCGGGAAAGCCGAGTTACGGTGTTAAAACTGACGGCATTGCTCAAAATTGCAGATGCCCTTGACCGTGGACATGGGCAAAAAATTCAGGGCTTTACCATTGATTTCCACGCAGATACCCTTATAATTAGATGTGCGGGAACACCTTCTTTAACCTTGGAGCAACGAGCATTGGAAGCAAAGGCCACCTTATTTGAAGCTGTTTTCGGGTACAAGGTGGTACTGAGTTAAGCTTGCACAAAATAGAATTTTCTATCAGAGAGATTGATATTATGTCAGAGGAATCATCATTTTTTTTTAATCGAGAACTTTCTTGGATTGAATTCAACAATCGAGTTTTATACGAGGCATGCCGTCAAGACATTCCCCTCATGGAGCGTCTGAAATTTCTTGCTATTGTGTCCTCTAATTTTGATGAATTTTTTATGGTGCGAGTGGCAGGACTCAAACGACAGATGCGAAACAATCCAGAACAACGAGATGTGGCAGGCCTCACTCCCAAAGAACAGTTGGAACACATTGCCACCCGTGCCCACCAAGTAGTGAGTCTACAATATGAAACCTTAATGCAACAAGTACTGCCTCAGCTGGCAGAAAAGGGCATTGAATATGTGCCTGCAAAAAAATATACCCCTCGGCAACAAGCATTTACAAAGACAAAATTTATCCAAGAAATTTTTCCTCTGTTGACCCCCATTCGTACTGATGGCCCTTATTTTCCCCATGTATCAAATTTAATGCTTCACGGAGCATTTGCCCTAGAACATATTTCCAAAAATGAAGGCAAGAAAAATCCCTTTTCTCCAGCTACTGGGGAAATTCCTGTAGCCTTAGTGCAGATTCCAGCCAGCATTCCACGAATTGTGGCCTTACCCTCGGAAGATGGAGAGAAAATCGTCCTACAATTTACCCTGCTAGATGACATCATCTATGAATATGCCACCTTCTTGTTTCCTGGCTACAAGGTTACGGAAGGAATGCTTTTCAAGGTGACTCGTGATGCAGATTTTGCGGTGGATGAAGATGAATCCATCGATTTATCCGAAGCCATGGAAGCAGTTTTGGAAAAGCGACAATCCTCCCTGCCTGTACGCCTCCTATGCACCAGAACCACCCGTTACTTAAAGAATTTTTTGCAAGAAAAACTGAATCTGCAGGAGCAGGATGTGTACACTGTGGAAGGCCCCATTGATCCGTCAACCTTGCTGGCCATAACTGAATGGCCCCAGGCAATCCCCCTGTCCTACAAAAAATGGGAGCAGCAGTATCTGCCATTACTGGAAAAAGGCCAGCCACTGTGGGATATTTTGAAACAACGAGACATACTACTTCACGTACCTTATGAATCTTATGATCCCGTTGTTTCTTTTTTGAACGATGCTGCCGATGATCCCAACACCTTGGCCATAAAAATGACCTTGTACCGAACCAGTGGGAATTCACCCATTGTACGGGCTCTAGAGCGAGCGGCAAAAAAGGGAAAGCATGTTACTGTTTTTGTGGAATTAAAGGCCCGTTTTGATGAACGACAAAATCTTTCTTGGGCAAGTCAGCTGGAAAAGGCTGGTGTCATTGTGGTGCAAGGAATTGTTCACCTGAAAGTTCACGGAAAACTTTTGTTGGTAGTACGAAAAGAAGATACGGGCTTGTGTCGCTACGTGCATCTTTCCACTGGTAACTACAACGACAAAACTGCTAAGCTTTACGTGGATTTGAGCCTCTTTACCACAAACCAAGAAATAGCACAGGATGCTACATTGTTCTTTAACATGGTTTCTGGATACTCCATGATTTTGCCCATGGAGCGAATGGACATGGCACCAATCACCCTGAAAGACCGACTTTTGGAATTGATTGAACGAGAAATTCGTCTTTCCACAGAAAGTGTTCCCGGCCTCATCATTGCCAAGATGAACAGCCTTGGAGACGAACAAATTATCCAAAAGCTCTACGAAGCCAGCAAAAAAGGCGTGCGAATCATGTTGAACGTGCGGGGAATCTGTATGCTAGTGCCTGGCATTCCAGGACAAAGCGAAAACATCCAAGTGGTGAGCGTCATTGACCGCTACTTGGAGCATTCCCGCATTTTTTATTTTCAAAACGGTGGTGACCAGGAATTATACCTTTCCAGTGCAGACTGGATGCCCCGAAACATGGAGCGGAGAGTGGAACTCATGTTCCCTGTGTTACAAGAAGAGGTTTTTAAGGATGTAAAGCGGATTCTTACCATGTATTTTGAAGATACAAGTCATGCCCACCAGCTACAAAGCGACGGTAGCTGGATTCCAGTGAAGCCATCAGCAGGGCAGCAGCCAGTACGTGTACAAGAAAAACTACACTTGATGTATAAACAGCGGGTAGAAACCTGCAACACTGCCGTTCCCATTGAATTTGTGGTACGGCGGAGAAAGGATAAGGAGAAACGATGATTTTAGGAATGACGGTGATGGAGTTTATTGGCCAGATTTTTGGTCTCATTGCAGTGGTAATTTCCTTTGTGGCCTATCAAATGCCCACCCAAAAGAAGATTCTTTTTATGAATATGCTGGTAACGGTGGCCATTCTCTTGAACTATGCCTTCTTGGGTGCTACCACAGGTGTAATTTTAAATGTAGTTTGCTTCATCAGAAACATCATCTTTATGAATCGGGACAAAAAGATTTTTTCCTATAAGTTTTATCCCTATCTTTTGATGGTGATTATCGGAGGATTAAGTTTTCTCACCAGCGAGGGGGCTCATTCAATCCTCATTACCATTGGATTGATTATCAACACCTTTGCCCTGTCTTTGACCAATCCCCAGGCCACCCGCTACTGCATGGCAATTTCATGCAGCTTTATTTTTGCCTACAACATCTTTGTATTTTCCATTGGTGGTATGATAAACGAGGCGGTGGCCATCATCTCCTCAGTGATAGGAATTATTCGTTACCGAAAGAATCAACCTCCTTTAGCATAAAATAAAGGCCCCATAAAATGGGGCCGTAAAAAATCATTTTTATTTTTCGTGCAGGATTGGTTCAACAGGCTGGGGAGTAGGGATGACAGGCTCATCCTGCAATGGTTGCTGAAGCTCCATCGGTATACGATTTGGACGAATAGCAACCTTTACAATCACGGGATGATTATAGCTTGTCTTCGTTTCTGGATCCTTTCGCTTTTCAAAGCCAAGATAGCTAGTAACATTGCTTTCTTGGTCAAAGGTAAAGGGCGGATTTTCAAAATACTTCATGGTATCAGGAGTGTACTGCAAGATGTTCATATTCAATGAAGTAGACACAAGCCTATTCTCATCATTGTAGGAATAGTTGTACACGGAAGTATCATTGTAGCTTTCCTCCCAATAAATAAGGCGATTGTGAACTGGGGAAACAAAAAGGCCATTACAATGACGACGATATTCCAAACCAGCCAAATGAACATAACCGGGATTGGTAAAAAATACGCTTCCATCATCATACACGAACATTTCTGTAGAACCACTTTCCAAGGTGAACTTGAACTTACCAAAGGTAAAATCCTGGGCTTCTGCAGAAAATCGCAAAACTTCACCGCCATCTTTGAATGCAATGGGACTACGAGCCTTGGTAAAGTATAAGGTTTCGTCCACCGTAACCATGCAAATATCTTCGGGAGACACAGTAGCAAGGCTACCGTTGGGATGCAACTCCATAACAGAGCCTTCCTGAGGATAAATCTTTCCAATAGAAGAAGTTAATGGTTCAGATTTACTTACAGTAAAAGATTGGATGGCTCCATTTTCGTGAAAAAACATACGGTAGCCGCTTCGTGCAGAAACAACTCCAGACTTCAGTTTAACTTGGCAATCTTCTGCCAATTCCACTGAAGAAGGAATCCAGTTATCGTAAAAAGTAATCGTTTTTGCAGCAACCTTTATGCGACCAACAGAACCTGTAATATCAGTTTTTGTAGCAAGCTCCATTTCTTCCACTGCACCAGACTCATAAAAAGAGATGGGGGATGTAGTGTAGGTCAAATTTCCTACAGGACTGGCATATTCCCCAGAAACAGCAGGCTGAAATTTCTGGATATTGCCATTTTCATAAAAGAAAACCTCTTCCACTGCATCTAGTGCTCCCAAGGGAGTATTCAATGTGGTGGCTTCCTTCAGACGAACGTAAACAATCTTACCATTACTCTGCCGAACTTCCGTAATACGAGCATCACTTCCGTCTGGCAGGGGGACGGCAAAACTAGCTACAGCACAACAGGCTAGCATCACCAATAGAATCAATTTTTTCATAGAACCTCCTTTTGACAACTAACAACGTCCGTATCGGTCTTCAAAACGAATGATATCATCCTCTTCCAAATAGGGACCAGACTGGACTTCTATTAACTCCAGTGGCACCTTACCGGGATTTTCCAGTGCGTGAATGGTTCCCAAGGGGATGAAGGTAGACTGATTTTCTCCCAGCAACAATTCCTGATCTCCATTACGAACAAGAGCTGTTCCAGAAACTACAATCCAGTGTTCTGCTCGGTGATAATGCATCTGAACAGAAAGCTTTGCTCCAGGCTTTACGGTAATATGCTTTACCTTGTAGCGGTGGCCCCGTTCAATGGACTCGTAGCTCCCCCAGGGACGAACACCCACTTGATTTTCTTCCACATTACTGTGACGATCCTGACGTTTTAGCTCTTCTACAATATCCTTTACATCCTGAACCTGATCTTTGTCTGCTACAAGTACTGCATCCTTTGTTTCTACCACCACAGCATTCCGCAAACCAACGGTGGCTACAAGGCGACTTTGACTATAAATATAAGAATCAGTTGTATTATGGGCAATTACATCACCAAAAGTCACGTTCTGATTTTCGTCCTTTTGGTTGACTTCCCACAATGCAGACCAGGCTCCCACATCATTCCAGCCGGCATCAAGGGGAATAACCTTACCTTTGGAAGTTTTTTCCATAACGGCATAGTCAATGGAGCGAGAAGGACTCGTGGCAAAAGACTCTTTTTCCAAGCGGATAAAATCCACGTCAACGGCGGCTTTAGTGTAGGCAGCTTCCACACTGGCAAAGATTTCTGGCTCAAACTCCTGTAATTCCGCTAAAAAGGTAGAAGCCTTGAACACGAACATACCACTGTTCCAGAAATATTCTCCGCTGTCCAGATATTTTTGAGCCGTCTCACGGTTGGGCTTTTCCACAAACCTGTCCAAGGTAAACACAGAATCCCCATTTTTTACCTGGGCCTTAATGTACCCATAACCAGTTTCAGGAGCAGTGGGAGTAATGCCAAAGGTTACAAGGAATCCCTCTGCAGCTGTTTTACAGGCCAATTCCACGCCAGCAGCCAACACATCCTTGTTCTGGATAACGTGGTCGGAGGGTAATACCACCATCACCGCATCCTTGTCCATAGCCTGAGCCTTAAAAGCACCAGCGGCAATGGCAGGAGCAGTATTGCGCCCCAGAGGCTCCAAAATGATAAAGGGATTTTGCACATTGATTTGAGCTAATTGGTCGGCAACAATGAAACGATGACTTTCGTTGCAAATAACAATGGGAGAAGCAACATCTATATTTTCTAAACGAAGCACTGTTTCCTGAATCATAGTATTCTGAGCAGCCAAAGATAAAAACTGCTTAGGATACTGACTACGAGACAGTGGCCACAAACGAGTTCCTGCTCCACCAGATAAAATTACGGGAATAATGGTCATAACAACTCCTGAATTTTAAGTATATCAGTCATAAGATTTTCTGTAAAGTTTTTGAAAATGAAGCAGGAGGAACTCAACTTCATTCCATAAATTGAGTCACAAAAGAATCAACTTTCTCCCAATATACTTCAGGCTCAGTTTCTCGAGAATCTGCATGGCCAGCACCAGCCACCACTAATTTGTCCTTGGAGCAGGCAGCGGCTTGGTACACTTCTTCCAACATTTCAAAGGGAACAAACCTGTCTGCATCTCCGTGAATGAAGAGGGTAGGGGTTTTAGATTGAGACACAGCTGCAGTACAATCTACCTGAGAGAAAAAATAATTTGCCTTGATTTTAGTTACTAAGGAAGTAGCAGGAATAAGAGGGAAGGGGGGCAGTCCGAAGAGATCTTTCAGCTGATGGGTGAATTCCTTTGTTACCGTGGAATACCCGCAGTCAGCAATGGCAACCTTTACGTTGGCAGGCAGCTGAGCAGAACCAGTAACAATCATGGTGGTGGCAGCTCCCATGGAAACACCGTGCATGACAATTTCTGCGTCGGGGGATTTTTCAAGCAGGGAGGAAAGCCAACCGAGCATATCAAGATGTTCCAACCAGCCCATGCCAATGTAGCGCCCTTCACTTTCTCCGTGAGCACGATGATGGGGGAGTAGCACATTCCACCCTAGCTGATGATAGTGCTGAGCGTAGGGAGCCATACTCAAAGGACCTGACATATAGCCATGTACCAGCAGCACATACTTATTTGTTTCTGTGGCAGCAGGAAGGAAAGAAGCTTTTAAGTTCAAACCATCATGACTTTCCAGCGATTCCAAGGAGCTATTTTGAATTAGCCATTCTTCCACAGACCCAGGAAGGGCCTCATACCTCCTAGTGTCAACACCACCACCAAACTGAGAATCCAGAGCATAGGTAAACATATAGTTTGCACCCAAAACAAGGCCCACTGCAAACAACACGCAGAGGGCCAAAATCACATATATCACAATCTTTGCAGACCTTTTCATGGATTTTACTATACCTAAAAATTCATTTTGAATCAAAGCTCACTGGAAGCAATAGGGAATTTTCTGAAGGAGACTCTTGACTCATAAATCGATTGATAAAAAAGTCCACCGTAGACCAGTACAATTGAGGATTTACTCCTTGGGATTGGGCATGGGCAGCATTGGGCACCACCAGCTTGATTTTTGGACAGGTGGCAGCGGCATACAATTCTTCTTGCATCCAAAAGGGAACAAAGACATCATTTTCACCATGGATAAAGAGAATGGGAATTTCTGAATGGGAAACGGCATCCACGCAATCTATAGCTCCAAGAAAATTTCCTATTTGAATGCGAGACAACAGGGAGGTGACAGTCACCAGGGGAAAGGCGGGCAAGCCAAGGCCATGGGAAATCTTGTCTTCCAGCTCGTCACTGAGACTGGTATACCCACAATCTTCCACAACGGCCACCACATGGGGTGGTAATTCCGGGGAACCAGCGGCCATCATCACTGTGGCAGCTCCCATGGAAATACCGTGGAGTACAATCTGAGCTTGTGGATTTTGGTCAATCAAGGAGTTGGCCCAGAGTATCAAATCTTGGTGCTCCTTCCAGCCCATGGTAATGTAGCGCCCTTGACTGTAGCCGTGGGCTCGATGGTCGGGAACAAGCACATTCCAACCAGCTTGATGGTAGACAGCGGCATATTCTGCCATGGACAGAGCAGAGTTCTTGTAGCCGTGGCACAGAATTACGTAGCGGTCGGTGGGTTCAGGGGCAGCAATAAAATAAGCATGTAAGATGAGATTATCTTGAGACAAAATTTGCCGTTGCTTGGCAGTAAGGAGCATCCACTCCCGCTGTTTTGCAGAGTGACTCATCAATGGAGCGGAAGATTGTATTTCTGCAGGAAAAATTCTTCCGTTCACCTTTGTATCAAGAACAAAAACCAACGTAAAATGGGCAATTACAAAAATCAGAACAACCGACACTACCAGCAAGGTGGAAATAACTGTGATAGTAATTTTTGTAAGGTTCTTCATACTCCAAAATATAGAAGGAGACAGAAGTGATTGCAAAAAAACTCCCCCGCCTCAGATTTTACATAGATGGCTGGTTCTAGGGGATCCATTTTGAAAAACTTTTACAAAAAAAATACAACTTTTTCCCGCAAAAAAAGACAAATTCTCCAAGTTTAAAGCGAATAATATATGTGTAAAGAAAAAATCAGGAGAACCCATGAAACCAATTGAAGAACTCACCTTTACCGACGATTACATGTTCGGCTACGTCATGAGAAATGAGGAAATTTGCAAAGGCCTTTTGGAACGACTTTTAGGTATCAAAATCCAGAAGTTAGAATTTCCAACCTTGCAAAAAACCATCGCTCCCCACTACGAAAGCAAGGGTGTACGACTAGATGTCTACGTTCAAGACTCATCCCGTGTTTTTGACATTGAAATTCAAAACAGCCTGCATGACGACTTGCCCACAAGAACACGGTATTACCAGTCCATGATGGACATTGATTTACTGCTGAAGGGCAAGCAATATTCTGAACTTAAGGAAAGTTTTGTGATTTTTGTTTGCCAAGAAGACTTTTTTGAAGAGAATTTGCCTTGCTACACCTTTTCAAACCTTTGTCACGAAAAATTAAGTCTGGAACTGGGAGACAAAACCCACAAGATTATCTTTAACGCCTCAGCCTTTCATCAGGAAAAGGATGTGGAAAGAAAGTCCATTCTGGAGTATATTAAAAACAAAAAATCCACATCTGACTTTACCCAAAAGATTCACCAGATTGTGGAGCAAACAAAGGTAAATCAAGCATTCAGAGGTGAGTATATGGCATGGGGCTTAGCAGAACAAGACGCAGAAAAACGTGGCTACAAGGCTGGTGTCACCGATGGTATTGCACAGGGGATTTGCACAGGCAGAGAAGAAGGTATTTCCATTGGGCTCCAACAAGGCCTTGAACGTGGAGCCTACGAAAAGGCTCTAGAGACGGCAAAAGAATTCCTGTCCATGGGATTTTCCCCTCAGCAAGTAGCACAAGGAACAGGGCTTCCTTTAGAAGTCGTGCAGGAGTTAGTACAAAGTCATTAATCTTACAAAAAGATGAGGCCCAGAATTCCCAGGGGAATCAGATACACCGCAAACCATTCCAGCTTGCCCTTACGAACAATTTTCATTAAGACAGACAAGGCAAAAATTCCTGATACAAAGGCAGCTATACACCCTGCTACCACTGGAGCAATTCCTACGGCAGAACCAATTTCATCCAAGTCCTCCAGCTGCAACACAAAGGCTCCCAGAATAGCTGGAATGGAAAGCAAAAAGGAGAACTCTCCAGCCTGTTCACGATCAACACCGCACAAAAGAGCTCCGGCAATGGTGCTTCCTGAACGAGAAATCCCTGGAAGCACGCCAAAGCCTTGGGCTAAGCCGATTCCCAGGCCCTGCAAGGGTTTTACACCACCAGACTTACCAACAGTAAAATCTGGGTCAGTAGCAAGACGCTTTTTCCGCCGACGTTCTTCCGTTGCATCACCCAAAAACAGCAAACCAGCGGTAATGAAAAATCCTACGCAAATAAGTTTTTCATCAATATCTTCCACCACGTCCGACAAGAGAATACCAAAAAAACCTGTGACAAGGGTTCCTAACAATAAGGCAACAATCGTTTGTAAGTCAGCCTTATCTTCTGGCAGGGAACGGCGACAAATCCATCTTCCCATCACCTGCAATAAGCTCCAAATTCGCTTGCGAAAGAACAAAACCACTGCACCTAAGGTAGCTAAATGGAGGAATACATCGAATAAAAGCGGAACATCCTCTAAATTGAATAATTCCTGTGCAATAGCCAAATGGCCTGAACTGGAAATGGGTAGAAACTCTGCAATTCCCTGTAACACACCGAGTAATATACCTTCTAAAACAGACATCTCAATTCCTCTCAATTCTTACTGTAAAACAAATTGCATCTATCTTACTGCAAACAGTGCAAAAGATACGAAAACTATACCATAAAACTACATTAAATGCACTATGCAAGACCCAGAAGCATCATAAAAGCCAATCTCATCCTATGGAATACCCCAATTTTTTTCGCTACAATAAAATTGTAACAAATTTCTATCCACATCCTTCTATAAATTTAAGGAGATTTTATGACACAAGCAAAATTCAATCTGAAAAAGATTTTTCAGTCATTTACCTGCCTTTCGCTACTGGTGGCATTGCTTTTTACCATCAGCTGTGCTTCCACAAAGGCTTCTGACAGTCAGCAACTGACTTCAGATCCGGCAGTACTTTCAGGAAAGTTAGAAAATGGCATGAGTTATTTTATTCAGCGGAACACAGAGCCTGCCAACAGAATCATGTTGCGACTTGTTATCCGTGCTGGCTCCAACATGGAAGAAGACGACCAGCAGGGTGTAGCTCACCTTTTGGAACACTTGGCTTTTAACGGCTCAGAAAACTTTGAACCACAGGAGCTGGTAAGCTATTTTGAATCCATTGGTATGAACTTTGGAGCCGACGTAAATGCCTACACCAGTTTTGACGAAACAGTCTACATGTTGGAGGTTCCTGCAGACGACCCCACCATGCTGGACACGGGAATGCTGGTATTCCACGACTGGGCTTGCGGTCTCACCCTTTCCCAAGAGGAACTAGACAAAGAACGAGGCGTTGTGGTGGAGGAATGGCGATTACGTCGTGGTTTAAGTGGCCGTATCAACGACACCCAGCTTCCTCTTTTATTGAAGGATTCCCGCTATGCAGAACGTCTTCCCATCGGAAAAATGGATGTGATTCAAAATGTACCCCGCCAGCGTGTGGTGGACTTTTACGAAAAATGGTATCGACCAGAGCTTATGTCCGTGGTGGTGGTTGGTGATGTGGAACCAGAAAAAATCCAGTCACTGATTCAGGACGTAATGGGTGATATTCCTGCTTCAGAGAAGCCCATTCAAAGCGAAACCTATTCAGTTCCCCTGCAGACAAAGCCTGTAGTACAGATTATGCGGGACCCAGAACAGCCCTATCAGTTGATTCAAATTTTAGAACAGGTAGAAAGCCAACCCATCACCACTGTGGGGGACATGAAGAATACCATCATCACCCGCATGGCCAGCTCCATCTTCAATATGCGGCTTTCTGAAATGAGCCAATCTGCCGATGCTCCTTGGATTGATGCAGCCATTGCAAATCAATTTATCACCCACACAACGGCCTTCCATCTACTGGGACTATTGCCCTTGAACGACCAGTTTGACAAGGGATTTAATACCTTGTTGGAGGAATTCCTTCGGTACAAGAAATTCGGTGCAATTCAAGGGGAATTAGACAGAGCCAAGCAAAATATCTTGGCATCTGCGGAACAAACTTGGAAAAATCGAGACAAAATCAATTCAAGTCAGCTGGCCTCGGACATTGTAAATTCCATTGTCACAGGAGACACCTTAGTTTCCGTAGAGGAAATGTACAAGATATATCAAGAAGTGGTTCCCTCCATCACCTTGGAAGAAGTGAATGAGGTTGCAGCCACCTGGTTCAAGAACCTTGGCACCATCCTCTTTGCCGTAATCCCAGAAAACACCACCAATTTCCCTAATCAAGAGGAATTACTGGCACAATGGCAGAATTTCAAACCTGCAAAGCCACTGGAACCCTATACCGAAGGTAACTTAGACGGCGATTTGATGACAATTCCTAGCCAACAGGGGACGGTGAGCTATGAGGGAACTTTACCAGGAACAGATATTCAGTCCTACAAAATGTCCAATGGTGCCACCTTGTTGCTGAATCAAACTGATTTCAAGCACAACGAAATTTTGTTCAATGCAGTGAGCCAGGGTGGACTTTCCCTTCTTTCCGACAAAGACTTTCCATCAGGAGCCTTTGCCGTAAGCTACAACGATTTGTCTGGTCTCAATGGCTTTACCCCCACAGACTTGCAGAAAAAGCTGGCAGGAAAAAATGTTTCCCTGTACACATACATTGGAGACTACAACGAGCAACTCACTGGTTCCACCTCCACCCAGGACTTGGAAACCTTGATGCAGCTGATTCATCTTCAGTTTACCGCAGCAGATTTTACAGACACCGCTTGGGCAAATCTCATGAATAGCGCCACCTTGCAGGCTCAAAGTCATGGCTCCCAGCCCGACGATGTTTTTTCAGACAAGATAATTCAGCTCTTGTACGGAGACAATATAAGAAAGCAGCCCCTTACCATGGCCTTCTTGGAAAAGGTAAATCCTCAAACTGCGGAAAACGTCTTTACCCAGCGATTTGCCGATGCAGGAGACTTTACCTTTATCTTTACGGGTGACTTTAATCAGGAAGAAATACTGGAACTGGCAGCTACCTACCTTGCTACCTTGCCTGCCACCAACAGCCAAGAAAAAGCCATTTGGCAAGAAGTAGATTTTCCCACTGGAATCAACAAGGCTGTGGTTAAGAAGGGACTGGAAGAGCAGAGTCAAGTATTCATTGCCTTTGGTGGCAACCTGCCTACAGTAGATGCCACCGCTGCCTACCAGGAATCAGAAATGCTTTCCATGTTACAGAATCTTTTAGACATACGGTTACGGGAAGTAGTGCGAGAAGAAAAAGGCGGCACCTACAATGTAAGTGTGAACACCTCCATGGAGTTGTATCCACAAAGAAGCTTTATGGTAGAAATCCTTTTTGGTTGCCAGCCTGGCCGTGAGCAGGAGCTTACCGATGCCATAATTGCCGAGGTGGAAAACCTGAGGAAAAACCTAGTGGACCAGTCCTACCTCACAAAATTACAGGAGTCATACCGCCGCTCCAAGGAAACAGCCTTAAAAACAAATGGCTACTGGGCTCGCATGGCAGGAAGTGCTGCACTGAGAGGCTTTTCCACCACCACCATTGCGGATGCAGATACCATTCCTAGCCTCGTAACACCACAGGCTATGCGGCAACTGGCACAACGGTATCTTGATCCCAGCAACTACGTGGTGGTTTTTCTAGAGCCAGAATCCACAAAAAAATAACAGCAGAAAACCTTGTCTGAAAAAGTAACCTAATAAAAAAAGCCAGAGATTGAATCAAAATCTCTGGCTTTCTTATTTTTCACAATTCCCAAGCAATAGGGGAGTGTTACATCATCTTTACCTTGCTCTTAAAACAGGCTAAACCTTCGTTAGGATATTCTTGGTGCAGTCCCTTGATAATAGACTTTACCACCTTAGCCTGCTCCTGAGTACAAATGACAATGTACATACAGTTTAACTGAGGCCATACAGCATCTCCCATTTTAGGTTCTGTAACCCCACGTCCCATCACCACAGGTAACTTGGTAAACATGCGGCCAGTATCTTCCTTCATAAAGGCTGTTACAAAGTCCTCTTCAATGGACTGGCTCATAATGATTTCCAAACGCTGAAGTTTTGGTGCAGCAGCCTGCTCATCCTCAGACTTTTTGGCCTTCTTTTCTTTCTTTTCGCCGTCCTGGCTCTTATCTTTCTTACTCATCTAAATCCTCCATGCCAAAGTTTTTCTTTGCAGAAAATTCTTCCACTTCATCATCATCGTTTTCTTCCACTGGCTTTTTGGTAGCCTTAGCCTGAGCCTTTGCACGTCTCATTTCAGCTTCAGCAGCAAACTTTGCAGCGGTCTTTTCTGCCCTGCGTTCCTTTCGTGCAGTCCGTTTTACATTATGTTTTTCACGATAGTGATTGAAAATGTAATACAAAACGGGCATCAAAAACAAGGTCATGGTGGTACTAAAGGTCAAACCACCAAGAACAGTCTGTCCAATAGGCTGGGTCATTTCTGAACCTTCACCTGGGAAGAAGGCCATGGGTAAAAGCCCCAAAACCGTAGTTAAAGTTGTCATCAAAATAGGACGCAAACGGCTTCGGGCAGCCTCAACACAGGCTTCTTCCAAGCTATATTCTCGTTTTCGCAACAAGTTGGTATAGTCAACCAAAACGATACCGTTGTTTACAACAACACCTACCAGAACCAAGGCACCTACTGCAGTAATAATGTTCAAAGGAGAACCCACCGCAAGGTAGATTGCCACAATACCAATTACAGACAGCGGAATGGTAAACAACACGATAAATGGATCCAAGAAGGATTCAAACTGACTGGCCATAACAGCAAATACCAAGATAACAGCCATGATAATGATGATGGCAAATTGTCGCAGGTTTTTTTGCAAAGTTTCGTAACTTCCGCTATAGGTTAGGCTAACATCATCTCCAAGAACAACATGCTCCTGAATAGTTCGCTCAACCTGCTTCTGTACCTCTTGTGCAGACTGACGCCAGTTCACCTTCTTAGCTGTAACGTGAATGGTACGTGTTTGATTTTCACGAACAATGGACACAGGTGAAGTATTTTCTTGGTAAGAGGCAAAACTTGACAATGGGATACGCTGACCAGCTGAATTGGTAACAAAAATCTGTTCCAAGTCAAGAATCTTTGAGCGGTCCTCTTCTGCCAGTTGTACCATAATATCAATTTCATTACCGCCAGCTCTGTATCGGCTTGCAGTAGTACCATTCATATTTGCTTTAATCTCATTGCTCACAGAATAGATATTCAATCCCAAGTCCTGCAACTTATTTCTGTCAATGACAATATCAATCTGTGGCAAACCGTCTTCCAGACTTGAGGTAACGTCAGTAACAATATCGCTGTCGTACTCAAGTAAAGTGTTTACAATATCGTGAGAAGCCTTTTGCAACTGCTCCATGCTATTACTCTTGATAACAACATCAACGTCGCTTCCACTCATTCCTCCCATGGAGCTGGAGCTGATTGAAAAAGTGGCCCCTGGAAATTGGCTAAAATAGCTACGGACCTTGGCAGTAGCTTCCTCAGTGGTGTCCCAACCTGGCTCACGCTCTGCAATGGGATACAAGGTGATGTTTAAGGTTGCAGTATTAGTATTTACCCCTCCCAAGCCCATCATAGAAGCTCCACCTACAGACACTGTAGTAGACTTAAGTCCAGAGATATTCTGCATTACCAAGTTTTCCAACTGACGCATCACCATATCAGTAGATTCAAGTCTTGTTCCCTTGGGCATTTCCAAGCTTACGGAAATGGTATTGGAAGCCTGCTCTGGCATGTTGATAAATCCAACCACAGGAATCAATGCGATACTTGCTATCAACATCACCAAAATCACTGCCAAAAGCAAAATCTTGTGATGAAGCACCCAACGTACACAGTTTGCATAACCATTGTCCAAGCGATCAAAGAATCCACCAATAGCACGGTCAAATTTTCCTGCCACACCAGTCAGCTGACGCTTTGCAATATTTTCCAACTTTAAGTACTTGGAAGAAAGCACTGGTACCAAAATAACCGCTACCAAAAGACTACAAATCAGAGAGAACACAACGGTAAAGGTAAGACCAGAGAAAATCTGTCCCATAACACCAAGTTCACTACTGTACATAATCAATGGAAGGAATACACAAATGGTAGTCAAAGTACTGGCAATAATAGCCATCAACATTTCCTGGGAACCAAGAATAGCTGCGGCTTTCGGCTTTGCCCCCTTAGCTCGGTAGGAATAAATGTTCTCCAAAATAACGATGGAGTTATCCACCAACATACCAACACCCAAGGAAAGACCAGCCAAGGTCATGAGGTTCAAGGAGAAGCCTGCAAACTTCATTACTCCCAAGGTGATAATCAAGGAGATAGGAATGGTCAAGCTGATAATGATGGTACTCTTGATACTGCGGAGGAAGACCAAAAGCACCAACACGGCCAAAACAGCACCAGATACTACAGAGCTTACAATGTTATTGATAGAAACTTCGATAATATCTGTAGTATTCATTTCTTCTGTAAGTTTTACATCTGAAGGAAGGGCAGCTTGAATTAACTTTACCTGCTCTCGAACCTGTTCAGCTGCCTGCACTGAGTTCTTACCACTCTGCTTTTGGATGCTCAAAATAACACAGGGCACGCCGTTCAAATATGCCAAGCTAGAAACAGACTTATAGCCTTCATACACATCAGCAATATCACGGAGCAAAATCTTGCTCACCGAAGGCATCATCCCCATGGCAG
>JAEIGA010003647.1_pt1 | contig 24029 bp, 32 predicted proteins | sample 9270691 | NCBI WGS metagenome assembly JAEIGA01 (sample SAMN17057246, study PRJNA624740) | gut metagenome | biome: biome; isolation source: fecal sample | host: Bos grunniens | place: China: Xizang | collected 2019 | reverse complement strand
GATACTGAATAGGTTTTAATCTTGTAATATAATCATATAACAAATCCTCATCTTTTTCAGTAACACTATCAGCCATTATAGAACTCATATGTGCAAATAATCTACTTATATCTACATTATATTCTTTCATTTCACATCACCTATTTAATATAAAATTTTATGTCCAAGAATTATACTCCATAGTCAGTAAAATATTTTAGCAAATTATCATAAACAAACTTATTTGGTAATTGTATCTTAAAAAATTCACCATCATTTCCATATAAATATTGACAAATTGCTGCTGCAACAGCAGGACTTCTACTTACTCCTGCTGCACAATGAATAAGTAATGTTTGCACATCTCCACGCTTATTCATATTATCTACAAACTTCTTAATTTTCTTTGCATCTTCTTCATCAAAAAGTTTGACAGTACCATTAATAATCTGTCTTTCCAAATAATCTTTATCTTCCTTAGACACAAACATAGCGGGATTAACGTCTGAAAATCTTAAATTTAAAACACCTTTACAACAACCTGAAACATCAAATGTAAAACCATTTCCATCTGTTTCTACTTCTTGAATAGAAATAATAGCAAAATTATCTATATGCTTTCTATTAAACACAACATACTCCAAAGCCTGCATACAACTCATAGTTACAACCTTTGAAATATTATTAGTCATATTCATAGCAATATCATACATTTCCTTATCAATTAACTTTGTTTCATATAACTTTTTAGAAATTAATTTCCATTCATCCAAAGATAAATACATTGGAATAGTTTTTCTATCTATATTTGATAAAAAAGAATTTACTAAACCATTTTCCTCAAAACAATGTCCTGTCTGATATAAATGATTACTCAATTCTATTGCAAAATCATTTGTAAAGCCAAATTGATTTTGCAACTTTTTAGATAATTCAACTATACACTCTTTATTCTTTATACTAAAAGCACCTTGCACTTAAATACCCCCTATGTTAAACTTCTCCACCACAAACATTACAATACCCACCAATACACTTACCATCAAGCAATTTATCAATTACTTCTGCAGGAATGTCATGTCTGCCAAAAGCACCAATAATTAAATCATCACGATTAATATTATGCTTTACACATAAATCTACAATAATAGGGTCAATATCAAAATGCCCATCTTCATCAAGATAAACCCTTTCATCAACCTTATAATATTTGCCTTTTATACAAGCAACATCTCTCCAATTATAATTATCTGAATTACAATTACACCACTTCATTACAACTACCTCACTTAATGAATATAACTACATCCCCTACGAAAACGTTGACAAGTCCTACATCTACAATTATATAGATACTCACGACCATTTTCAACTTCTACGCACTCTGAACATTTCATTTTCTCAAAATCTTCAACTGTATATTCCTTTTTTTCTACTACTTTATCTGTCTTCTCCATAATCTTTCTCCATCTCCTTAAGATAAAAGTTAAGTGATTCTACACAAGTTTTTGCATTTGAAAGACTTTTAAAAATCTTTTCTTCTCTATCTGCATCTTCCTGCGCACCAAAACCACTAAATTCTACTGCAAAACGATAATATACATCATTACATTCATCATCCCACTTATGAAGAACTGTAATACCTGTATTATAGAAATCATAATTTACTTGACAAACGCAAATAACACCATTTTGATATTTCACCTCATAACCAAAACACTTTGCTATTTTATCAAGTATCTCAATATGCTTTATAAACTTTTTAGACTTAATATCTTCTGTTTTCAAAATAATCATAATTTATACACCTCATTACAATATTAGGATTTGGTATATCCTCTCTCTTTAAATAAATATTCTTTGGTTTCTCATTAAAATCTAAAACTACATCTTTATGATTTTTTCTTTCCCAAACCTTAAACTTATTCCACAAACTTTTATTATTTATTACACCATTAGAAAATTCTTTCTTCCTTATTCTGAAAATATCTTCTAATTTCAATTCTACCATAACTTATTACACCTCTATTAAAAAAGACATTCAGGAAAATCTACTTCAGGTTGTGGAGGAATATAATCTTTATAATTTTCTCTTTCCCAAACCTCAAACTCTTTCCAAACACTTTCTCTATAATAGACATCACTTAAAAGATAATGCTCATGATTTTCTAAAAAATCTTCTATATGTGAATAACGTTCTTTTCCAAGTTCAATTCTTATCTTTTCATAATCTTGCAAAATACTCATAATATAACCACCCTTATTTATATATTATTTTCATTATTTATATTATAACATATTTATACTATTTTGTCAACTTTTTTCTATAAAAAATTAAGAGTTGTGTAATATACACAACTCTATATTATTCTATTTACTACAAAGTTCTATATAGTCTCCGTCACAATCTCTTACAACCCTTTTATAAGGACAACTACCACCACTAAGACAAGTAGTTATAATATCTCCATCACAATCTCTTACACTTCTTGAATACGAACAACTTGAAGAATAAGAAGAATTAGGATAATCATATCCAAAATCCATATCATCACCCATACTCAACAACCCACCTTTCTTAAAAATCTAACATAAGATTTAATAATCTTTCTTCTGCTATATCACAGTATTCTTTACTTATTTCAAAACCTATGTAATTTCTATTATTTTTCTTCGCCATTTTTGCTGTAGTTCCACTTCCCATAAAAGGGTCTAAAACCAAATCTCCCTCATTAGACCAACTAATTATATGGTCATTTGCTAACTGTTCAGGAAATATAGCGGGATGTTTACTAGCAATCTTATCTGAACTTCCTCCACCAGCAAAAATATTCCAAACATTTGTTTTTAATACTGTATCAGTCTGTCCTGCATAACCATAATCACGTGTATCATCATTATTACGAACAAATGCTTTTTTCTTTCTATTATCTACATATTTTCTTGGTACTCGTATACCATTAAATGTCTTTGGTTTTCCTTTTGAGAATACAAACATATACTCAAAATTTTGTTCATATCTATTATGAGATAATGGTGGTGTAGATTTCTGATATATCATAGTATCATGTAAATTAAAACCACATTCCTTAAAAAATAATGCTTGTTTAAATGAAGTTCCTGTTTCACTTCCTTTTATTGTTGCATCACCTACAACCCAAACTACAACTCCACCTTGTTTTGTAACTCTAAATAATTCCTTAGCAGTTTCTTCAAAATTCCATTCAAATCCATTATATTTTCTCAAATTATCATAAGGTGGACTTGTAACAGTTAAATCCACACAATCATCATCTAATTGTTTCAAACCTACTAAACAATCCATATTATGTATTTTATTTATATCTAACATTTAGACACCTCTTTTTTTATTACTGATATAATATTAACATATTTTAATAAAAAAGTCAATAAGTACAATAAAAAAGGTTAGGTTTAACACAACCTAACCTTTAATTTTAATATTTTGTCACTAAAATAACTCTAACCCTACCACCAGAAGTAATAGATTTATCATAATATAATCCCACTATTTGATAATCCTCATCTTCTAACAAATCTTCCATAGTTATTAACATATAGTCCCAATTATAATTTTTATAATATATTTTAACATCATCATCTAATAAATAATGATTCTTACCCACAGTAGCATAAGTGTTATTTAATTCTTCTATTTTACCATTAATCTTTGTTAAATTAGTCATTGAACTAATTGTATTATTACTAAAAATAATTTTAGCAGGTCCAGCAGATACACCTAAAACACTATTTTGTGTACTATGTACTTTTTCACTACCATCTATATTATAATTATATGTACCAAACATTCTTTCACTATCTTTTTGAACTTTTGTAACTATACCATAACTATAATAATCTCCTGTAACATTCTTTAACACAAGCTTAGTTATTGCATTTTTTTCATTCATTTCATAATATAAAATATCTGATGAGGATAATCTTACTCCATCTAATCTTTGAGGTTCTACTACAACATAAAGTGCTGATTTAGTATTATCAGTAGTTCCTATATCTATAATATCAACATGCTTAGATACAGCATAATTACCTATATACATACTTTCTGAATTAAATGTTCCACTTATTTGTTTTTTATTGTTCTCTCTTATTTTAGAAATACTTGCTAAATCATTCTTAAATGTAATTTCAACAATACTATTTATATAATTTGAAAAATCAGTTCTTGCTTTATATTCTACTAATTCTCCATCTGTCATAACCACACTTATATAATATTCTGAAACCTTTTTATCATTGTCAGTATCATAATTTTTTATTCCCGCATTTACTAAATAACCTATATTTTCAACACCAACACTATCTGCGTCTATAACAGCAGCTATCTTTTTATCTTTACCTAATAATGCTGTTATTGTATCTCCATATTTAAATTTACCTGTTGAAGATAAAGATTTAAATGCCTCTGCACTTTCAATCTCATAAACTTTTCCTGAAATTTCAACTGAAGCAGGAACTTCCTGATTAGGTGTTGCACTATTATAAATACCTGTTATTTTTGTATTATAAACCATTACTATACCTAAATCTTCTGAATAATAATACACATCATTTATCTCTAAATCATCTTTATCTATTGAACTACCATTCCTCAATATTAAATAATCTTCAAACTGTAATTTATCTTTTGATTTATATACATAAGGACCACTTAAATTACCTTTATTGATACTTATATAATCTATTTCTTCATTTTCTGTTTTATAAATAGAAATTGTATCACCCATTTGTATTGCTGTTTTTACACTTCCAAAAACTGTTTGCTTATTATTATAATAAGTAATTGTATTATCATCAATATCTATTTGCTCAAAATTACCATCTCTATATACTATTACACCATCACTCAACGCTGAATATACAACTTGCTTATCTGCTTTACCTTTTTCATCTGCTTCAAATAATATAATAGTATCTCCATTTTTCACAAAGATTGTTCCCTTTTCACCTATCAAATTATTTACATCTATATTATAATCCAACACACCATTTGTAGTCATTACTTTATTTAATGGAACACTAACATCCTCTTTTGAAGTTGCTAATAAAACTACATCTTCCATTTTAACTACATCAAAATTATTATATAAGTTAAAACTTCCGTTTTTCACTTTTGTTTCTAAAGCATTTAATAACAAATCTGCAACTTGTTTACGAGTTAATTTTTCTCCTAATTTTGCATCTATACCATCAGTTAAATCAATATTATTAGCTAATGAATATTGTCCTGATGGATATGAACTACCACAATCTGCATCTGTATAACCTAATATTTTTAATAATATTGTTAATGCTTCTTCATATAATACTTCCTTTTCTGGTTTAAATGTACTATCAGGATAACCATTTATTATTCCATTATCAACTCCTGCTCTTATATAACCAACAGCCCAATGTTTATAAGGAACATCTGAAAAAGGAGAAGTTTTCTGATTTAATGCAATTGATTTTCTATAACTAGAAATCATAGTCGCAACTTTTGTAAATTCTGCTCTTGTTACAGTATCATTCCATCTCATTTCACCATTAGCATCACCAACCATTATTTCTAATTCTTTTAATATAGAATATTTAGAATAATCATCTGTTTGTGCATTTACTGTAAAAGAACATAAACTAAACATAACACATAATATTAAAATTAAACTTAACTTTCTTTTCATTTTTACACCTCAATTCACTATTTAATCTAAAGCTGGAATCAATACTTCTGGCCATTCTGTTTTTACAATATTTTTAGAGATAAAGAAACCATCTGGACCACCCTCATATAATTTACCATCTTCTAAATAATAAACATCTTCAATGTCCATACCCATTGTATATGTTACACCTAATGCTAACATAAAATTAAAATGTTCAGGCAAATCTAAATCAAAATCAAAGAAATCTACATAAATTGTTTTTAATTCCTCACCTTTAACTTCAATAGATTTTATAACATAATTATAATCTACACCCATTTTTTCACATACTGCTGCTGTTGCACCTGCATAATCATCTGATTTAACAGCAATTCTTTCTCTAAAATGAGTAGCGTCTTCAATATAATTTATAACTGTTGTATTCTTGTCATCTACAAATGTTTTTTCAATTACAGATTTTTCTTCAACAACTGATTCTGAATTTTCTTCCTCTACAACTTCTATTTTTTTAACTTCTTGTTCTACTTTTTCAACAACTTCTTCTGTTTTATTCTCATACTCTTTTGTTTTATCTACTACATCATTTTGACAAGCACACAAACTAAATACAAAAATTAAACTCAATATCAAACAAATTACTTTTTTCATCACTTTTCCTCCTAAAATTAATCAAATCTTAACGCATCTATTGGATTTAATGCCGCAGCTTTTCTAGCAGGTAAAAATCCAAATAATACTCCTATTGCAAAAGAAACACCAAATGATAATGCTATTGTACTAAAAGCAGGTGTTGTAGTCAAATCCATTAACTTACCTATCAATAAGGAAGCACCTGTTCCTAATGCTATCCCTATTATACCACCTAAACTACTTAAAGTTCCCGCCTCAATAACAAACTGACTTAGGACATCCCAATCCTTTGCACCTAATGATTTTCTAATACCTATTTCACGAGTTCTTTCTGTAACAGATACAAGCATAATATTCATAATACCTATACCACCTACTAATAAAGAAATACCTGCTATGAGAATTAAAAATAAATTCATAGACTGCATAATACTATCAAAAGACTCCATTAACTGTTTCATACTAATAACAGTTACATAATCTGAATCACCTAATAAATCTTCTGCTAGTGCTTCAATTAAATTAACAGCAATATTCGCATAATCATCTTCTGTTGTTGAAAATACATAAGATGAGACATCTTTTGATTTCGTTAAAGAACGAGCATTAGTATAGGGTACATAAATAACATTATCTGTACTGCCTACAGATGAATCTCCTGTTTCCTCTATCAAACCTATTATTTCATATCTAAAACCATTTATTTTTAATGTTTCACCTATAGGATTTTTACCCTCAAACAATTCATCTCTAATATATGTACCTACAACACATACTTTTAACATTTTATCTACATCTACAAAATTCAAAAATCTTCCAGACTCTAATGTCAAAACTTTTATATCCTGAAACTGCTCATTAACACCCTGCACCTGACACATTATATTATCCACATCTGTTTTAACAGTTCCCATTACTGTTACTGATGGAGAAACAGCAGATAAATATTCAGAATTTTTTTCTCTAAATTCATACATTTGTTCAGGTGTTATCTTACGAGTATTACCACGAGAAGTAACAGACACTTGAATAGTATTAGTTCCAAATTCATTAAAAATATCTGTAATCTGCCCTGTTACACCACCTGTAACAGACATTAAAATAATTACAGAGGCAATACCTATTATAATACCTAACATTGTTAGAAAAGCACGAAGTTTATTACTCCAAATACTTTCTAATGCCATTACCAATGACTTCATTCAGTACCACCCCCAGCCTTCTCTTGTAAAGCAACTATTTTATCACCACTTACGGGTCCATCATAAACTATTTTCCCATCTGTTATTCTCATAATTCTTTCAGTCTGAGCAGCAATACTATTATCATGTGTTATTAAAATAATAGTATTACCCTCTTTATGTAATTGTTTTAAAAAAGTCATCACATCTCTACCTGTTCTTGAATCTAATGCACCAGTAGGCTCATCTGCTAAAATAACAGAAGGATTACCTGCTAATGCCCTAGCAATAGAAACACGCTGTTGCTGACCACCTGATAATTGAGATGGTTTATTTTTAGCTTTATCCTTTAATCCTACCCTATCTAATGCCTCTAATGCTCTCTCTTTTTGTTCTGATTTACTTTTTCCTGCATATAATAAAGGTAATGCTACATTATTCATTACATTCAATTTAGGTAACAAATTATACTGTTGAAATATAAAGCCTAACATTTTATTTCTAACTTCTGCAAGTTCATTACTCTTATATTTAGAAATATCTTTACCATTTAATTTGTATTCACCACTTGTTGGTACATCTAAACAACCTATTATATTCATACAAGTAGATTTACCACTACCTGATTGACCTACAATAGCTACAAATTCACCTTGATAAATCTTAAAAGAAATACCATCTAATGCATGAACTTCCTCATCACCCATCTTATATATTTTATAAATATCCTTAAATTCTACTAAAGGAGTTTTTTCCATAAATTATTCCTCCTTTATCTTTTCATTCCTGATGGTGCTCCACCCATACCACCTGGATGACCACTTGGCATTTCACCTGATTTCATTGATTCTTCCATATCTTCCATCATTTCCATTATACCATTTGTTGCTGCTATTTCTCTACCTCTTACAACATCTCCTTCTTTTAATCCTGAAACAATTTCAATATTAGAAGTATCACTCATACCTGTTTCTACTTTTACTGTCTTATAACCCTCTGGTGCTGTATCATCTTTACTATCTTTTTCACCTTTTACAAATACTGTATTACCACGCTGAATACATTCTGTAGGTATTACTAAAACATTTTCTACTTTTTCAATTATTATTTCTGCATCAATATTCATACCTGGCATTAATTTACTATCAAATTCATTTATTCTAACTGTAACAGGATATACTGTTACACCATTATTTGAAGTACCTTTAACATTTATTTTTTCAACATAACCTGTATAAGTTTTATCTTTAACTGCATCTGCTTTTATAATTACTTCCTGCCCTACTTGAACACTTGAAATATCTAATTCATCTACCTCTACATCAAATTCCAAACTTGACAAATCATATATAATCGCAAGAGTAGTTGCACCTTTTGTATTATCTAATGTATCTCCTACTTTTTTTTCTTTCTTAATAACTGTACCATCTATTGGCGCTTTTATTGTATAATCATCTAAACTTTCTAAGGTTCTTTCTCTTGCAAGTTCAGCTTCCCTATAAGATATCTCTGTTGATTTCTTTTGGTCCCTCAATGTTTCACTATCTAAAACTAAAACGACATCATTTTTATTTATCCATTTATTATTCTTTATATTTATTTCCTCTATTTCACCTGCTGCTGTAGAAGTAATAACTTCCTCTATAAAATATTCAAAACTACCACTACTATTACAAGCAATATCATTTATAATTGCTGTGGCCTTATCACCTTTTAATAAAGAACCTGGATTTTTTACAACTATTTCTACATCTTTCACTCTCATATATGATACCTTTGCATATGATTCTGAACTAATAGAAGTTACATAACCATCTATTGATATATCTGTATTATCTAAATAAACTATTGCAGGCTGTCCTACATAAAAATTAACTACATCTTTTTCATTAAAAGGTATTTTAATTTTCATACTTGAATCGTCATAAATATTTGCAATAACTTGACCATTATTTACCTTATCTCCTACTTCAAGAGTTACATTTGTAGTTACCCCTGAATAATCTGATTTTATTGTTAAATCATCAATAGAATCATTTATATTATCTAATGACATATTTGCTTTTTCCATATTTAAATTTGAGGACTCTATTGACTTTGAAATATCACTACTATCTATCTCAAACATTACAGCATCCTTTTCAACCACGTCACCCTCTTCAAAATATGTAGCTAAAATATCTCCTGAAACCATAGAGGTTATAGTATATTGGTCATTTGGTTGTATAGTAGCCTTACCAGATATTATACTATCAATAGTACCCACACTTACACTATAATCTTTTGCAACAACCTGAGGACCATTATCCTTTCCACCAAAGAATAATTTAACTCCTATAAATGCAACAACAATAACTATTAGAATTATAAATATTTTCTTAATCTTTTTCATCTATTTAATTTTCTCCTTTCATATCTTCATTAGCTAAACCATCACAAATCTTTTCTAATAACATAAAAAATATAGTTCTTTCTTGTTCAGTCAAAACATCATACATACGCCTACCCTCTGTTTCTGCCTTATTATTCGACCATTTACAAACATTTTCACCTTTTTCTGTTATTCTTATCCTCTTTACCCTTTTATCTTTTTCATCCACAAAAGTTTCAACAAATCCTTTTTCTTCTAACCTATTTATTAAACTTACAGTAGTGGATTGAGCAATTTCTAAATGTTTTTCTATCTTTTTATACTCACAACTTCCACCAAAATGAAAATATAATAACATTAAAACATGAGATTGTGCCAATGTTAAATTATTTTCAGTCAATAAACGATTTATATTTTTTTCTAAAATTAAATGAAATCGTCTCATTAAAATAATACTTTTTTGTTCTTGCAACAATAAACTCACCCCCTTTTAATAGTCAACTATTGATTTTTTTACACTAAATAAATAGCATATCCACATAAACATAATATTTCAATATGTTTAATATAAAGTATAACTGTCCAAAATCAAACAAAATATGTTTGATTTTTTTATACAATTGAAAAATGGGAGTCAAAGACTCCCACTTTTCTCAAAAATAAATAATAGAAGGGTATGTAAATAAGGGGGCTAATCCCTATGTGATTTACATCACAATTATATTTTACTCTAAAAATAAATTTTACTCAATAGCACATCCTATTATTTAATAAATCTTTAATTTTCACTTAATAACATAGTCATAAATTTTAGGTCTTTATCTGTTAAAACACCTGATATATAACAATCATGCAATTTTGATATTATTGATTTTTTATATTCATTTACAGCTATTTCAACATTATTCTTAAACTCAATATTCTCAACTATATCCTTGACCTCTGTTTGACTTTCAATAGAAGATATTTTTTCCTCTAACTCTTCAATCTTATGAGATAATTCTTCATTGTTTTGATGTAATATCTTTATTACCTTTGGAGCAACATCAATTTTTAATCCTCTACTGCTACCATTTGTTCTATCTGCCCCAAATACTTCTTCAAAAGCAACATCAACATCTCCTACTTCAACTACTTTATTTATATATTCTTCTTTTTGATTTTTCTCAAAACCTCTACGAACTTTCAATTCTTGTATTCTATTTAAGATATCTTCTTCTGTCTTATTAAAACCTTTTTCAAGAAGTAATAATTGAATATCCTTTATAGAACCTGTATTAGTTATATCACTTATTATATTATCTTCTTCATAATGAAATATAGGATTATAACACTTAATACATTTAGACAAATTTTTATCTTTGGAAGCAATACTATTAAGATTACTAATTAGATTATTTCGCTTAACAGTATTATTATGATTTTTAGCAACAGTATCTTGACCTAATATTTCTAAATCAATTCCACTTATTTCTTTTATCTTCTTATATTCAGTCTCAAAGATTTTTTTTATTTTCTTTGGTACATCCTCTATCCAACCATCTTTATTTAATATTGCATTCCCTATATAGTATATTAAAAAGCGTGGTTCAAACCATACAAAATTATCAAAAAAGTCTTTTAATATTTCTGTTTTACTCTTATCAACATCTATTCTTTCTAATACTATTTTAAAGTTACAATCATCAAAACTTGTAATTTCAGGATAACAACTATTTTTTAATAACTTATTACCAAGTGTCAACCCTAGTTTTAATCTTAAACAATTTATATAATCTCTACTACGATATAAATAATTAATAGTCTTTGCTGAATCACTTAAAGAATAATCATTTATATAAGTAAATAAAATACAACCAAAATCCTTATAAAATTTTTTACAAACAGATAAATCTAACGAACTTACACAAGTATATAAATATTCAAAAGACCTATATAATAATAAATATCTATTACTTATAAAAAGAAAATCAGCATCTTCAAATTTATTACCTTTTCTTAATGCCATATCCTCAACTTTTCTTACAAATGTAGATACAAATGTCTTTAAATTTTCACTACTTGTTCCTGAATTTCTGGAATATAATTTCTTATTTTGTTTCTTACTTAAAACATCTAACTTAATAAGAAAATCAAGTTCATATAAATTATACTTATTTAATAAATTTTGTTCATAATACTTATTCAATATACTATCTGCTTTATTTGATACAAATTCCAAATAACTATACCCGCAATAATCCTTGACTTCATTGTTTGAAAAAATAAAATCAAATCTCAAATTACCTTTTAAAATACCACTATTTGATACATTTCTACTATTTTTATGTTCTGATATTATTGATTCTTTTATAGTGAAAAAAATCTTATCTAAAGTTGTAATATTAGAAATATTAACTGATTTATTCTTATCATTTGAATTTATTATATTACTACTCTTAAAAGAAATAGACTTCAACTCACCTATACTAGCTAATAATTCTTTAGATATTAGATTTTCCATATCAAAAGAAAAATCAATTTTACATTGTGTTATCATATCTAAAAAAACGTGTATATCATCTACTTTATAATAATAATTCATAAATGTTTTTAATAATGTAGGAAATTGAACTGTTTTATACCTATCACTTGCTCTTAACTCAAAAAGTTCACTAAAAGAATTTCCTATTATTTCAAATCTTTCAGTTATTTTAGAACAATCTATTAATGCTACCCTATTACTTATAACAACATTGATAAAATTATATTTAAAATACTGAAAATAATAAATCATATCCTCAAAATTTTCAGGAATATAATCAGGCATATCTTTTGGAACTGTATGAAAAACATAATTGAAAACATTTGTATCCCCAAACATACAAGAAACTATTTTTTCATATGATTCTTTCTGATTCTTACTTATACCTTTTAAGCACTTTGAGAAAAATTTAGAAATTGTTTTAGATTCCTTTGTTTCCTCACTTTGTTTTGCATACTCAAAAAACATATTATAAAATTTCCAAAGATTATCAATTATCTTTAAATCTGATAGAAATTTTATATCTTTTGGATTAAAATATATACCATCTACTATTTTTATTCTCTTATTTTCATTTATCTTTTCCTTAAATTCTGTATAACTCATTAACTTCTTCATTCTTCCACCAACCTTTTTTTAATCCATTAACTATATTCTTAGGTATACCTGAATAACCCAACTTATCTAACTGATATGCTACAACTGAAGGATGTGTATTCTTAACTCCTTTATAAGCATTTTTACATCCATACTTTTCAACAGCATTTCTTAAAATAATGTTCTGTTCACTACTTATAGACATATCCCTATTTACACCCAACTTATTTGCTCTATCTATTCTATTTCTCTTCTCTTTCTTACTTAATCGAGCATCATTTTTTATAAATGAAACACCCTCATAAGGACAACGATTTATCAAAGAATAATCCAATTTTGATAATCCTTCTTCTTCTATTTCAACATTAAATTTTGAACGTATATAATTTAATACAACATCTTTTGGTTTAGAAATCATATTTATAACATCTAACTTATGTGTTTTATAAAACATATCTACTATATACTTCTCTGTATCACTTAATGTACCAACTGAAATACATTTTTCATCTATTTTCTTTAATAAATCATTTATAGGTAAAGAAACAAAATTTATAGTTATACCTATATTCTTTACATCCTCATATTCTAAATAACTTTTTACAGATATGGAATAAGGCATTTTTGCACCCTCAATACTATCAATAACAGTATGACTATAATTCTGCATTTCCTCTAAATTTGAAACAAAATCAAAGACATGAACTTTATCCATATTAAATAAAGTTATACACCTACCAAATTGCTGTATAAATACAATTGGAGATATTGTTTTACGAAAGAAAAATACACCATTAACATTATCTGTATGTAATCCCTCTGTTAATAAATTAACAGATTTAAGTATATGAATACCCTCTTTAGCATTGTCAAATTCATCTAAAATTCTAATTCTCTCTTCCTCTGGCATATCACAAGTAATATAATGTATATTTACATTTTCATACCCCTCAAATAGACTATGAAGAAAACTATCATCATTTTTAGCCTCACCAACTGTACCAAAAAATGCAATAAATTTACATACTGTTCTATTTAAGTCTCGCTTAAATATTTTTTTTACATATTCAGGTACTTTTTTTACATTATTCTCATTAGAAGTTATAGCTAATTCAGATAATAACTTCTTTTTTGCATCATCTGAAAGAGAACTATTTCTTATTTTATCAGAATAATAATTATTTTTAGAATCTATATATGTTAAACTATGGTATTCAACACCACCACATAAACCCTCTTCAAATATTTGTCTATATGTATAACCCTCTACTTCCTTAAAACCTAGTTCCTTAAACATATTACGAGAATTATCCAAAAATCTAATATGTGTTGCTGTTAAACCTAAAAATAGAAGTTTATACTTTTCTCCAATATGCAATAGATTATCCATACCTTTTTGCCATTGCTCTGCTCCTGTATGATGGAACTCTTCAACAATACATTTTGATATATTATTATCTAATATATACTGTTCTAACTCTTGATAACTCATCAAATAAAGTTTAGAATAATAAATAATCTTATAATTATTACAACCTTTTAACTCTCTTAAATATGTCTCTAATGTTACACAATTATTAGAAATAATTAAAAAATTATCTTTTGGATTATCTAAAACCCATTTTGAACCTATATAACTTTTACCTGAACCCGTACACTGAATCAATCCTACTTTATTATAGACCTTAAATAATTCAAGTATAGTTTTATACGTTAATTCATTTTTACCTAACAACTCCATACACTTATATCCCCTAACTATTTTATTTTTCTTAAATTATTTCTACACATAAACTCTTTGCAATTCTTACATTTCAAATTATCATTTGTTTCTTCATAAAATCTCTCTGGATAGATATAATATGTCAATTCCCAAAATATTAAAACCACTAAACTCATAATTACTAATGAATAATTATAAAAATTAGGTACAAATATTAAAGGTGTAAACATCATAGCATAATCCCAATTATATATTCTACAAGTGGTACAACATTTATTTTTCATAAACCACCTTTGAAAAGGACAATATATAAGAATACAAATTATATCACAAACAGAATAAAATAATGATAATAATAACATAAAATTAGAACTGAATAAATCATTTAAATACAATATGCCTATTATTAAATTTGGTATAATCCAAACTAATCCAACTATAACTGTAGATTTTATATCTCTATTTATTTTATGTATTCCTGTTGGTATAAAATTTTTCTTAAATATCTTCTGATTTCCCATACTCGCCATATTCTTTTTAGCAGGAAACAATCTATTTATCATTGATATTATAAAAAATAACCAAGTACCTATACTACAAATAAAACTAAATGTACTACCAACTAACCTATCAATAAAAGTATTTAAAATAGCAAGTACAAATAAAGCATATCGTAATCCTAAAAACAACCAATGACCTTTTGTTATAGTACTCAATGATTTCAAACCTCTCTATCTATCAATTCACACATAAATCTAATATACTTAAAATCATCACCCATTAATGTCATACGCCATTTTATAATCTTATCAAACTCTTTATTACTATAAAATGTTACTTCTGTTTTATCACAATATTTAAAATAATCTGTTATAATCTTAATAAGACCATTTACACTTTTATCTCTTTCTTCTATATTACGAATAAGCATAGGAGTTTCTAAACCCTCTACTTTAACAGCTTCACCACGTTCTTTATATGACATCCATTCCTTAAATGTCAATTCCTTAAAATACTTTTTACTATAAAAGTAAATAGCATTTTTACTCTCATCTATACTAAAATATTCAGGTCTAAAATCATTACTTACATACATTATTTTTAAAGCATCTACAAAAGGATTTTTCTGATTTTCCCAATCTTTCAAATCTAAAACGCCATTAATATCTAAAATTGAATCTTTATTAAACATAATATAATTTCCCCCAACACTATTTTTTCTTTATTATATCATACTTATCAATTTCTGTCAACAAGTATAAATTAAATTTAAAATAGAAAAAGCGACAGAGTGAGCAATCTCTGTCGCCTTTCCATCAAACGAAAGGAGTGATACCATGACTTGTCAAAACAAACCATAGACCATACTTACCACGAAGGTAATATATTATGAAAAACATTCAACAATTAGAGAATTACTTGTTGAAGTATTTATAGTATATCATATAAATTTTGATTTGTCAACACTCTTGCACAATTTTTTTATTTAAAACGAAAATAGGTGTTGTTCTCCCCCAGAACAACACCTACTAAAAATGGAGGACATACTATATGTATTTTTCTAAAAATGAACAAAAAAGAAAATACCGTATGTCTACTAAAAAAGGAGATGGCATAATGCCAGAACTATTCCCCATATCACGAACATTATAGGGAATACACACAAAGGAGGTATTACATCTGAATACCTTACTGAAAGGAAACACTAAAAACCTTTCAGTGTTTATAGTATAACATATCTTTTTTAATATGTCAACACCTATGCAAAACTTTTTTTTCATAATAAAAAGCGGTTAGAGGAGCTAATCTAACCGCTTAAAGAAAGGAGGTGATACATATAGTACCACAATTCATATGTAACCATTATACTGCACATTATAATGGTTTAAGAAAGTAGGTAATCCATATACCAAGCAAATATATATGGATTCCAAATGACTAACCACCTATTTTTACAGATTTTCTGGGGTCTGTTAGGTAATAGGAACCTATCTGAATGAGTAAATATCAACGAAAGGCGCGAACTCTCATTGATACATTTTACCTTTATCCACACTTTACATAAAGGTATTTGTTAAATCCATACGGCAATAGAATTTAACATAAAAAAGAACTAATTGACAATTCACCCATTGAATTTCTTTGTTAAGACAATGGATACAGCAAACAATTTCCCTATTCCTTATAACAAGGACATTTATCATTATAACACTATATTACTTATTTGTCAACACCTTTGCACAATTTTTTTTATTTTTCATAAAAATATTCTGTTTAGACAAACTAAACAGAATATTGTTCTAAATTATTCTTCTTTAATATAAGTTTCTGGTGCCTCTTCCATTACAACTTTTAAGCATTTATTTAAATACTCTTCAGCTTCTTTATATGTCATACCATGACTATAATGTAATGGAAAGCACACACCCTCTAATTTTCCACCTACACAACTTATAAAAAATTGATTAGACAAATAAATTTCAAACCAACAATCATAACCACCTTTTGATATAGTCCAATCACCATCTCTATAACTATTAGCCTTACCATTATAATATCTACGAATCAAACTTCTTAAGCTACCTCTTGGTCTTACTATACTCATAATTATCACCCCTTAATTTGAATTATGATGAATTAACCTACCATCTTTTATATAATGTGTACGAGGATAACATTCAGTTACATCCTTAAAACACTTCTCTAAAAATTCCTCTGCCTCTTTATCAGACATACCTAATTGATATAAGGGAGTTAAACTACCCTCTAATCTACCATTTACAGCATAAGGACCCTCATTACTATCTATACATCTTATAAATTCTACGCCATTCAAATAAATATCAAACCAACAAGAATAACCACCACTACCTATTTGCCAATCTCCATTTCTATATGTATTACCACTACTATTATAATATTTACGAACTAAAGCTCTTAAATTTCCTTTTGGTACTTTAATCATAATAACACTCTCCTTAAAAAAATAATGGTGATTAATACTTTAACCACCACCAAATATATTTATTATTTTGTTTTAAATAAATCTGCAACTGATTTTGCAATCTTATCTGTATAATGAATAAAAGGTGTATGAATAATAATAACATGAAGTAAAGAAAGTGGACCTACAGTCATTTCTAATTTCTTTGTTTTATATACTTTACCTAATAAAGCATTTGTACTAAGTGTATTTGCTAATTCAACACAATACATTTCACTATACTTCTTCATATCTGTATGATACTGATTTGTTTCTATTATCAAAGCACTATCATCATAATCTGCTTTAATATAATCAGGGTCTTGTCTTAAACATTTTACACGCCTACACAAAGATAATTCCAACATTAAGCTATGATGTTCTTTATCCTCTTCTATTTTATATCTATAACCAAAACTTTCTAATTTTTCAAAATGCTCTTTACCATATTTTTTTACTTTTTCTATAAAATCATCAAAAGGTAAATCACCATATTTTTTTGCTATTGCTTCGCCTTTATCATATAAAAGTCTTTCTATCCTTCTAACTTTTAACTGTGCTTCATTAAGTTCTGCATTTGCTTTTATAAGTCTATCATACATTAAATAATAATCATATAAAGACTCTCTATGCTCTTTATCTAACTTTACAGACTTATATTCCATATTTTTAGATAACACATCCTTATATCCATAATTATTAAATACATAATAATTATCTGGTGTTACATCCAATACAACACAAGGTCCATAACCCCAAAATTCTCTTATATCTCCTGGTTTTAAATCTACCATATTTATCACTCCTATATTAAGGTCTCCAAACACGAGTAATAGAGATTACTTCATTATTCTCAACTTTTACCAATGTTGAAGTTCTACCAAATTCTTTTAAAACATCTGACAAACTATTTATATAATTTTCTATATCACCATATTCTATAACAGTAGGTTCTTCACCATAATCTCCATGCATATAATCATATATTACCATATTTTCTGATATAGAATATTCTGTTTCACCTATTACAGTAAAAGTATTTAAATCATTAAAAATAACACTCTTATACGAATCTACATTTTCAGGTGCTAAACTCACACCATTTTCACTACCATCAAAACCACCATTTATTTCTACCAAATAATCTGTAAACTCTATTGATTCAATAAGTACTTCTCTTTCATTTACAGTTATTTTATCTCCTATTTTTAACTGCTCTACACCATTTACATTATATAAATCAGGATTTAAAACAGTAAACTTTAATTTCTTATTCCTTAAATCTATATCTTCTGATACAAATTCTGCATTAAATTCATATTCTTTTATTTCACTTAAATCATGTTCTTCTAAACCATAAAGATTATCAATATACTTCCAAAAGCTATATGGTCTTAATGTTAATTGTCTATCCTCTTTATCTATATTATTTACAAATGAACCAAGACCTGTTTCTAAATCTTTTTCTATTTTCATCTGATTATTTTCTCTTGAATCAACAACATAAATACCAAATATCATTATTGCCACAACAATTAAAAGACAACCAATCGTAAATAATAAATCTTTTTTATTCATATATCCATCACCTTTCAATATTATCTAATAATATTATACCATGATATATACATATTTGTCAATATTTTATAATATTTCGACAAATTCCTCTCTCGCCCAATCCATATTCATTTCTACTTTATTTTCACTAACTGATTTATCTATAACATTTTCATCTTTATCAAAATAGAATTCAGTAATATTTTTTACTGACTTAATTATTATCTTTAACATTTGAAATCCATTATGTTTTACAATTCTTATTTCTATTTTTTCAGGTGTTTTAAACTCTGTTAATACAACAAGTTTTAGATAATAACTATGTCTTAATTTAGAATCAACACCAAAACCCTTAAAATGAATTACTGGATAATTTCTTTGTAGAGAATCTAATATACTATAATAACAATCAATCAATCCTAACCTTTTCAAATAAATATTAAAATCATAAGCATATTGAAAATCTTTTTTTCCTAAAATAAAAGCAATATCCTCACAATCCTTACACACACCACCTATATATGCAGCATAACTTTCAATCTCTCTATCTTTACCACAATATTTACATATCATAATATCACCTCAATTTAGAGAACTCTTTATTTAATATTTGTTCCACTAATTCTTTTTCTTTACCTTTATAAGACTTTAATACATTTTTATCTATTTTTGTCACTAAAACAAGGTCTTGATTTGTATTATAATCAAGATATAAAATATCACCAAATAAAAATACACCATAACTTACAAATTTCGCTGGATTATAACTATAAATAGGTAATGTACTTGTTCTTGAATATCCTACTTGTTCTAAAAATGCTTTATATAACCTCTTTCCTCTTACAACTTCAAAAGAAGGATTTAAGCCTATTGATGTTTGAACTATTTTTACCATTTCTATCATCCCCTATATTACTTTAAATCAGCAAATTCTTTTGACACCCAACTCATATCTGTAGTATTATCACGAGTCTCACCTACAAATATCTTACCATCTTTATCTATAAACAATTCCATATATTTATTTTCAAGTTTATAGACAACTTTTATCATTGCCTTATCAGGATATTCAGATATTTTAACCTCTATTTCCTGTGCCACTTTTTTTGACGTAAGAGCTCTATATTGTAATATGTATATACATTTTAATCTCTTATCTTTCTTTACTCCCATAAATCTTAAAATAGGACAATCTGATTTTATATTATTCATTACAGTAATAAATGAGTTCATCAATCCTAATTTATTTAATTTATCATAAAATCTTTTTATACTCTCATCATATATATTCATTAAATCATGCAATATTGTTGCACACTCATAACAAGTTGCACCTGTTAATATACTATCATAAACTAACATTTTATCTTTACCACAATGCCTACAAGCCATAACAATCACTCCTATCTTTTTACTTACTTAAAATAATTATTTTTGTCTCTTTTATACACTTAAACTTTTTTATATATGTCCATAAAAAATTTAGAGACGAAAAAATCCCGCCTTGCAACCAGCGGGATTTCATAAAAAGGAGATAAAAATATGCACAAACAAAGAAAATAAGCAAAAATTATGAAAAGGAAATAATGCTTACCTGAAACACACAACCAAATGTTTCAGTATATGCATTATATCATACTTTTAACAATTTGTCAAGTTTTTTTTAAAATTCACATACAAAAGCCATTTCCTCTTTTACACTATATAAAATATAACAATCAATAATATCTTTATCTGTATCTATTGTAGGCAAATAATTAACAATCTCTGATGGCAAATCAAGAACTTCTGTATTTGGAAGATATAATATATATTCAGTATCATCCACAATTCCTGTTATCTTATCAGTTGTTAGAAATCTCAATTTTTCTTCCTCATCTATACTTTCTACATCTGTAGGTTGAGAAGTAGCAACATCTTTTAGCATCATTTTATAAGAATAATCATTTATCTTTTTTATATCACTAAAAAATCCCCAGTATTCATTCCAATATTGAGTACCATTCTCATATCTTTCACCTGTTTCACCATACTCATTGTCATGAAAAGCACCATAAATACTACCTGCATTATCTAGAATCAATGAAGTATACCAACCACCTGCACCTGTTGCAAGTCCAAATTCAAGACTATTTTCAAAAGGTAATAAAACTTTTTCAGGTTCTTCTACTTCAATAGGCTCTACTACTTCCTCAATAACCTCACTACCATCTGTTTCTACTTCCTTGTCCGTACCACCATTATCTACATTTTCACATGCAGAACAAGCAAAAAGTACAAAAATACAAAGTATCAAACTTAAAATACGCTTCATATCTTAATCCTCCTAATTTTTATTTTACAAACACTATTCTTTTTTGTTTTTCTTCTCTTTTCATTTCTTTTAATGCTAATTCAAATATTTCATAAGAATATTCCTTACGAAGAACACTTCTTATCTTTTCTTCATCAGAACAAACTTCTCTCATATATCTAATTAACAATTTACAAAGAGCCAAATCACAACAATTTTGAGTTGTCATGTTATACTCATCAAAATCATAAGATTTTTTATTTTCTTCTGACATTCCTACATCCCAATATTTATCCATAACTATACCTCATCACTTTGCGAATACCAAATCTTTTTCTTTTTCAAGACCACTTAATTTTTTCTTTTCATCACTCAACATACCTTTTAATTCATATACACAATCAAACCAAGAGTATGTTTCTACAACTTCAAAACTATAAAAGAAATCCAATTCAGTCTGTATCTCTGAAATCTTCTTATTAGATTTTTTTATTTCATTTCTCAACTTAAAATATCTTAAAAGTTTTTTCATTTAATCAGTCCTTATTCAAAATTTCAATCGCCTTATTCGCCAATTCATCAGTCAAACCATTTTTAAAAGTGGTATTCACAAAAAATGGTTTCTGTTCATCCTTCATATCCACATCATCATCAAGAATAACAAATCTTTCTACTTCTGAATGTCTATCCAACCAATCCTGAATTTCTGCACCACGAATTTTACCCCTCAAATCAGGTGTTACATCAATTATATCAAGACCAACTGCTTTCAATTTTCTATCTAAAACCTTCATAAGAGGGTCAACAATAAAATCTCTACCTGTTGCTTTTGGATGGTCAAATCTCCAAGAGGATGAAAGAACAATCTGAGCACCTGTTGCATCTACAATTTTTTTCAAATTGTTAACGTGCATTTCAGATACTTCATGCTCCATCCAATTATCAAAATTATTTCTTTCTTGCTCTCGACTTAACTCTGAATTAAGAACACCATCTACATCTAAAAAAATTACTTTCATAATATCACCTTTCAGCTTTTACTTCTACTTTTATTTTATCACCATATTTAGAATTAATATCTCTTTCAATTACTTGCTCAATACCATTTTTTGTTGTCCTTGCAATAATTGGTCTTGACACATTTTGCATCAATAATACTAAATATAAACAAGAAACAATACAAATAAACAATTTAAAATCTGCTACTTGATACAAAGAATAGGCAAATAAAAGCTGTAGTAAAACACTTTTCAAACTATATACACCAATGCCACAACGTTCAAAAGATGTAAAATTAAACAAACAATAAAGAGCAGTAGTGCCAAATATAACAAATAACAGAATACTTGTAGGTACAAATTTACTTAAAGCAATATAATAGAAGCCATCTCTCAATATTACTGAAATCATCTTAGATATTCTCAATAAATCCCTAGGTACTTTTCCTTCATTTACTTTATTCTCTACACTATTTACTGTAGCAGAAGTAAAAAATATAAAAAAGATTCCTACTAAAAATGTACCAATTATACCAAATGACTCCTTAAATACAAAGAAATGAAGAAATTGATTAGCAAAACAACAAACCATACTCAACAATAGACTTACAAATGAATATAAAGCATTATCTTTTGAATTAAATTCTATTGTATTATCTATAAAAGTATTCTGTGTCTTTGTTTTTAACACATTATCTGACTTCATTTTTTCTAGCCACTTACCTTTTTTATTATCTGACATTTGTTACACTCCTTTACTGTGGAATACCATTCTCATAATATTCATTACATTTATAGTTTTCAGGCTCTATATTTGCTTTATATACTTTAATCTTCTCATCTGTCATAAAACATACATCTGACTTACAATAAACACAACTATCATCACACTTCTTTATTTTCAATGGTCTATTACCTGCTTCATCAAAATATTCACAACCATAAAGAAGTAAATCTTCTTCTCTTGCCAAACGATACTTATTAGTCTTTGAATATGGAAAACGAGAAAATCTTAAAGTGTCCTCACCTTTTGAATTATTTCCAAACAACTTCAATACTTTTGATACTTCACCATTTTCATCCATATCAAAAAGACCTGCTTTAAATTCCTCGTCTACATAAATTGTATATTTTCCTACTTTATATTCACCATTTTCTACTCTATACATATTATTTACCTGCCTTGCGATTTTTAACAAGTGCAAAAATACAAGATACTACGAGTGCAACTGTTAAAACAGCCATAATGATACCAAGTATATCCACGCCCATTGCCATACCTACTTCATTTACTTTAATTGCAACTGCAAAAAGTACATAAAAGAAAATAACATACTTTAACATCTTAAACATAATACCATATAACCTCCATTAAAATAAACTTTTTATTAAAATTATTACTATAAACAACATAAAACCAAAACCAATTGTTTTTAGTGCCATTAAAAATTCTTTTTCAAAACTACTCATCCTTACACCTACTTACCTATACGAGTTTCCCATTCT
>JAEIGA010003646.1_pt1 | contig 24036 bp, 10 predicted proteins | sample 9270691 | NCBI WGS metagenome assembly JAEIGA01 (sample SAMN17057246, study PRJNA624740) | gut metagenome | biome: biome; isolation source: fecal sample | host: Bos grunniens | place: China: Xizang | collected 2019 | reverse complement strand
ATCTTAATAATAATTATGATACATTGGCAGAAAGGGGTTTTTTAATGTGAATCAGTGAAATTATGCCATTCCATCGATAATTTTACACCAAGGCGGTAAGATTTTCCACCTTTGCATAATATTAAATAGATAATTTTGCAATGTAATGTTAACGCTAACCGCTTGAAACTAAATTTTTAAATTTATAAATACAAAAAAACTATGAACGGTAAACTTAAAAAGTTAATCAACAACCGTGTCGGTAGTTTAGCTCTATCCTGTTTGACAGGAGCAATGCTATTGACAGGTTGTGCAGAGGGTTATGACTCTCCCGATGGTTTTGATGCAGGTGTCAGGAACACGCAACTTGTAACACCTCCGTCAGACTCAATTCGTTTTGTGCTCAATACAGCAGGCGACAAAGCAACCATATCGTGGCCATTGGTGCGTGGAGCCAAAGGATGTGAAGTGACATTCAGAAATGTTGATGACCCGTCTAATCCTTATGTTGTAGATGGCTATGAGAACTATCTGGTTGATGGCAGTTCTTTTACTGTGTCTGTTGCAGAAGATTCGAAATATGAACTTTATATGAGAGTTATAGGCAATGAAGACTTAGGCAACAAAAGTGATTCGGTAGTTGTGACAAGTCTTTCTACCTTGGTGCAGTCAATTATGACCATTCCGAACGGTTCGGATATAACAACATATATTGCCGAAAATCCTATCGACTCATTGTATCTTGGACAGGAAGTCGCAATTGACCTTGAGGCTAACGGTGAATATACTATGAGCGGTCCTGTAGATTTCGGCGGACAGAAGATGACTTTCCGCGGTGACAAGATTTATCGTCCGGTAGTCAAGATGACAGGAAGCGGTACGCTGATGTCTTACGCTACGTTGAAGGTAAAATATATTAACTTCGATATGGCAGAATCAACAGCCAAGTCGTTCATGATGGTTAGCAAGACCAATATTCCTGATAGTCTGAAGGGTGTTAACCAGCCTGATAAATATTCTGGTTCAAAATTCCAACGCAACAATTATATGCTGGAAGATCCCTTCTACGTGGCACATTGCTGGATAAAGGATATGCCTGCATCTTTCTTCCATGACAATGAGGTTAATTGCGCTGTTTGGCATCTTACCATTTCCGACTGTATTGTGCAGATGAATCGTGGTGCTACATCTCATAACCGCGGCAACGGTTCACAGGCTTTCATCTCACTGGAAAAGAAGGGCGTTGCAATAAAGCATCTTGTTATTGAGAACAGTACAGTCTTCAATATACAAGACCAAGACGCTTATTTCCTACGCTATTCAAACAACTCAAATGCACAGGCGGTAAAGGCTTTTGGTGAAAAGGATGCAAGTTATTCTACAATTACTACAGACTTCAGAAATACAACATTCAGTCGTGCGTTCTCTAAAGGCAAATGGTGGAACAACACAAGTGGAAACGGCCAGACAACAACCATTGACCACTGCATATTCCATAATATGTCTGCTGGTGAGATAACAAGACGTATTACAGGAACAAAGAACTATAAATTTAACTTCTGGCAAGGTGAGGGTACTGATTATAGTACAAAAGATTCTTACGGCGCACCATTCGCGGCATATTATGAAACGATTTTCACAGGAGCATTTGAGCAGTCGCTCGACCTGAGCCAACCTAACGGAGGTGTCAACTTCACTCCGCAGGAAAATGAGGTTATTAAGAACAGAGGAGGCGATCCACGCTGGTTGCCAGTTCAGAACAATGAGACAGAAGTGACAGAATAGTAACTCACACAACTAAAAACAAATTCATGACTATGAATAGAAAATATATATTGATGAGTCTGCTTATTGGCATGCTGGTGGGGACTACAACTCCAGTCATGGCACAACAGATTAAGAAGTCAACAGTGCAAACCGGCCAAAAGACGGTGACAGGTGTTGTTGTCGATGAAAACGGCGAACCGGTAATTGGAGCAACTGTTAAGGTGGTTGGCGACAGCAAAGCAGGTGCAATAACCGATCTTGACGGTAAGTTCACCATAAAAGTAGCAAACAATTCAAAACTTAAGATTTCCTATATCGGCTATCTCACACAGACAGTTGCAAAACTCGACAATCCGCGGGTTGTGCTGAAGGAAGACGATACCCAGCTCGACGATGTTGTAGTTGTTGGTTATGGAGCGTTGAAGCAGAAGAACGTTACGGGTTCCATTGAGGTTATCGACCCAGCCGAACTTCAAGACCTCTCTGTCAGTAACCTTTCCGAGGCACTTATAGGTCTGTCGCCGTCAATACATGTTGACATGCCGTCAACTGGTCGTCCAGGCGAAAATGCCGCCATTACCATCCGTCAGGCAAAGGATGCTGTAGCGCTTGTTCCTACAGGAAAGGACGCCAGCGGTATGAACATTGGAGGTGACAGCGATCCGGCTCCGCTCTATGTTATCGACGATTTCGTTTATCATGACAAGACTAAGGGTGAAGAGGAATTCAATAACCTTGACGTTGATGAAGTAGAAAGCATAACAATCCTTAAGGATGCTTCGGCTGCCATTTATGGAGCATATGGTGCCTATGGTGTTATTCTAGTAAAGACCAAGCGAGGCAAGAGCGGTACTCCGCGAATCTCTTATAATGCTCAATATGGTTTTGTTGACGCAGTGAAACATGCTGATATGCTCGACGGTTATAATTATGGTCGTATATATAATGCGGCACGAGCAGCCAACTGGTTGCAACAGAAGGGCAAGGGCCAGCAGGACGATATGCTGTTAAACTATTTCCAGGCCGACGAACTTGAGGCTATGAAGAAAACCAACTATGACTTGCTTGACAAGTATTGGTCATCTTCTATCTCACAGCGTCACAGTGTGAACTTAAGTGGTGGTACTGAGAAGGCAAACTATTTTGCGGGAGCTTCTTATTATACTCAGGATGGTAACATAGGCAAGTTGGACTATGACCGTTGGAACTATCGTGCCGGTGTATCAGGAAATGTATCAAAATATACCAAGGCTACAGTTTCTGTTTCGGGCGATTATTCCAAGAAGATTTCCCACATGTCAAGTTCTGGCGGTGGCAATCAGGAAGACTATGTGTATATGATGAAGAATCCTTCTTATGTACCCGATGAGATAAACGGCTATCCGATATATCATTCAGGCATGGAGAATAACCCATCGTTCAACAACTATTATAACTACAAGAGCCTTTATGACTCTCGCAATAATCAGGAGCAGACAGCCAACAGCATGTCATTGCAAGCTTCTCTTGAACATGATTTCAGCTGGTGGGAACCATTGAAGGGGTTGCAACTCAAGTTTACATATTCAAAGAATATCAACAACGACAAGCGCAACCAGATACGTATGGAGAACTATGTTTATCGTGTAAAGAACCGTGGAGGTTCCGGCAAACACCTTTATGTTACAGATCCGTCACAGATAATCGACAACGACCCGTTGATTGATTATGATGAAGAGACGCTTGAAGGATTCCGATATACATCTTTTGAAAATCTTGAGGAGCGTATTCTTAACAGCGGTCAGAGTTCTTACATCAGTCGTGAAATGTCGCGTGGTGACAGTTATCAGATGAACCTCATGCTTATGTATGCTCGTCAGATAGGCAAGCACAACATCAGCGGTACTTTCTCTATTGAAAAAGGAGAGTCTGATTCTGAAAATGTATATGCAAAGGGTACACATCCATTGCTGTTTACCGACGGACAGTCAAACTCTCTCTCAGACGACTCTGAGAAGGAGGTTAGCTGGACTCGCAATGAAGCTGGTAATCTTTCTTATATCGGACGTCTGAACTATTCTTATGCCGACAAATACCTCTTTGAGTTCCTTGTACGTTCTCAGGCATCAACAAAGTTCTCGCCAGACAATTATTGGGGCGCATTCCCAAGTGTTTCTGCCGGTTGGGTTATGTCAGAGGAAAAATGGTTCCCTAAGGAGTCCACAAAGATTGACTATCTTAAGATTCGTGCTTCTGCTGGTATCATGGGACGTGACAATGTTGACGCATGGCGCTGGTTGCAGTTGTATAGCTATAACGAGTATGGAGGTGCCATTTTCGGTACTGACGTGACACAGCTTACCGGTCGCTCTTTCCAATTGCCTGAGAAGTCAGGTACAAACCCTGATCTTCGTTGGGACAAGAACTACAAGACCAACTTCGGTATTGATTTGCGTATGCTTGATAACCGCCTGTCTGTATCTCTTGATGGATACTATGATTTCGGAAGAGAGATGTTTGCCTATCCTGGTGCCATCAATTTGCCTGGTACAGTAGGTATTTACGCTGCGCCGGAAAACTACAGCGAGATGGATATGTATGGACTTGAACTCATCGTTGGATGGCGTCAGCGCATAAATAACGATATGTATTTCTCTGTAAGAGGCGGTTTCGCATGGGACGACAACAAGGTGAAGAAGTATTATTGGGACAATCCGCTGGAGTTTGACTCTTACAGACCAAACCAGCGTACAGACCGTGGTCTGTGGGGATTGTCATGTATGGGTATGTTCCGCAGTTATCAGGAAATCGAGGAATATTTCGACAAGTATAAAATTACCGACTATCTTGGACTGTCACAAGACAAGGTACATCCTGGTATGCTCATTTATGAGGACATTCGCGGAAAGCGCGACGAGGAAACAGGCCTGTATAGTCCGATACCCGACGGAGTCATAAGTGCTCAAGATGATGTGGTGCAGATTTCAAAACGCCAGAACAACCCGTATAAGACAAACCTTAATCTGAATTTCGTGTATAAGTCATTCTCACTCAATGCTACACTTACGGCAGAGTGGGGAGCATATACTCTGATGCCAGGAGAATTGCGTGGTGAAAAATTCAGTGACATGGAGAAGCAGAACGTGTCAACAATGTGGAACGACATGTTTATCTATGAGGACGTGTTGGATGCTCAGGGCAATGTCATTGCACAGGCAAATCCTGACGGACGTTGGCCAAACTTCGGATTTACCAGCGGAAATGTGAATAGCCAGGCTTCTACATTCTGGAGAATGTCGGCAGCAGAGATTATGTTGCGCAATATTTCAGTTGCTTACACATTGCCTAAGAAATGGGTTCGCTCAATAGGCTTGCAGAGTGTACGCTTCAACTTGACATGTCAGAATGCATTCAGCTTCTATAATGCTATACCTGGCGGTTACTGGGACAACTTTGCAGGAAACTACGGCAGCTATCCTGTAGTGCGCAAGATAACAATGGGTCTTAAGGTATCGTTCTAATCTCTAACAAGAAACAATTATGAAAATATTCAATAGTATATACAAATTAGGTGCAGGTGCTCTGTTTTTGATGAGCCTTGCCTCAACAGTGGGTTGTAGTGACGACTTCTTGGCTGAAAAACGCCCATACGGAAGTTTCGGTCCGGAGCAGGTTTATGCAGATATGACATCTGTGAAATTACGTCTTAACTATATCTACCAGCGTTCGTTGCCATATCATGGCGGTGCTAAGGATAACGTAGATAATTATGCTCCTGACTACTGGCCGGTAGGATATGATGATTATCTCTCATTGCATACAGAGGAGTTTCCTGGTTATGGCAAATTATCTGATCCTTCTCAGGTGTGGACAAACGAGAATATAGCCAAGTTCTTCTTTTACGGAATCAATGAAAGTCCATGGAAGAAGATGCGTGAATGTACCGATGTGATTGTGCGTGTTAATGAAAGTAGTACCCTTGACGAGAAAGACATAAAGGAAACAGAAGCGCAGGCCCGTTTCTTCCGCGCTTCACGCTATTTCCGTCTGTTCAAGCGTTTTGGTGGTCTGCCTATCGTAACCGAGATACAGAGCACTGTGCTTCGCGACTCTTCAACCACACGCATGCCTCGCAATTCTACAGAAAAGACATTCAACTTCATTATTGAAGACCTGACAACAGCTGGCGACATTTTGCCAGTGCGTTGGGAAGAAGAAGCTAACGACTGGGGGCGTGTAACCTCTGGTACGGCATACGCTTTGGCAGGCTATGTGGCAAACTATTATGCCAGTCCGGTATTTAACCGGGCTGACGAATCAGAGCGCTGGCAACAGGCATACGAACTGAACAAGAAGGCACTTGAGCAGTTGGCTGCCGGCGGTTTCGGTCTGTCTTATGCCGGCGATCCTGGGGTTAATGCCAGCAACTGGGCACGTATCTGGTGCAATGTGCTCTGTGGAGAATCCCAGGCAAGCGAGGGCGTCTTTATAAAGATTTGTAATAATGCTGCCCACGATGAGAATATTCACAATGCATGGGAGAAGAGCATACGCCCGAGCAACTCACGAGGCGATGGTTCGATTACTCCTACTGCTGAGATGATTGATGCCTTCCCTATGGCAGACGGAAAGCGTCCGACTGAAACAGGTACTTATTCATACGACAAGAAGGTGTTCTTCCTGAACCGTGACCCACGCTTCTATCGTACCTTTGCTTTCCCTGGCACAGAATGGCAGTTTAACGGTAGCATTGCAGCTGAGTATCTTGAATCAGAATGTCCATATCAGGGCGGACAAGACTATAAATTGATGAATTTTGCATGGTATCCAAGTCTTGAAGAGGCACTTGATACAATCAAGGCTGGCTATTTCACCGATTTCCTCGGCAACAGCGGACAGTCTGTTTATGTGCGCAAGAAGTCGCAAGACTATGCTTTGGGCGAGCGCACAATGATTAACTGGAACTCAGAAGACGGTTTCGCTATGAACGGACAGCCGCTCATAGCAATGCGATATACAGAGGTGCTGCTCAATTTTGCTGAGGCTGCATGCGGTGCTGGCAAACTGGAAGAAGCCTGGGATGCTTTGGTAAAGATACGTCAGCGTGTCTATGGTGCTGAGGCAGGCAACTGCGGACTGGATGAAGCTATCAGGGGCGACCGTGCCAAGATGTTTGAGGCAATACTTTATGAGCGCAAGATAGAACTGGCTTACGAGGGCAAGCGCTTTGACGATTGTCACAGATGGATGCTCTTTGACGGTGGTGAGGGTCAGAGCGAGCTCAATCCTTCATGGGCGCTCACAGCATGGGGTGGCAATACTTGCCGCTATCTGGGTGTGACACCGCTTAACGACATCACTATACATAAGCTTGAGATGCATTTCGACCCTACAGTATATACCGGTGCAAAGGACAACTTGATGAACCCCTTTGACGTTCTCGGTATAGAGCGCCCGCAGGCTTTGACCTTGAACGAGAGTTTCATAGCACGTTTGGAAACTACAACAGGTTCAGACGGAGCAGATTCTACATATTATGTCTATGTTGATAGTGAAAACAATCCTAACCGTAAGTATGTAGAGAAACTTGCCACTTTCTACAACCAGTATCTTGTGCGCAAGGATATTGCTACAATGACAAGTACTGCTGTAGCCGGTACTAATCCGGTTTGGGACAAGAAGTGCTACTTGATGGGACTTAACACTGCCGACCAAAAGGCAAATCCTAATGTGGTTCAGACCATCGGATGGAACAGTCTGTTTGGTGGTTTCGGTGTGTTCGACCCTCTGAGCAAGACACCAATTACCGCAGTAGAAGGTGAAGTAGCTGCTCCAGAGGAAACTCCCAGTGAAGGAGTTGAGTAAACTGTGATTACTTTTTAGGTTTATGTTATTATACATACAACTAAGCCGGAAGACTGCCGTGAGGCACTCTTCCGGTATCCCTTTTTTCATTGGTTCATGAATATTATCGGCAACTTTCTTTGCCATAGTCGCCCAAAAATACTATATTTGTAACATGAAATAATTACTGACTAATGCGTAAAATATTAGCTTTTCTTTTTCTTTGCTTGCTGCTGATGCATTCGCATACATCCAAGTCGCAACCCGACTGCCGGATAACCCGCTATTCAGAACTGAACCATAAGGTCTGGAATGTTTCATACGTATTACAAGACAAAGCAGGCTTTATGTGGTTTACAACATCAAACGGGCTGTATCGGTTTGATGGCTATGAATTTCAGAATTTCAAATCAGACGTAGGTGACGGCTTGCGCATGACGTCTGACAAGATAAAGCATACATATCAAGACATTAACGGTAACCTGTGGTGCCTGATTGATAACAGGGTTTTTATGTTTGATGTCTTTACATATCAGTGGATAGACGTGCTGGCACGTTTGGAAAGCAATATGAATTGCATATTTGTTGTTGAGAAAGTACGCACTCTCCCCAATGGTCAGGCATGGCTGATATGTGCAGGCGGAACCTTGATTGTGGCTGATACGGCAAATCCCTCAGAGAGCGCAAAGGTGGCAGTGACAGAGTTTACAGATACAGACACCGACATCTGTGCCGATGGAGCTGGCAATACATGGCTGTTTGCCACAACCGGTACGCGACTTTATCGTAATGGCGAACTGAAATCTTATGATTTTGTGTGTGCTGACAGAACAGTAAAAGATGGTAGGATGTGGTTGCTTGACCAGAACGGACACCTTCATGAGTTAGATACCGTTTCTTATGTAATCAAACCGTATGAAAATTTGAAAATCCCTGAGAAAGCTATCGGTATAAAAGTTTTCTCTGACAATAGAATGGTATTGCATTCTGCTGCCCATGCCTACATGAGTATAGGTAAGCTGTCGTATCGCCGTATAGAGACTGAAGGACGGATAGAAAGATATACCGAAGACCGGAACGGAAGAATCTGGATGCAGACAGCCTCCCATAAACTTTATGTAATGGATAAGGGTTCTTATGTGCCGCAATTAGTTTCAAACGATTTTCATAAATCCACCTATCTGTTCGAAGATGCTTTCTCTACAATATGGTTGCTGGGCAACGATGGCAACGTGAGCTATATTGATAGTAGAAGCAAACAGCTTGTGCAGACAGATTTAGGCAGTGCTGAATTGCAGGGCGGCTATTACTATGAAGACAAACAAGGCAACTTGTGGTTGCTTAACGAGCATGGAGTTTTTAAGTTTGTCTTCAGTAAACAAAGTTATGAGCAGTTTTTTGACGACAAACTCGTTCATGTGAAAAGTATGCTTCTCGACAATAAGGGCAGATATTGGATGGGTGACAGAACCCTAGGAACAGTAAAAATCTTTGCAGCAGACAATTCTGTAATAGGATACTTGGGCGCAGATGGCAAACTGCATAAAAACTATGTCAGGTTTGCCAATATCTATTCTGCATATCAAGACAGTAAAGGGCAGATATGGTTGGGTAGTAAGCCTGATGGCTTGTTCCGTCTTAGAGAGCAGGCGAATGGCGCATTTAAAATAGAACATTTTGAGAATAATCCGGCCGACTCTTATTCTCTGAGTGGCAGTTCGGTGTTCTGTATCAGTGAAGACAACCGAGGGCGAATATGGCTGGCCACACATGGGGGCGGAATAAACTGCATTGACAATCCTGGAGCAGAAAAACCACGCTTTGTCAATAGCAACAACCTTCTGGCGAGGTACAAGGAATCATATAACAAGAAGACTTTCTCTGTGGCATTCACTCGTAAAGGTGTCATGCTTGCAGGTAGCAATAAAGGATTGATGGTGGCTGACGCAAATGTTGACGACCTTTCGCAAATGACCATAAGACTGCACCAGAGAGAACCCGACAGACGCAATAGCCTTAGCAATAGTTATGTGAGAAATATAATTGAAGACAGTCTTAACAGAGTCTTTGTGTGTACGGAGAGTGGAGGAGTCAATCAGATAGTCAGTGATAGTCTGTTGGCAACAAAACTCGATTTCCTGCATTATTGTTCTCATACAGATTTTCCAACCGATATTGCACAATCTGTGATAGAGCACGATGGTAAACTTTGGGTTGTTGGCAGGAACATGTTGGTTAGGTTGAATCCTGACTCAAGCACTATCAATCATTCAAATGCATTTCTTGAAACTGAGCAACTTGTGTTCTCTGAGGCTGTTCCAAAGAAGTTGCCTGATGGCAGATGGCTGTTCGGACTGCAATTTGGTGGTGCTATAGCATTAAACCTTGACTCTATGATGGTTAATGAAAATAATCATCGAATAGCAATAACGTCGGTTCGTATTCACGACAAACTGTATTTTGGCAACAGCGATACAATCATGTTGCAGTCAGACCAGCGCGATTTGAGTATAGGTTTTGCTATGCTTGACTATTCCAATACTGAGAATATCGACTACGCTTACAGTATGAGTGCCGATGGACATGCCAATAGAGTGTATCTCGGAAACACACACAGTCTGGCTTTTGCCGATATGCGACCTGGAACTTACGAACTTCGTCTTTACTCAACAAATGGTGAAGGCCAGTGGACGGGAAATAGCAGACTCATTACAATTATCGTAAAACCCACTTTCTGGGAGACTCCTTGGGCATGGCTGTTCTGGGCGATGGTTGTAGGTTGCATAGCTTATGTTGTGTATCTTATGCGTCGATATATACGACGCATAAATATGCAACGGCAAGAAACTCTTGATGCCTATTTGCAGTTGCTCAATCAGAACGAGCAAGAACAAAAGGAGTTTGAAGAGAAACGGAGGGAACTGCTCGAAAGAAACAATCAGGTGCATAATGATGTTTTTATGCAGAGGGTTATGGCTTTTATCAAAGACAATTTGGCTAATGCCGACGTTAACATGGACGATATGGCAGCGGCCTCGGCCAGCAGTAGGACTGCAATGAACAGGAAAATCAAGCAGATGACAGGAATGACACCAGTAGAACTGCTTAAGAAGGCACGATTGCAGAAAGCCTGCCAGATGCTTGTTGACGATGTTTGTTCTGTCAACGAGGTCGCATTTGCTTGCGGTTTCTCCGACCCAAAGTACTTTAGTAAATGCTTCAAGTCGGCCATAGGCATGACTCCAACAGAATATCGTTTAAAGAAATAGATTTCTTGTATGCATGTTTTTCGCATGGGATGTCACATCTGATGCAATTTCTTGATATTCAGCATATATAACGAGTGTAATACCTCTTGCTTTGGTGTTACACTCGTTTACTGTGTTGTTATTCTGCTGGTTATCATCAATAATGGCACCTTGTCCTATATTAATACATGCCAATAAAAATCAGTTTTTCAACCGTTTATTCTATCTTCAAAATATTACGAAACAAGTGGTGATGTTTTTTGTGATTAACAGGAATACTACTCTATAACTATACTGTATATATAAAAAAAGGCGAAGTATTATGTTTATTACCCCTTAAAGGTAAGATTTTCGACCTCATAATTGTTTTTTATTCAGAATTTTGTGAAAAGTTTTTAAAACCCAATAGAATAATGATGGCACTGAAAAAGTAGCTCCCTAGAATAATAGGCATTATTACTAACTAAATAAACGCTACACATTAAATAAATTATAAAATCAGAATGCAAATGAAAAAAGGAGTAAAACTAACTGCTTTGGCACTTGCTGCAATATCAGTTTTTTTCTTTTTGCTTCCAATGGAAGTAAAGGCAGAACCTAATGTTTTATTGCAGAATGCAAACCAGTCGAGGAAGGTAATTGGACAGGTGCTCGATGAATTAGGTGAACCAATGATTGGAGCCACGGTCTCCGTGTTAGGGACAAATACAGCAACAGTAACAGACATCAATGGTGATTTCACTCTCCCGGTGAAGAGTTCAAGTGCAACGGTTGAAATACGTTATATCGGTTATAAGATTGCAACTGCAAAGGCTACTGCAGGAAAGAAAGTCCAAATCAAGATGGAGCTTGATGCTGCCGGACTCGATGAGGTTGTGGTTATCGGGTATGGAACAGTCAAGAGACGTGACCTCACAGGAGCAATATCTTCAGTTAAGGCTGCAGATGTAAAGGAAGCCCCAACTATCAATGCCATGGAAGGACTGCAAGGAAAGATATCCGGACTTGACATTACTCGTGAATCAGGACAGGCAGGCTCTACTCCAAAGATTCTTTTGCGTGGTAACCGTTCACTTACAGCCGACTGTTCCCCTCTCTATGTTATTGACGGAATTTCTGGCGGTAATATCAACGACTTGAATCCTAATGACATTGAGTCGATAGAGGTTCTGAAAGATGCCTCTTCTACAGCTATCTACGGTTCTGCCGGTGCTAACGGTGTAATAATTGTGACGACAAAAAAAGGCATACAAGGCAAGACTCAGGTTGACTTTGATGCATATTACGGTGTAAATGCATTTCCGTCTTATCCATCAATGCTTCAAGGTAAAGAATGGCTTAATTTCCTCAATGAAGGATATGCAGCGCGATATGGCGAATATCTTGATGTCAACAATGAAGAGCAGTTGATGCTGCTTTTTAATGAAGCAGGTCTTTCAACAGGCGCAATCGAGGCTTACAAGCAGGGCAAGTGGGTTGATTGGAAAGACAAACTGCTGCAAACAGGTACGCAGCAGAACTATAATATCTCTATCCGTGGAGGCGGCGAAAAGCAGCAGAGCTATATGAGTGCAGGTTATCGACAGGAAAAAGGTCTTTATCGAAACGACCAGGTTGACAACCTTACATTCCGTGCTGGAACCACATATATTATAAATAAGGCAGTATCGGCAGGTTTCCAGTCAGCTTTGTCATACCGCAATCAGGAGCGTCGCGATTCTCGTCTCAGCAAGAGTCTTTCCCAATTACCTCTTGGCGACCCATATACTGAAGATGGCGAAATAAACAGAAATCCTATAAGCGATATGTCAAATTATATCAACATCCTTGTAGATGATGATACAAATGCCTATCGCCACAACACAAAATCAATGGCAATCAATGTAGCTCCATTTATAGAGATAAAGCCATTGAAGGGTCTCTCGCTTAGGTCAATGTTCAATGCTTCGCTTGGAACATCTCGCGACGGATTGTTTGACGGATTAAACACTTATATGAAACTCACTGGTTCTGCCGAGAACAAGCGAATAGCCACCTATCGTACAGGCCATAGCTATAGCTATATGTGGCAGAATGTGCTAAATTATAATTTCAATATTAAGAATCATGAGTTTACCGTAACGGGAATTACCGAATATTCAAACGGCATGTCAGAGTCTTCTGTATCACAGAACGAACAGTTCGATTATGACGATTTCCTTTGGTATAAGACAGATGCAGGCCAGAAGGCTTACGCTGCATCAAGTTATACAGGAAAGTCAAAAATGTCATATGCAGGTCGTCTGAGTTACAATTATCTCGGCCGTTACATCCTTTCTGCTTCAATTCGTTGGGACGGTGCGTCACAGCTTTACAATAAATGGAACTCTTTCCCTGCTGTTTCTGCAGCATGGCGCATTTCTGACGAACCATTCATGAAATCTGCAAACGAATGGCTTGACAATCTGAAACTGCGTATAGGATATGGTGTTTCAGGAAATGCAAATATTGATGCATACGTAACAGAGACCATGGTGACAAGCTCTGCAAACTACCTGAATCTTGGAACAGGACTTACACAGGGTTATATATTAGCACAGAATGTTGCCAACTACGACCTGACATGGGAAAAATCGTACAACTGGAATCTCGGTATAGACTTCTCCGTACTGGACAGGCGCATCGACGGTTCTATCGAGTTCTATACAACAGATACTAAAGGCGTGCTTTATGACCGCAATCTGCCTTCGGCATTTGGTGGATACCATGCCAAGGCTTATTATCAGAAGATGGCCAATATTGGCAAGATTAGCAACAAGGGTGTAGAAATCACCATCAATACCCGCAACATAGACAACAAGAATTTCAAGTGGAACAGTACAATCACATGGGCTAAGAATAAGGAAGAACTGAAGGGTATCGACCTTGGCAACAATATTACGGCCGACAAACTGGTTTCTTTGAATCTCTTCTATGGTGAACCTGTCAATACATTCTATGGTTACAAAAAGACAGGAATTTGGCAGTTGGGACAGGAATCACAGGCTGCCTGCTTCGATCAAGAACCAGGTGGTGTACGACTTGATGTTCCCGGTCTTGTATGGGATCCTGATTATTCATACGTGACAACATCTGAAGTTACAGCAGAGGATGGAACAGTGACTACAGTTGAGACACAGCATCAGGGAGGATATTACAAACCGTCAGAAACAACTACCGATGTAAATGGCAATGAGATTCGTAAGTATTACGATGCAAACAGCCCTTATGTCGTAGGTCCGGCCGACCGTCAGATACTTGGTTCAAGAACACCTGACTGGACATTCGGTTTCCATAATACATTCCAGATTTACGATTTCGACATTTCCATTATGTCAACAATGCGTTGGGGCCAGATGATTAATGGAGAGTTGCTAAGTTATCTCGGTTCGACAACACAGGTTGACTGCTATGATTATTGGACTCCGGATAATCATACCAATGCTTATCCTCGTCCAAATTTCGGTGGTGGCGTGACAGATTATCAGAAAGAAGCACTACGCTATGTTGACGGCTCTTTCTTTAAGATAAAGAACATCACAGTGGGATACACTGTTCCAAAGAACTTGATAGAAAAGATTGGCATGACCAAGTTGCGTCTTTACACAACGGTACACAATCCGTTTATATGGAGCAAGCATGATCAGCTGAAGGGTATGGATCCTGAGAACAGCGCATCTGATAAATTCCCTCTTTACAGAACTATTGTTGTTGGTCTTAATGCCTCTTTTTAATCGCAGACAAACTTTTAAGTGTAGTCAAGAAATAATATAAAAACACAAGACAATGAAAAATCTAAAGAAATATATATTATTGGTTTTTGCCACATCGGCGGTTGTCGGTTGTTCGCTTGATGAGGACAATTATTCAGCAGTAAGTACAGATGTTGCCTATACTTACGAAAGCGGCTATAAGAGCCTTATCAATGCAACCTATGAAAATATGTACTATCTCTATGGGAAGGTTGACGGAATCCCGATGATGGAAATGGGTACTGACCTGTGGAAAAACGGTAGCCGCAATGGAAACTATGGCGATCTGACCAACTATAATACAAGTCTGACAACAAGTACAGGTGTGGTAAAGGTTGTCTGGAATGCCCTCTATTGTATTGTTGGTTATTGCAATACTGCTATCTATTTTGAAGATAAGGGAAAGGACTTTACCAAGGAAAGCATTGCTCCTGCGGCTGCAGAGGCCAGATTTATGCGTGGCTTTGCCAACTTCCATATTGTTGAACAGTGGGGCAACTCTGTTCTCAATACCAAGACGATGGCAGAGCCTGGCTTGCAGACGGAACTTGCTTTCCGCACTCCTGAAACGGAATTCTATGACGTTATCATCAATGACCTTAAGATTGCTGTAAGGGATTTGCCTATAACACAAGCCGACCGTGGGCGTGCCACAAAGAAAGCGGCACTCGCTATGCTTGCCAAGGCCTATCTGCAGCGTACACGTCTTTATGAACAAGGTTCTGCAGAGTATAAGGCCTATGCAGACTCTGCATATCAAACAGCAAAAGAACTCATAGACAATGCTGCTGACTATCAGTGCGGTCTTTATGCAAGTACAGCGACCAAGAGTGGAAACGCTCAAGTATGGGACGATGAGAACAATAAGGACAACAAGGAGTTCCTTTTCATACAAGCCATTGACCATGAAGGAGGTTATAATCCAGAGGGTTGGAATCGCGGCCGTACCTCTCAGTACTATATGATGAAGATTGGTTCTCAGGCCCAGTATTTCGGTGTTAACGGTTCTGGTCTTCGCTATGGCCGTGACAATGCCACCGTTTGGTCTCCTACGCTTTATCTGCTAAAGGATTGCTTCGAACCGAAGTTGCCAAAAACAGAGAAGGAGTCAATGCTCATAAAACTTGCAAAGAAGGATGATGCAGGGCAGATACCGACAACACCAGATACACGTTTCAATGATGCTTTCTATTATAAGTATTATTCTGCCGTGTCAAAGATGATTGACAAGGAAACTCTCGGAAGATATAAGAAAGACACCCTTGTTGCATTGAAGAGCGTTGCCAAGCGTAGAATGCAGAGCGGAGCCATAACAGGTTCAGAACTGGGAACAAAGTATCCGGGTTTGAATATCTATTGTACTCAAGGTGCCAACTCTGGAGCACTTTATGAGGTTGAAGACAATATCAAGGCACTTGCATGCTACACGCCAAACTGGGAACTCGATACTCTTGAAACTGCAAAAGTACTTCCGCTGGCAGTAGGCATTACCGATTATTTCGACACAACGCCAGAGGGATATGGCGACCAGGCTGTCCATCCTTATTTCCGTAATCTCTTCCCAAGTCTGAAAAAGCATCGTGGTTTCAAATATGCATATACCAACCAGTACTGTATGCAGGATCAGGTAATCATCCGACTTACAGATATCTACCTGATTGCTGCCGAGGCTGCTGTCATGAAGGGCCAGCCTGCTGATGGATTGGACTATTTAAATGCCGTGCGCCGTCATGCTGCTGTTGCAGGAGATGCAGCAGAAATGGAAGTTACAGTTAATGAAATGAATATTGATTATTTGTTGAAAGAGCGTGCACGCGAACTCTGTGGAGAGCAGTGGCGCTGGTATGACCTTAAGCGAACACATCGTCTTACACAGGAGTATCTTAGTGGTAAGGGTATGAATCCATATATCACTACCTTTGATATTAACAAGCATACAGTTCGCCCAATACCGCAAGACTTCCTTGATGCGATTGCAAATCCAGAGGAGTTTGGTACTAATGGTTATTAATGGTTAGTCGTTGAGGGGTGCCGCAGCGGCGGCATCTCTCAACTTTCAAACTTGAATATTCACAATAATATATGATATATTTAATTATTAATTTAAATTTAATTTTATGAAGAAATTTTTATCGCTAACACTTGCTGCTTTTGCTTTTTCTGTTGTAGCAAATGCACAGTATCGTAAATCTTGGGACTTCACAAACTGGAGTGACGAGACAGTGGCTAATGTAAAGGCTGATGCTGCGGTTTGGTCGTTTGACGAGAAAGACGACGGTTCATCAAACCTTCAGGAAAACAACTGCTATTGGCAGGTTACAGTTGTAGAAGGTACCATTACAGCCAACGGAACACCCATCAAGGAACTTGAAGGTCTTAATTTCACTAATACAAGAGACCGTTCGTTAGCTCTTGCTTTCAACTATCCTGAGACAAGTATCGGAACATACCATGGAGCAAAGTATCTGTGGCTTGGTTCAAAGGAAATCAACTATTTCACTATTCCAGGCGTTGCAGCTGGTGCAACAATCAAGATTGGTGTAGAGTCTCATAAGAACTCTGATGCTCGTGGAATACAGTTGTTTATTGGCAGCGAGACAGGTACAAAGCTTCTTGCTCCAGATGGTAGTGAAGTGGCAGTTCCAACGACATATCAGGATCAGGTATGGACAGTACCGGCTGCTCCTGCTGATGCAGCAAATGCAGATGGAACTTACAATATCGTTATTCGCAATACTAACGGTTGTCATCTTTACTATATTACAGTTGAAGAAGCCGGTTCTGCAGCATATGCAGATGGTTTGTTGGTTAAGAACGAGTCAGGTCTTATTGTTTGCAAACCAGCAGCAGAGTTGAACAACAATGAATATGACCAGAATAAGGAAGATAGCAACGAAGAAGCCGCTACAAATTCTTATTGGTACATGCCTGCCGGCACTTTGTTCTATGAAGATGCAGACATTAAGATTAGTGCTGCTGTTCAATCAACAATTTGTCCTCAGTCATGGAATGCCGAGGTAAATAATTATGCTGCAGACGCATACGTAAATCTTGGCTGCGGTGGTTACTTTAAGAGTGGTGAGAGTCCTATGACAGAAGACAATGCCAAGTCTGAAATTTGGGATCCTGCAGTTCTTGTAAAGGGTAATCAGGGTACATTGCTTATTGAGGCTAAGAAGTCTGGTAAATATACAGCAACAGTACACCATTCTAAGGGAAATCGTCTTATTGGTATGTACCTCATCTATAATGACTCAGAGATTGAGGCAACAGAAAAGCCTGGCAAATTTATTGCTACTGCCGACAATATTTCAATGGGTGCTGACGGTGCTACCAAGGGTGCTCCAGCAGAGTGGTCTTGTGACCTAGAGGCTGGCAGAAGTTATTATCTTATTGCAGGTGATAACAATATCGCTGTATTCACACAGAAGTTTGAGACAGGTACAAACGGTATTGAAGGTGTCGTTGTGAAAGAGACTACCTGCAACAAGATTTATTCAATCGACGGTCGTTTCGTTGGTACAGAGAAGTCTTCTTTGAAGAGCGGTCTCTATATCATGGGTGGCAAGAAGGTTGTTGTTAAGTAAGGGTTTCTCAAAGTCTGTCTGGTTCATTCTGAATCAGATAGACTTTATTGTTTTTATCCATTCAATGTCGCTTGCTATAAAAACACACCTGTTTTATTTAAATTTCCACCATAATTCTATTATGATATTGTACTTTTGCAAAGTATTATTCAAACTATAAAATCTTATGATAAGACATACCTCATTATTCGTATTGTTGTTTTTTGTTTCTTTAGCAGTTAAGGCTGCTTGGAATGGTGCAGTTGCATCTGCATACGCAGGTGGCGACGGTTCAAAGGCAAATCCATATCTTATATCTAATGCTGACCAATTAGCAAAGTTGGCAGCTGATGTTAATAGTGGTATTAATACATTTGGAAAATATTATAAGTTAGCTGCAGATATTGTTGTTTATGAGAACGTAATGAGTAATTCTACAGCCGATTTGCGGGCTGGAGGGAAATATCCAAATTTTACTCTTATTGGTGACTATTCTTCAGAGACAGACTACAAAGCATTTAAAGGGACCTTTGACGGAGACGGACACGTAATAAGTGGTATTTACTATCATGGCTATGTAAGCTATATGGCTTTGTTCCGTTGCCTTGACCAGGCAAAGATAAAGAATCTGGGCATAGTAGATTCTTATATTTTCGGTAATGCAAACACAGGAGGTATCAGTGCCTATACAAAAGACTCAAAAATAATAAACTGTTATTTGCGTGATGCGATGGTTGACGGTCATGGTTCGTATGGCTCAGGTATCTCGTCACATTGCTTTGGAAAGACATCAATAGTGAATTGTTTTGTATCAAGTACTATAGCTATTGGTACAAGTGCAAAAGGCAAGATATGGGGTAAAAACAATATTGCAGGAATAGCTGCTCGTTTGTCAAGCGAAACGCAACTTGTCAATTGTTATAATAATGTTGCCTTGACACCAACAAAAGATAATAAAGCAGGTCTTGTTAATGAAACATCGTCAGGTTCTTTGTTGTCTCATTGCTATTATCGTGATAATATTACGCCTATTACATACGATAATGGAGCTACTCTTGATGATGTTGTGAGCTATACGTCTGCCGATTTTAAGAATGGAACTGTTCTTGCAAAATTGAATAATAATTCACAGAATATTCCAGGTGCTTGCCGCTGGCAGTACATAGATGGTTCAGCTCCTGTACTTGATTATTCAAAGATGACACCTGAATTAGAAGAAATAGATCCGGCCGAACAGGCAAGCAATCCTATGCCTGCTGACAGGGAGATGCATGCAACTCATGAAGGCACGCTTATAAACCTGTCATGGACAGCTGCTGTTGATGGAAAGACTGCCACACAGAAAGTTTATGTCTCTTCCAACAAGGACAATCTGTCGTCTTCTCTTGTAGCTGAGTTAGGAACAGAGACAAGTGTTAGTGTTAATATAGATTTCAACACGTTGCTTACTTATTACTGGCGTGTTGATCGCATGACGGCCGACGGCAAACTGACAGAGGGAACCGTATGGTCTTTTAAACCAACACAATTGGCGTTTATCGGTGCCGAAGGCTATGGCCGTTTTGCATTAGGCGGCAGAGGCGGTCATGTGGAGTATGTAACCAATCTCAATAACTCCGGAGCTGGTTCGTTCCGCAATGCAGCCACAAATAGTAGTGGTCCTCGAACAATTGTATTCTTGGTTTCTGGTATAATAGATTTGGAAGGCAAGGATGTGATAACTGATGATTATGTTACGATAGCTGGCCAGACAGCCCCAGATAAGGGAGTATGTTTTATTCATGGTTCTGTAGGACTCAAGAATGACAACATCTGCCGTTTTATTCGTTCTGCCCGTGGTGGAGGTAAGGCTTTGCCTACAGACCCAAATCCAAGTGGTGTTGATACAGGAGGCTCGTTAGGCTTCTATTATGCAGACAATTCAATTTTTGACCATTGTACAGCTCGATGGGGAACTGATGAGACATACAGTAGTCGTTCCTCAAAGAATATAACGTTCCAACGCTCAATCATTTCAGAAGCATTGGGTATAGCAGGTCATCGCAACTATGGTGCTGGAGACAATCACGGTTATGCTGCAACAATTGGTGGTGATGTAGGTTCGCATCATCATAACCTATTGGCCAACTGTTATGGCCGCAATTGGAGTATGGGCGGTGGTACAGATGCCAATGGTGCTTATGGCGGCAGGCTTGATATGTTCAACAACGTAGTTTACAATTGGGGGTCACGTACCACAGATGGCGGCGCCCATGAAGTTAACTTTGTAGGAAACTATTATAAGGTTGGAACGGCAATGCGAACCTCTATGTTGATGACATTGCAGATAGAAAATAACCTGCCGGGCACCCAGAGTGTGTATGTATCAGGCAATGTCCGTGACAATATGGATGGTTCGTTGACACTGGATAAACTAAATGAAACTTATAACTTGCAGATTCGTGACGGTAGAGGTTCACTTGATTGGGAACCATTTGTGAAGGAACCATTTTTCCCTTCTTATGCAAAAATAGAGACAGCCCAACAGGCATATAAGAGTGTGCTGAGCGATGTTGGTGCGAATATGCCTGTAGTAGATGATACAGACAAGCGTATTGTGAAAGAAACACTTACTCGTACATATACATATACAGGTTCTCGTTCTGGTATAAAAGGACAGATAGACGAGGAGGCTGATGCAGGAGGTTATGAGGTTTATCCAGAAACCTCATACGATGCAAATTACGATGCTGATTTTGATGGACTACCTGGCTGGTGGGAAGAAATACATGGTACAAACGCTCAATCTCCTGTAGGTGATTTTACAGATGCCAATGCTGATAATGATGGTGATGGCTTTACCGGACTTGAAGATTATCTTGACTTTAAGGCAAATCCAAACTATATCATTGCTGCCGATGGTAATGCTGTAGTCAATGTTTCAGAGTTGTTTAAAGGTTATACAAACAAGCCTGTTTATACCATAGCAGATTCCGATAACAGATTGCAGTTGACGGTTGATGGTGATTGCATTACGGCAAAGCCAACGGCAGATAATTTTATAGGTGAATTTACAATTAAGGTAACTGATGGCGATGGTGATAGTTATCAGCGAAGAGTGTTTGTTGCTGTGAATACAAGTGCGGCAGCCGGTATAGATAAAATAAAGGATGACAACATCCAACTCCGTATGTTTGACATCTATGACATGATGGGAAAACTCGTTTATAGTGGAGTTTGTAATCCTAATGATACTTGTGAGTCTTTGTCCTTGGGTTCTTTATCTCCAGATGTCTATATTTTGAAGACAACAGATATTAATGGAAAAATCAGATCATATAAGGTTATAAAGCGATAATTACCCATCAATATGAAAAAGATTGTTTTAATAGCATGTCTGTTTTTAGGGTTATATCAACACATGGCCGACAGGTTTAAGTCCTAAGGGCGGATATACCAGATATGTAGCAAGTGAAGACGGAATTAACTGGACAGTACCGGCAGATGTGCTTATGGCAGACGGAACACGGATGAATGCCATATTTGAGCAAGACCCTCATGTGCTTCCTGATGGCAGAATAGTTAATGCTGCCCATTTTCAACCAGGATTGAAGATTTCGCCTATCTATACCGACGACCCTTATGGCATTTCGGGATGGAGGAAAGGACAATTCAGTTATACCAGCAATGGCGACCAGAGTCGTGAACTCGAACCCAGTTTGTATTGGAAGAAGGATGGGACTTTGGTGATGGTGTTTCGCGACCAAAAGAGTACATATAAGAAGATGGCAGCTACAAGTACCGATCATGGAGAGACGTGGTCAAAGGCAGTTGTGACTGCCGTGCCTGATGCCCGTACAAAGCAGAGTGCAGGCAATCTTCCTGACGGTACTGCATATTTTGCATGCAATCCTGTTGACAATAAGACCCGTCTTCCGCTTGCCCTTCTGCTAAGCGATGATGGGACGTCTTTTGACAGAGGCTATCTCTTGCGCAGTAGTAATGAAATACAGTCATTGCGCTTTTCTGGAAGTGCCAAGCGTGCCGGGTATCATTATCCCAAGTCAATGGTGCATGATGGTTATCTTTATGTAGCTTATGCTACTAATAAAGAGGATGTAGAATATACGCGTGTACCTATAAGTAAGTTATCAACAGGAATCAACGCTGTTGTTGACGATATTTCTAAAAACAATGCTGCCGTATATACCATTAGTGGCGTTATGGTTCGCAGGGCAGGGCAGTCGTTAGAAGGCTTGCCAAAGGGATTGTATATTGTTAACGGAAAGAAATGTCTTGTTAGGTAGGGAATAGTCATTCCCTGCCATGCAGGTCACGATAGTCGCTTGGCGACATGCCAGTGTGCTGTTTGAAGTATTTGCGGAAGGTGAACTGCTCAGGGAAATTAAGTTGTTGCGCCACCTCTTTTATGCTTGTCTCAAGGATTGAATTGTTTTTTAATGGTTGATTGGCCAAATGCGATGAAAAATTCTATTTATGCAATCAATTATTCTATAAATTCCAATAATTTAAATATCTTTGCATGCACATCTTGTAATGTTTTGTAGATAATAAAAATATGGATACAGATAATAAATTCATCATATATCAGACAGAGGACGGCCAAACACAAATAGATGTTCGTCTGGAGAGTGAGACGGTGTGGTTATCTACCAGTCAGATGGCAATGCTATTTGACAAAGAAGAATCCAATATCCGTAGGCATGTTATCAACGTTTTTAAAGAAGGAGAATTAGAACGTGATAATAACGTGCAAAAAATACACGTTAATGGAATCAAGAAGCCTGTTCCGTATTATAACCTTGATGTCATCATCTCTGTGGGCTATCGTGTTAAGAGCAAACGCGGTACTGCTTTTCGTATATGGGCACGTCAAATCATCAAGGATTACCTGGTTAAAGGCTATGCCGTCAACGAGCGTATCCACAAGGAGCAGATAGGCGAGTTGCGCCAACTGGTGGGGATGCTTGGGCGTACTATTCAAAATCAGCCAGTGCTTTCCACCGATGAGACCAATGCGCTTTTCGATGTAGTGGTTGACTATACATACGCCCTCGACACCCTTGATGACTACGATTACCAGCGATTAGTAGTGAAGGAAATCACGCCTGAAGAAAAATTCCATGCCACCTACGACAACGCGATGGAGGCTATCCATGCACTTCGTGACAAGTTTGGAGGCAGCAAACTCTTTGGCAACGAGAAAGACGACTCATTTAAAAGCAGCATAGCTCAGATATACCAGACATTTGGTGGCGAAGAACTTTATCCAAGTGTTGAGGAGAAAGCCGCCATGTTGCTCTATCTTGTCACCAAAAACCACTCGTTCAGTGACGGAAATAAGCGCATTGCAGCCACCCTGTTCCTTTGGTTCCTCAATAACAATGGCATCCTTTATCGTGAAGATGGTACCAAGAGGTTAGCAGACAACACCCTTGTGGCCCTCACGCTTATGATAGCCGAGAGCAGGACAGAGGAAAAAGACGTTATGGTGAAGGTTGTCGTTAATCTGATAAACAAAAACAATGATGAGTGAATGACTGCACGTTTTTCCTCCTTCCTGCGAATTTTGTGAAAAAATCTGCACATCTGCACTATCTGCAAAACAAATTGAATATCAGGTGATTACACTGCTGTGCAGATTTGTGCAGATGTGACACTTTTTACACAACGAATTAAACGGATTTAACTAATTAATTTTTGGCATAGAAACAGATTTTGTGCATCGTTCAAAGCATTGAAAGATTGAATGTCACAACTTTCAACCTCACAACCTCAAATTTTGGGGAACAAGAAAAAATGACTATTTTTGCACCTGTGAACTGATTTAGGAAATTTATAATAATACTGTAAAGTGTTTCAGTAAGAACATTAATTTAGTGT
>JAEIGA010003645.1_pt1 | contig 24037 bp, 16 predicted proteins | sample 9270691 | NCBI WGS metagenome assembly JAEIGA01 (sample SAMN17057246, study PRJNA624740) | gut metagenome | biome: biome; isolation source: fecal sample | host: Bos grunniens | place: China: Xizang | collected 2019 | reverse complement strand
AGCTACGGATATGTATATGTAGCACAGGTGGCTATGGGTGCATCTCCAGCACAGTACTTCAATGCGATCAAGGAGGCTGAGGCTTATGATGGTCCATCACTCATCATCGCATACGCTCCATGTATCAACCACGGTCTTAAGGCTGGTATGGGTCTTAGCCAGAAGGAGGAGAAGCTTGCAGTTGAGTGCGGTTACTGGCATCTCTACAGATACAACCCTGCTCTCGAGGGAACAGACAAGAATCCATTCACTCTTGACAGCAAGGAACCAGACTGGAGCAAGTTCCAGGACTTCCTTAAAGGTGAGGTTCGTTTCGCATCTCTCTACAAGATGTATCCGGATTCAGCCGAGGAACTCCTCCAGAAGACCGAAGAGTTCGCCAAGGTTCGTCTTGAGACATACAAGAGACTCGCTAAATAGTGAAATAGTCAGCCAAGAAACTTCTGAGACATTCGAAAAGTTCAGACTGGGCGAAGGTCTCGGAAGGTTGACAAGAAAGATAAAGCGAAGAAATTATGTTATGGGTGGCAGAAATGCCGCCCATTTTTTTATTTGCGGCATAAATTGAAGGAGCGGGAGCAAGTACAAAAGTAAGATCCACATCGTCTTCGTCAGTTCTTGTTATCTCTACTTCAGGATGTATAGTCATAAAAAGTTCCAAAGCCTTATATATATATATGTAAACTTCTTCTGAAGATTTGAATTTAACAACTACTGAATCCATGGGTGTAAAGAGAGATACAGTGCTCTCATATGCGGCAAGAACACGTCCGGCATAAATTTGGAAGATGCGTCCCTGTCCAGTGAGAACAACTTCTCCTCGTAAACGATCAAACAGTTTTACTCCCGTAATTCTTTCCAACTCAGAAATATGCTGACTAACAGCAGGTTGAGATATATTCAACCTGGCTGCTGCTTTTGTAAAACTACCTTCTTGAGCGACAGTCATAAAGACCTTTAAACGAAAATCCTCCAACATATGAGATATTTTTCGCAAAAATAACAAAAGATTGGCATATAGCTGAGCTGTGAATAATAAGTAATGTCAAAAAATTATTATATTTGTAGGTTACATCAAACATGGATAAACACAAAACCATTAAAATATGAAACGCTTATTTCTTTTTATCGCAGCAATGATTGCTGCAACAGTCGCTTTCGGCCAGACTCCCCTCCCGAATGACCCTGCTGTAAGAGTAGGTCAACTCGAGAATGGTCTAAAATATTACATCCGCCACAATGACCAGCCCGCTCAGCGTGCTGAGTTCTGGATTGCAACCGATGCTGGTGCAAACCAGGAAGAAGACCATCAGGACGGTCTTGCACACTTCTTTGAGCACATGTGCTTTAACGGAACCAAGAATTTCCCAGGAAAAAGCATGCTGACATATCTCCAGAGCATAGGTGCTGAGTTCGGAAGAAACATCAATGCATCTACCGGTTTCGAGGTCACTCAGTATATGCTCAATAATATTCCTGTAGTAAGAGAGAGTATCATAGACTCTTGTCTTCTCGTACTTCACGACTGGTCCGGTTTCGTTACATGCGATCCTGCTGAGATCGACAACGAGCGTGGTGTGATCATTGAGGAAAAGAGAGGCCGTGATGCAGCTGACTGGAGAATGTATATGGCTGCACGCCCATACATCTATGGAGATGTTCCATATGCACGCCGCACACTTATCGGCGGTTACGACCAGCTTGCAAACTTCGAGCACCAGAGCCTTATTGAGTTCCATCAGAAATGGTACAGACCAGACAACCAAGCTGTTATCGTGGTAGGAGATATCGATGTAGATGCTGTTGAGGCTAAGATCAAGACTTTATTCAGCGATATACCTGCACCTTCTGCTCCTGTTGAGAAACCGGTATATAAGCTTGCTGACAATGTAGAGCCGATCGTAGGCGTAATCACAGACCCTGAGGCACAGTATTCATATGTAGAGTTTCTCTGGAAGAGAGAGCCAATGCCTAAGGAATTTAACAATACCGACGTTGCTTTTATGATGAATATCATCAAGAGCATTGTTAGACAGGTAATGAATGAGAGATTCACTGATATTGCAGCAGACCCTGCATCACCATTCATTCAGGCAGGACTTTTCTTCTATCCAATCTGCAACGAGTGCGATGCGACAAGAGGTCAGGTTCTTTTCAAGGAAGGTGAGATGAACAAGGCACTAAAGGCATTCATGATTGAGATCGAAAAGATGAAGCTTTATGGTTTCAATGAGTCTGAGATTGACCGTGCAAAAGAGAACATCATCACTTCATATGAAAAGGCAGTAGAGGCAGCTCCAAACCGCAAGAACGGAGATTTTGTAAATCCACTTCTTGACAATTTCTATCAGAATGAGTCATACCTCGAGCCGGAGCTTGCACTCCAGCTTGCGCAGGGACTTTGCGCTCAGCTTAATGGTCAGATTCTCAATCAGATGCTGACACAGATGCAGTTTGTAACAGATGAGAATTTGATTGCGCTCTACAATGGTCCGTCAAAGGAAGGCTCAATCATCCCGACTGAACAGGACATCAAGGACGTACTTGCTGAGGTGAAGACACTTGAGATCAAGCCAAATGCAGAGGAGGCTATCAACGAACCGTTTATCAGCAAGGAGCTCAAGGGTTCTCCAGTGAAGACTACTTCTGAGACTGTATTCGGAGCAACAGAGTGGATCCTTAAGAATGGTGTAAAGGTTGTTGTTCTTCCAACAGAGCTTAAGAAGGATCAGGTGATCTTCAACATCACCAAGAAGGGTGGTAAGACTCTCATCTCAACAGAGGACATGCCATCATTCCAGGATGATATCTGGAGTCTCTATCTTGACAACACCGGTATTTCTAAATTTGCCGGCAAGAACGTGCCTAAGATGCTAGCAGGTAAGTCTCTGTCTGTCAGCCCATTCATCGGAGGAACACGCCATGGTATCAACGGACACTCAACTCCTAAGGACCTTGAGACTGCTCTTCAGATTGCATATCTTTACTTTACAGAGCCACGCTTCGACGAAGCTGAATATATGATCGGTATCAACCAGATCAATGCTCTCATGCCAAACATGAAGGCAAGTCCTGATTTCCAGTTCAGCATTGCAATGGATGACATTCTCTATGGTCACAATCCTCGAGTAGTAAATCTCACTGAGGAAACACTCGCAAAGGCAAATCTTGCAACCATCGAGCGTGTGTATCGTGAACTTTTCAAAGATGCTGCCGGAGCTGTTGTTACAATCGTAGGTAATGTAAACCTTGAGACTCTCAAGCCTATGGTTGAAAAATATATCGGTTCACTTCCAAAGGGAAAGAAGGCAACTGATGTTGTGAAAGAAAACATCATCCACTTCGCAAAGGGTGTAGTTAACGAGGAAGTGAGACTCCCTATGCAGGCCCCTAAGTCTACAGTCGTTCAGCTATACACCGCATATGCACCGGTAAACACAAAGAAGAGTGTAGCTCTTGATGCTGCTAACTACATCATCGATATGATCTACACAAAGACTATCCGTGAGGATGAGGGTGGAACATACGGGGTAGGAACCTCAATGCTTGCTCAGAAACTTCCGGTTGAAAGAATGATCGCTCAGGTATATTTCAACACTAATCCTGAGTCTGTTGAAAAACTCAGCGCTCTTGCAGTAAAGGGACTAAAGGAACTTACTGAAAACGGTCCTTCTGTAGAGCACTTCAACATGACAATGGAGAACTTCAAAAAGAATCTTCCTGAGAAACGTATCAACAACAGCTACTGGATGAATTGTCTCCAGACTTGGAATGAGCAGGGAATCAACTATGATGTTGAGTACGAAGAAGCAATCAACACTCTCACAGTAGATGATGTTAAGGCTGCTCTCGAGGAACTTCTTTCACAGGGCAATGTAATCAACATCGCATCTTACCCGGCTGAGTAATTCTCACAATCATAATAATCAATCCCTCCGAAGTCTTTTGACCTGGGAGGGATTATTTTGTATACCCTGATTGTTATTTTTGGGGTGAGGCGTAACTCACTATAAAACAGATACTTCCTGAATCAGCCCGACGGCATAGCCAAGCAGGCTAATTCATCATCTAACTGACTATCAGTGATTTAAGCCTCACGGTTGCGAACAACTTATTTTTGAAGCATATATGCATGGAACTTTTCTGCGGTGTTGAGTTCTGATTCCTTTGTGGATGCTGATACGATTCGAGTCTTTATTGACTTGGTCGGCTTTGAAATGATTCTGAACATACTATTGGATTTCTCTGGTGCACAGAAATCTTTCGGTTTGAACCATAGTCCAGCTCCTACCGGTACCTTCAGCTTTGACTTATCTCCTGTATGCAGGCCCCAAACCGCTATATAATCTTCTCCGATAAATATCTCCTGGCCTTCATGAAAGTTGACTCCGGTCACAAATTGAACCTTCGTGCCATTCAATTCAGTTGCTGTAACAATAGCATCACGACTATGATCCATAACATCAACTCTTATGCAGATATCAACTGTTCCTGACATATACTCAACACCATATGCTGTCATTTCAGCAAAGGATCCCTTCTTTGTGCTTCCTACACGAGCAGACTGACCTGCAGTTGGTTTCAATCTGACAATTTGATTGCCATCCCATAGAGCGATTCCTCCCAGACCAACAGTTTTACCAACAATATAATGGTCATTTCCAATTCCTTCGGCCACCTGGGCCTCATATGACGGATACCATAGATAATCCATCAGTTCCATCTTGTCTCCAGATTTGGAATACACATCTATGGCTCCACTATCATTGAAATATATTCTTAATGCCATATGGGAATTTTCAACGGCAGGACCATGATGTCCCACCTTGTTGAATTGTCCGGTCAGTTCTGTCTTGATTTCACGTACCTGTAAAGAATCACTTCTCCAAAAAAGACTGTATGAAGTCTGAGCTTCAGCTGAAAATGAAACAAGAAAGCAGAATATTACGATTAGTGTGATGTTTTTCATACGTTATATAAAGTAAGGAGTATTTAAAGAAAATGAGGCTAACCGCAAAGTCACACGACCTCAGTCAGCCTCATCATTTTAATCAGGGGATTAATTACTCTCCTGCTACGATTGCACCCATTGGGCAAGCGTCAGCGCAAGTACCGCAGTCGATGCAAGCGTTTGGATCGATCTTGTAGATGTCACCCTCAGAGATAGCGCCTACCGGGCACTCTGGCAAGCATGTACCACATGCTGCACAGTCTTCTGTAATTCTGTAAGCCATGATTGTTTCTTTTAATTTGTTAATTGTACAATAACACGCAAATTTAGTTATAAATTCTGATATTCAAAATACACATCTCGTGCTAAATGTATTATCTTTGCTATTAATCATTCACTTCAGCCAGGACAACTGGAATGGAGTAATCCGGAAGTGATGAGAAAAAAAAGTCATATTAGATTTGATAGCAACCAGTTATGAAGAAAATACACATATTGTTAGTTTTTGCCGCTTTCTTGTTCGGGCAAGGGCTGATGGCTCAAGAGAAGATCAGCGATGCTCTGGAGATTGACAAGACAGTTCATAATTTCGGAGATATTCTTCTGGATAGCGGTCCTGTGTCATGCACATTCACTCTGACCAACAAGGGTAGCAGACCTGCTGTTATATATAACGTATCATCTTCGTGCGGCTGCACTAACGTGACATGGACAAAGGAGCCGCTGATGCCTGGAAAGACAGGAAAGATTTCTGTGACATATACCAACGACGAGGGAGCATATCCTTTTGACAAGAGTTTGACAATGTATGTTTCAGATGCGAAGAAACCGGTCATTCTGAAGGTAAGAGGTGTTTCTGTGGCAAAGAAGAAACCGCTTGCAGAGTCATATCCGGTGCATTTTGGAGCATTAGGAATGAAGGAAAAGGAGTTCAAGTGCGGAAATCTTGAGCAGGGTGGCAAGAAGAGCAATGCTGTGATGGTGGCGAACATCTCAGACAAACCGATTACAGTTGACTTCGCTGAGGTATCGCCGAATCTGAATATAAAGGTCTCCCCTAACCCGATTCCGGCTCAGAGCACTGCCGAGATGTCGTTCACAGTTGCTGCCAGCAGGGATATTTGGGGAAAGAATTATTATTGGGCCAGTCCAAGAGTGAATGGCAGTGTTGTGAAGAGTGCTGATGGGGCAAACAAGATCGGTATCTGGGCATTCACTAAGGAGAACTTTGCCGGGATGAGCGATTCGGAAAAGGCCAAGGCAGCAAGACCTATGTTTGAGGAAAGCACATACTCGTTCGGCAAGGTGAAGCGAGGAGCGACTGTCAATGCAGAGTTTGCGTTCAAGAATGAGGGGCAGACTGAGTTCAAGGTATATGCGGTGAATAGTGATGGGGATATATCATACAGTGACATTCCGGTTGTGAAGGCTGGAGAAGAGAGCGGATTCAAGGTGGCATTGAACACAAGCAAGTTGCCTGTCGGAGAGGCACTGGTCATTGTGACTCTCACAACCAACTCCCCTTTGCGTCCGATCGTAAATCTATTCATTGCCGGATGGATTGAATAGTTAACTACCTCCGTGACAGAAAAGATTGGAATTAGTGACACGGAAGGAACAAGAAGAAACAAGAGAGAGGATGGGACATCTGTTGATAGATATATTGCGAAATTCTGTGCTGATCACCGGTTTGGTCGTTGTCATGATGATGATGATCGAATCCTTGAATATTGAGTCCAAGGGTCTGGTATTCAAAGGTCTGCGCAGGACCAAGTTCGGACAGGTGATTGTGGCTGCACTGCTTGGATCTGTACCGGGATGCATGGGAGGATTCGCTGCAGTTTCACTCTATACACATAGAATGTTCAGTTTTGGAGCACTTGTGGCTATGATGATCGCTTCGTCTGGTGACGAAGCTTTTGTCATGCTGGCTATGATTCCGGAGAAAGCGCTGGTCATCTTTGCTGCATTGTTTGTTATTGCAGTAGTAACAGGTGTGATTGTGGACAAGTTGTGGGAGAGAAAACACGAGAAGCACTGTCACAAGCACGAGCACGAGGAATGCGGAATCGAAGAGGGGTGCGATGAGGGCTTTGCTATACATGATCATGACTTTGCAGGGCAGAGTGTCAAAAAAAATAGCCACAAGGTTAAAAGAACTTTCGGATGGAGACGACTTCTGATGTTCCTTGGTCTGGCAATATTCATTGCAGCGCTTGCTTCCGGCCAGCTGGGGCATGACCATGCAGCGCACAGTCACGACCACGCAGTTCACAACCACGACCATGGCGACCACCATCATGAAACGACTTGCCACGAGGGACATTGCCACGAGGATTGCAGCCATGCAATCTATGATATAGCACACGCAGAGCATGATGTACATCATGAGCCAGATGCAGGGCACGGGGCAGATGCCGGGCAGGCGACGAAGGCAAAAGGATTAAACGTCAATTTGCTGAACGAGGACTGGATGAACGTGCTGTTTGCGGGGCTGAGTGTGATCATGTTGTTTGTTCTGTTGCTTGGTTCTGACCATTTTGTGGAGGAGCACCTTTGGAGCCATATAATCAAAAAGCATCTTCCAACCATATTTGCATGGACATTTGGAGTGTTGCTTGTAGTGGGAATCGGTCTGCAATATATCAACATCGACAACTGGATCAGCAGCAACACGGTCCTGATGATAATCCTGGCGACCTTGATCGGAATCATCCCTGAGTCTGGTCCGCACATGATATTCGTAACCCTTTACGCAGCTGGAATAGTGCCGCTCCCGGTACTGCTTGCAAGCTGCATATCCCAGGATGGACATGCATCAATTCCATTATTGGCAGAAAGCAAAAAGAGCTTCGCGTGGGCGAAGCTCATCAATTGCCTTGTTGCACTGGTTGCCGGGTATACGGCCATGCTGATCATGTAGAGTTATCTGTATATAAACTCCCATTCATCCACATACATAACTGATCCCTGACCTCCGGTAAAATAATCACCATATAGACTTGAGCAGGCCACTGCCACAATATACTTTGGTTTTCGGTCACTTCGATACTCAAGAACGCACTCGAATTCCTTATATTGCCCACCGGTATCCAGATCGGTTTCAATAGATCCAAGTGCGATGATGTGAGGATCATTTTGAAGATCTACAAAAGTCTCGGTTGATGTTGCAACCACGAAAGGCTCATCCCAGTCTGTCAGGAACACAAGGATCTGAGCTTTATCCATCTGACCAAGCTTATCAGAGTGGGCTCCGGAAGCATAATCAATCTTCTTTGGAGAATAGGCATAATATCCGGTCAGAGAATATGGTCTTGTTGTGAATGGGATACCCCATTTAAGTTCGGCACCCGGTGTAGGAGAAATAACTGCACGCAAGAATTCTCCTGTATAGATATTTCCGGCAGCGAACTTACCAAATACATATACGCTCTCCATTCTCACAGCACGTCCGCCCTTCTTTGCAACAAAGGCATCCTCAGGACGAGTTGAATTGACGGCATTCATCATATTCACTCCAGAATTGGCTGTACCCCAGATCTTGCCACCATTTTCAGGCATAGGATACCAGGTATATCCTCCAGGATCACCCTGATGCCACTCATCAAAACTCATATTAGGCAGTTGTTCAGGAGTCTCTGTCCTGAACGGGAACTCATCACTCTCCTGTCCATTATTGATCACACGGGCTACATAGTCGGTTCCTTCACTCAGCTGATCGACAGAAGCTGTCACAACAGTGCCATCAACCATAGATTCCAAAGGTATCCACTCCTGAGATGCAGCCTCCTTATACTCGATATGAGCACTTCCCTCGCCCTTAAATTCCGCACGGAGATCTGCCCTATAACACCAAGCATTGACAGACGTAACCTGAAGTTCAATGACTTTATGAAGAGCCATGAAAGTCCACTCATACGACTCGTCCTTATATACAACCTTGAAACGTCTTGAAAGAACACAATCAAGATTCATCGGAAGTTCAACCTTCTGTGCAACTTCCACAATAACGTCATCTACATTTGTAACGCCAAATGTAGAATCCACCTTGGAGGTCCTGGGCTCCAGTTTGATCTTCTTGAACTTTATATTTGTCAGATCATATCCGTCCGGGAAATATGCTGTCACGGTTCTATCTACCGGATTTATGACAGGATCACCGACCACCCCATCGCAAACCACATATCGCTCAATAGGGCGGCTTGCCCTGATTGTCCATTCATATGTCTGGTCCGGATAGGTTGCAAGCACCACTTTAAAAGGTTCAGTCAGATCCATTATCTGAGGCAGTTCAACATTTGGAACAGACATCTCAGAATAAGCATAATTGAGAACCTTTACACTCTTTTCATCAGCAGTCTCTTCCAATACTATATCCACAATTCTATTCTCTGAATCTATGGTCACAGACTTCTGACCTTCAACCTCAAAAGTCAGAAACTCGCCCTTGACCCTCGGATATGACAGCGGATTCTTCATGCAGGAAACTGCCATCAGAGAAATTGCAAGCAATACACATGTATATATCTTCTGTTTCATAATCAGTAACTACTTATTTTTGCGCACAGGGATATAGAAAGACATTCCGAGACTAATGGAAAGAGGATTGATCTTGAAATTCGCCCCACTTTGAGTCATTACACTGACATCCACCTTGTTTGTCTCCTGTCTGATATGCTGATAATCAAGACCCAGGACACCTACGGCTACCTCAACACAGACCTCGTTTGTTGCAAACACGCACAGACCAGGGACCACATTCAAACCAAAGCCGTATATCTGCTGGAATGAACCGAAATTACATCCGTCCACCACCTTATAATTCAAGGATTGCCCCGCTTGAAATCCAAGTTGAAGTTCACCGAACATAGCTATACGACGACTGTTTGCAATCGGCATATAATAGCGTCCGGTAACAGCAGAAGAATACATATTCTTCTTAAAAATATAGTCACTTATGGAAATTGAAGCCAAATCGCCCAAAGAAAGACCGAGATTTCCAAGATTGAGGTCTGTCCTGCTATAGTCAAATCGTACTCCAACTGCAAAGTTATCTTTCAAGAAATATGACACAGCCGGCGAAATTCCCAGAGTATGCATATCAGCGCTTATTCCTGACAGCAGTGAGAATAGCATTGAATATCCGGGATCATTTATGGCATTTCCCAAATTCATCGTGTTATAGGAAAAGTTCAATCCGCCCCCGATATAACCTTTAGGTATGAACACGGAGTTCATCTTTCCTACACCTCTGTCAAAGGCCCCTTCCTGACTCTCTGATGCGCTCAAAGAGACAGAGACGAGCACTGACAAAGCTAATATTGATAATATTCTTTTCATTGGCTACTGTATTCCTTTCATTACAAGTTCAAACTCAGCAGGAGTAAGCTTCTCCGGATCATAGATCAACTCAAGCTCATCAAGATAGAGCGTACTTCCAAGACCTCCGGTGAAGTAGTCACCATAGCGGCTGGCTGCACCTGAAATGACGATATACGTCGGCTGTTTCAGACTACGGTATTCGAGAGGTATTGTGAACTGGACATATCCTTTTGTATTACCCTCGTTGTCTGTAGTATTATCCTGCGAGATAATTCCACCATATGCAATGATGCTTGGATTATCCGACGATGTTTCCACAAATTTGTTTTCACCGGTACTGACCTCGAACTGTTCAGTCCAGTCAGTCAAGAAGATCTGGATCTGACAGAAGTCGGTCTGACCTGAGAGGTAAGAATGTGAATCTGACGTCCTGTTGATTGCCACCGGTTCATACCTATACCATCCACGGAGAGCAAGCGGACGTGAGCTGAACGGTACTCCCCACTTGAGCTTTGCACCGACAGGAGAAATGGTGGCACTTCCGAAGTCTCCGGTGTAGATATTACCGGCTGCAAAGTTGCCGAGAAGTTCGCCTGACTCCATTCGTGCTGCTGCTGATCCTTCTTTGATCACTAATGTATACTCTGGCGTGGTCGGCACAAGGCTCTGACCTAGGATATCTGAAGTTCCTTCATTTGCAGAGTCCCATACAAGTCCAGTCTTGACATCGTTTGGATATAGTGTCGCATACCAAGCTTTACCGACCTTGCTCCAGTCGTCGAAGCTGAGGTTATACACAGTTCCCTCTGAAGAATAAGTCTTGAAACCTATCTCAGTTGCCGTCTTACCATCAGCCTTATCCTTGTCCGAAGTACTTCTGAAGACATATTCAGTATTAACGTCTAGATGGTTCAGGAGATATGAATATGTCATAGTCGACTCATCCACAACAATCAAGGACTTATCAATTTCTGTCCAATCGGAATCAGAAGTCTTCTTATACTGGAAAGTCATTCCTGCAGGAGGCACCTTAGAGAAATAGCGACCCTTGAGAGTTGCAAAGCTTGACCAAGGTGTAGCCGATACAGTCTCAGCCTGAATATCGGAAACGATCGTGAACTCAAAATCACAACGGGCATATCTCTCCAACGAGTCGATGACTGTAAGTGACATCAGATAAGTTTCATTTTCGGGTGAGATCGACAGGTTCTTGACAAAGTCTGTAATATCGATTTCTGCTATCAATGCTCCTTTGGCAACTGACTGAGCCTTGATTCCGATTTGATTCATAATATTATGTTCTTCCGCTGAGATCTCTACAAAGTCAGTGAGCTGCGGAAGACCTTCGGCAAGAAGATTCACATCAAGGTGTGAAACAACCAGGTTCTTGATGCCTCGAGGTGCTGAGAATGTAAACTTCTTGAGGATATCATTTCCAAGAGGATATACAGGGACTGTGCCATCTGGAGTCGGATCGAACTCTGCATTTGTTGTGAATGAAGGCATGAATGTCTTATCGAAGTTCAGGTTGAGCTTGTGTTCTCTAGCTGCCTGAAAGTCGTCATTGAGAGTCACATTCACCACAAGAGCACCTGTGATATCTTCACGCTCACCGATCTTGAAGTCAAAATGATAGTGCTCTGCTTCAGAGACGCTTGTGAGCCTGTCAGTGATGGAATAGTTTACTCCATCAGCATTCTTAAGCTTAAGATTATATGTAAGTTCCTTGTTCTGAGGAACTTCAAAATACGCAGTATCCAGGACTGACCCTACCTTTGGATCTTCTTCATCAGGCATGGTCGAGAATGTCAAAGTTTCACCATTGGATACAGAGAACTCGCAGAAAGGGAACATACTGCTGAATTCAGCGTCCTGAGGAAACTTCACACTGACTTTAATTTTGGACATCTGGCATAGAATTTCTACTGAGGATGACTTTTCAGCGTATATTCTGACCTGATTGTTTCCTGAATAACACGGAATATTGAAGCCGGTTCCCAATTGTCCGTGAGACGCAACAACATCATACTTACCCATCAGAAGTTCAATGGGAGCGTCATCTGAAACAGAAGTGTGGTCATCAGTTGTAAAATCCAGATTGCCTTCTGAGTCATATATATCAAGTTTATATATGATCTCCTCAGAGTCCGTTTCTTCTGATTCAGACTTGACTTCAATGATATCTTTCAGATCCTGGGAAAGACTCACTGTGAGATATCCTTTTTTACTGATATCTCCGTCAAGTTCTGACGGCCTGCAGGAAACTGCCGCCAGAAGTCCAGTCAGAAGAAGTGAATATATCTTGAATCTATTCATATTAATATCAATTAAGCTGGAACATTGATTGTGACAGTAGGAACATCGCCGCCCACCAATACCTCATTATCTTCCGCATCTGTTGCATAGAGCATAAACTGGACTGTCAGTCCTGCTGCCGCACCGCAAAGTGTGTCAATGAATGGAGTGAGTTCGAACACTACTTCAGTCTGTCCTGCTACATCATCACCCACAGGCAGACCAAGTGGTCCCCAGATATCCGCATCATTAATCAAATCAATGTAATCCTTCTGGGCCATCATACTTACAGCAGACTTGAAGTTATCGCTGACCTCAACACGGAAAGTCTTGAGTCCGAGAGGTGCATTGATTGTCATACTGATCACATCACCTTTATTGATTGAGATCGGATCGAAGAAAGGATTGTCTGCCCATACAATAGATGGTGCTGTCTTGCCTGAACCTTCGTCATCATCACCTTCTGAGCCGTCGAAATCCGGTCTGTCGACATATGACTCATCCAAACCACCTACGTGAATATCATTTGAAACCTCATTGAAAGTTGTCACAAAATCGATGGTAATACCTCCGATCTGACCTGTAACCTTAGCATCCAGCTTGATGATGTGATGCTCAGCTGCCTGAGGATTCTCCACATAATATACTGCCGTAGCCATTGTATTATCAATTGACCTGTAACCTTTTACTTTCACTTCGAGTCCACGAGGAAGGAAATATCCTGCAAGATTGGCAGCAAAATCATCCTTTGACTGATCCTTTGTCCATACAAGCTGTCCCAGACCATTGTTCACTACAACTTCATATGTTGAAAGCTCCTTCTTGAAGTTGTCAGAAAGTTCGATTGTAACCTTTGTATTAGCCGGAGTACATACCAGATCAAGCGAGGTGACCTCACCTGCACGGATTTCAAAAGACTCAGTTGCACTATAGATAGGCTGATTGAATGCTGCAGGCTCGGTATTAGGTGAAGTGACAGTGATTGTGTACTGACCGGAACCAAGTTCCACAACACGACCAGTCAACTCTGCATATGTTTCGGAAACAGGCGTAGGTCCATCAATGACTATGTTAAAAGTGTTGATATCACCATAATCAGTTCCCGTCTTGGTAACCAAAAGGAAATCAGAGTCTCCTGATACGTTGAACGAAAGACCACCTGTCTGCACTACAACCTCTCTATTGCACGAGAGAAGAACTGCAGAAAGAGCCATAAGGGTTAGAAAAATCTTTTTCATATATATTTATTTTATTATCAATTAGTAAACAAGTTCCAGGTCGTCAATTCTGAGTGCAGATCCTATATGTGAGGTCTGCTGCTTACCTGCAATCTCCATGGTAACATCCAGCTTTACATCACCACTGACGGCTGACTTGAAACAGATATAGATGCTGGATGCTCTTGTATTGAGATCAGAATAAACAATTGGTATTTCACACTGTGTCCATTCATAAGCAGCCATTCCATCAAGTTTCTCGCTATATGCGATCTGATTTCCAGATGCATCCTTGAGAGATATATAAAATCCAAACTTTTCAGCGTTGATCGGAGAATACTTATACCAAAACTTCACCGCTGACGGACGGCTGGCAAAAGGATGGCCGTCAATCAAGTGATTTCCACTATCATCAGCCTTTCCTATCCAGAGTTCACCTGCTACCGGACTACCTAATGAAGTTCCGGATACGTTATAGTCATTCACACTGACTGTATATACAAGTGCCGAATGGTCACCGGACTTTCTATCAGTAGAATAAGCCACAGTCGGGAAGACCTTATAATTCAAATTCGATGGTGTCGTGCTGCCCGGCATTGTCTTGCGACTGTTTACTGCCCACCACGGATTTGCATCTGTACTTAAATATGGAAGATACCAGTCCCTTGTCTCTGAACCGAACCAATGGCTGAAATTGAAATCTAAGGTATGCCAATATTCAAACCCAGGATTTCCCACCTGCTGGACAGGCTCCGTAGTCACCTTGACCACATTTGACACGAGATTAGGATTCTCGTTGTAGATGGTTCGATAATAATATGTTGTAGACGGAGACACTTCCAATGTACCGAAGTCGAGGACTGAGTTCGCTGCAACCGAATAAGTCTTGAGATCCTCCCAATTGGTTCCATCCGAACTGACCTGAAGCATGTACAGAGAAGAATTTCCTCTCAAAATCTGGAGTTCAGGCGATACAATCTTCTTTGCCCAAACGCGACCTTCCGGTATTGACAGAGTCTGAGTGATCGGATATGCTGTTGATGTAAGCTCAAGTGTGGTCTGTTTATCCACCTCATCCACGACACGGACACTCATACTGAGAAGATTTCTTTCAACGGTCAATGATGGATTAAGTTCATTGATCTTGGCAAAAAGATTTGTCAATGTAATGTATGTCAACTTTCTTGTGCCAAGCATACCATCCTGCCATTGAAAACCGGCTGCAGCAAGAGCATCAAGTTTTGCCTTAGTGGCTGCAGACGGATTTGCAAGATCTATCTCCTCGCCAAGAGGCACATTGATTCCTGCTGAAGTGAGGTAATCTGACTCTATCTTCAGGAAACAGTTTTTCAGACCACCACGTGAAAGAATTGAAATTGTGGCATTATTTCCTGTCAGATCGCCCTCAACCACAGGATGATCACCATCAGGAAAACCGGAAGCCACAATTGCAGGAGCCGGCTGCGGAGTCCAGATTTCATTGATTTCCACATTTGTTTCCTTCTTTTCAATGTTCTTGTCTGTCTGAATATTCACATCAAGATTACCATATCTTGGATCGACAGAAAGCTTCACTTTCAAATGATCGTTCGCAGACACAGCAACAGTATCAAGAATTGCATAACGCCATGTAGTTTCCTGCCCGTATTCATACTGAGCCATGAACTGAATCTGAAGACTGTCAGTAGGCATCATAAATGCACTTCTTGTCTCATCTTTGGAATACCTCAGGATCTGCTTATACTTTTTGTTCTGTGAATTACCGGCAACAGAGCTGGTATCGATTCTTGCAAAACGGACAAAGTAATCGTAAAAAGATCCTGGAACAGTCTCATCAAACTCAACTGAGATCTTCACGTTATTGACCTTTGCCTTTGTATTGATATAGGCAACTCCTTCCTTTCCGCCATTCAGATTAAATGTAGTGTCTGCCTGGATATATGGCTTATTGAAGCCGCATCCTGTGGAATCACCGTGGAATGCCAATAGTCTCCACTGACCGGCATTTACGCGAAATGTAGTATCCTTGGCCTGTGCATATCTGCCAAAATACATACGATACCAATCTTCCTTGCCATACTCCTCAAACTTTGTCGGATCATCCTTGGATGGTCTGATTCGCTTGCCGAACCTGTACAGTTCGACATAAAGGCTGTCCTCTTCCGGAAAAATAGAATCCTCTTCAGCCTTAGTCTGAACAATCTGCACACCGTCATCAACAGAGAGTCCGATCTGAAGAAGAGCCTCCCCGACAATTGCTGGAGTCAGATCCTCATAATTCTCCCCTATGCAGGAAGACAGTGTGAATGCCAACAAGATGGTTAAAAATCCTAAACGTTTCATTATTATATAATTAATTTAGTTCACTTAGTTAGAATAATGCACTCGTACTTTATATAACGCTTTGTCATGCCAACTTGAAACAGATGAGTACATCAAGGATGGTTTTGAAGAATCCAGTGTAATGTTGCCGGTCCATGCCAGATAATCTCCATTTGAATATTCTAGTTTATAGTCTGAACGAATAACATTTTCCCCCATGCTTATACTTGACGGTGCAGCAGAACAGGGACCTATGTAGATATCAAGATACGCAGCCTTATCAATAAAATCAACATTGCGACCACAAGAATAGAATGACGTCTTTACAACCAAGGATGAATTTGCAGTCCAAAACTTCGGTGTAACCAATGCTCCTCGCTTTTCCGATCCCAAAGATCCTCCTACAAAGTTCACACGACTATCACTATATTTGATATCACCGAGCATTATCCACGAAGGATTGAAGTTTGTCGGATTGGTATTCGTAAAATCAACTTCAATAGGAAGTCCTGTTATATGGAACTCACGAGAATCGGTGAAAGACAGATTTCCTACTTTTACTGTTGCGGTGCATGAATATGACCTGAACTCTGTTTTCGCTATATTTCCGTATGAAAATGTTCCTGAAGACCAGTAACCGGTGCCAATGCTGGAACCATCCAACTTTACTTCTCTGTTGTCAACCACACTGAGATCCAGATTTGTTGTCACGGACAGACCTTCTATAATGGTGTTTGTGTGTGAATTAGCACCAGAGATGTTACCTGATTTATACTTATCATAAGAAGTGCTTCCGTTCAAGGAAACAGTTACTCCGGGATCAGGTATATTTAACATCTGAGATGGGAGTGTCAACACCTGACCGTACATCTTATAATAAGGCGTGAAAACGTAGACACCGGCAGGAAGAAGCTTCCAGTTATTTGAGACATTCATCGTCACAACCTGACCAGAGATGGCAGTTGAATTAGTATACTTGATTGTGCGTACGATCTGTCCGTCCTCGTTAAGAAGATTTGCTCCCCACTCCTCGATAAGTTTGTTGGATGATCCGGACTTATTCATTGTAAATTTCACCTCGGTTCCGGTCAGCAGATTTCCATATTTAGTATGACTTCCAGAGAGACCTGAAGCTGAAATATCGAAATTAACAAAATCTCCACTCAGCTCAATCGGAATAAGAGAGCCTGTCTTATCTGAAAAATCATATCCACCTGAAAGGCTGCCATCCGAACTGAAAGATTTGACCTGGAATGAGCCATCAGCCTTCGAACATATCAATGAAAAACCTTTTACAAGATTTACAGGAGGCACGCAGATATAGGTCGGGCCTTCTGTCTGAACAGGCACAGTTATCTGCACTCCCATTTCACTGGAGAAGAACAGTTCATCAGTGTCAGGATCGATCTCTATTGGGTAGATGTCTTCAAGTTGGTTACCTGCAAATGTAAGTGTCGACACATCCGGAATCTGAACAGAAATCTGAAGTATTGCTCCAGCATGTCTGAGTTCCACGTTCATCTGGTCCTGATTATATGCAGTCTTCGCATACATCATAGGCTCGTGACGTCCTGTCTGGGAATTATATTGGAACTTGACCCTGTCCGTGGATGGATTGTAGCTTGCTGCCGATGAGTTAGGATACAGAAAATAACACTCGGCCGGCTGGGAGAGCATACTGACAAACCCTGAAAATGAAGCGCTTGAATGATCGGAAGAATCCAACTCATAGACAGAGAGTTCAGCATTCGCAAAAGTTCCGTCTTCCGCCACAGCACATAGTTTCAAAGTATCATCTTCTTCCCAAAAGAGATCAAGATCATCATGCGCTATACGAGTTGGAGCCTGAGCATCTGCATATATATTCACAGGGTAGCCTATTGCCACATCCTCGTGGATGCCATCATGCACCGGTCCTGCACAAGACAACAGAAGCAGACTGAATGCAGCCGCAACCAGGTCATTTAATATGTTTCTGATTCTACTCATCCTCAACCACCTCATCTTTATTCAGATAATCATTCAAAATCACAGAGTTGTTTACAGAAGTACGCTCACCGGAAACAATGAACTTGATTCCAGGAGTGACAACCGGATCACCGATATACTTCACTCTCAATGTAATCAGATCTCCCCCTTTCAATACAGCTGGATTGGCAGATACAGTAAAATAGCCAGCAACCGAATCAATGAACTCTTCTGCTGCATATTCCTTTACATAAAGTCTATATCGAAGAAGCGTCGGCTGCTCTGCTATGCTGAAATATCCCGACATTTCAATCGAATCGAATGTCAAAGTTCTGCGGGGCTCCATTTCAGCCTCCATATCGACTTCCCCTTCTTCAGTCAGCTGCGGAAGCACCGTTTCCACATCAAGTCTGAATTCAGAAAATGTTTCAAACATAGAGTCGTCAAACACGACGTTTACCCACACGTTTGCCACAAGACAAGTAACCTGCGCGGTCGTAGTCTTGCCATAGATGACAGAAAAAGCACTTCCTGTACCTTCATAACGCAGGCATCCATATCCTTCATCAGCTTCAGCCTCGGTGCAGCTTTCTGCCTGAAGCTTATATACGCCTGTATACCATTTGAATGGCCAGCTCACATCACCATATCGATAATACTCCGAAGTTGCATAACCATCAACCCCGACAAAGCGGAAGTTGAAATCATCAACATCCGAAATTGGAGACGGAGACTTGAACACGACATCGGAGTAAAGGGAAAGCATGACATCCCCTTTACCACAATCATCAATATGGTCATTTCCACATGAAGTGAATATAAGACACGACACTGCCGTCAGCAGTGCTATGAAACGACCTGTGTGCAAAGTCATTCTATTTCGGTTAAAAAATCTTATTCAAGGGCCTCACAAGAAGAGGCAAAAACCTTGCAAAGTTAGCATTTTTTCAGAATATTCACGTAATTTTTCAATTATTCCATATATTTGCCGCCCTATTGATCACAATATGAGAAATATAATACATATAGTTCTTGTGTGGTTTCTGATTGCAGGATGCGGTCGGGAAGATGGCCCGGTGAATCCTGATCCCGGTCCAGATCCGGGTCCGACTCCTGAAAACATATTCAAGATTGACTGCAAGTCCAAGACAGTCAGCTATACGGGGGATACATTTTCCATAAACGTAACGTCATCAGGACCTTGGAAAATGAAAGCTGACAAGGAATGGATAATCCCAGAGAACGAATCTCATGAGGGATCAGAGATTGTGACCATAAAGATTGCTGCAAGTTATGAGAGGGAAGAAAGAAAAGGTCATCTGTCATTCATCAAGGATCTGGACACTTTGAAACTTGAAATAATCCAAGAAGCCAGACCTTTTATCGAACTGTCTCAGGATGATATTTCAGTTGACGGAGACGGAGGTACATTCGACATCCTCTTTCTTTCGAGCACGCCTGTCAGCATTTCCAATCAGAATGAATGGATAAGATTAATCAACATCAGCCCCCGTAATATATTATCATTCGAAGTACTGAGGAACAATTCAGATGCGAGGGAAGGCAATATCACCATCAGTTGTGAAACAGACAGCAACATATCCAAGGTCTTGAAGGTACATCAAGGCGAAAAGGTTCCCCACCCATCCGTTTCATTTGAAGAGGGCACCAAGATAAGCATAGTGGACAGCATCCACTTCCTGTTGCATCCGGTCTTTGAGGATATGACAGACAAAGATCTTATCTGGTCGAGTTCCGATTCCGAAACAGCAAGCGTTGACAACACAGGGGAAGTGACGGTACACAAAACAGGAACATGCAGAATCTCAGCACACAACGTCCATCATAATGTGGAAGCATCCATCACCCTGGATATCAAGTTGAAAGCTCAGAAGATGAGTATAATGTTCGGCAATCAGGATGTCATGAACGTACCCATTTCAAGCAGATTTACCGGAGAAAAGATTCCGGTAGTAGTAACATTGAGTCCAGCCTATGCATATGCCGATGATCTTGTCTTTTATTCAAGCAATTCCGAGGTTGCAGAATTCGAAAGCAACACCCTGCACTGCCTGAAGTCCGGCAAGAGTGAAATATATGTCGAATCCGCTTTCAACGACATATATTTCAAGTTCACAGTAATAGTAATTGATGCCGAAAATTAAGGAATTTACAAGAAATTCTTCTATCTTTGCACGATTATGTCTTATAAAGAAACATGGCAAACGAAGTAATAAATAACGGAGTAAATTACGGCGACGATAATATCAGAACACTTGATGGTGTCGAACATATTCGTCTTAGGCCCGGAATGTACATCGGTCGTCTCGGAAACGGAGAAGACCTCGGTGATGGTATCTATGTGTTGTTGAAAGAAGTTGTGGACAACTCTATCGACGAGTTCTCAGCGGGATTTGGAAAGCAGATTCAGATCACCGTGACCGAAAAGGAGGCATGTGTGAGAGACTTCGGACGAGGAATTCCACTCAACTCGGTTGTAAAGGCAGTCAGCATTCTCAACACCGGAGGCAAGTATGACACTAAGGGATATAAGAAATCTGTGGGTCTGAATGGAGTGGGTCTCAAGGCCGTCAATGCTCTTTCATCACATTTCTTCGTAGAGGCCTATCGCGACGGCATGAGTTCATATGCCGAATTCCGCGAGGGAAAACTGATTGATTCAGGTCAGCGTCCATCAAAGGAAAAGAACGGTACTTTCGTGAAGTTCATCCCAGATGAGAATCTCTTTGTCGGCTATACATTCAGAATGGAGTTCATTGAATCCATGATGAAGAACTACTCGTACCTCAAAAAAGGACTTACGCTTAATTTCAATGGTACTCCATACAAGTCTGAGAATGGCCTTCTTGACCTGATCAACGACAACATGTCCGAGACTCCGCTATACCAGCCTATCCATATCATCGGAGAGGATGTGGAGATTGTAATGACACATGGAAACAGTTATGGAGAGAATATAGCATCATTTGTAAATGGTCAGAACACCCGTGACGGAGGTACTCACCTTGCAGCAATGAGGGAAGCTGTATCCAAGACACTCAAGGAATTCTATAAGACATTTGCCAAGAAGGATTTTGCTCCCGAGGACATCCGTCAGGGTATAATCGGAGCAATAAGCATCCAGATTCAAGAGCCTAATTTCGAGGGTCAGACCAAGACAAAACTAGGTTCGAACTATATGTGGGAGACTGTTACAGAAAACGAGGACGGAACCCATAGTTACGAACAAGGTCCTACGATCCGAAGCTATGTGAACGAATTTGTCAAGACAACTCTTGACAACTACCTTCACATGCATAAGGAAATCATCCCAGTGCTTCAGGAGAAGATTGCATCATCCGAGCAGGAGCGCAAGGAGATTTCCACAATCCAGAAGAAGACTAAGGAACGTAACAAGCGTACAAGCGTATATAACAAGAAGTTACGTGACTGCAAATATCATTACAAGGACAAGCTTCCGGCAGCCAAGGAAGAACTCCGTGAAGAGACAAGCATCTTCATCACCGAGGGTGACTCAGCAAGCGGAACAATCACCAAGGCTCGTAACGCAGAGACTCAAGCAGTGTTTTCACTTCGCGGAAAACCAATCAATTCGTACAAGGAGAGCCGAAAGAAGATTGCTGAAAATGAAGAGCTTAACCTTCTTATCAATGCTCTTGGACTTGAGGAGGACATCGAGGATCTCCGCTACAATAAGATCATCGTAGCGACAGATGCCGATGACGACGGCATGCACATCCGTATGCTTGTGCTTACATATTTCATGAAATATTACCCCGACCTCATCCGCCGCGGACACCTTTATATTCTACAGACTCCTCTTTTCAGAGTGAAGAACAGAAATGAAGTCCGTTACTGCTATAATCAGGAGGAGAAGGAGAAGGCTATCAAGGAGCTGAAGACCAAGGTAGAGATCACACGATTCAAAGGTCTTGGAGAAATATCTTGGGATGAATTCACCGGATTCATAGGCAAGGACATGAGACTTGATAAGGTTCGTTTGGGAGATGAAGAACCGTTGGCAGACATCATGGAGTTCTACATGGGAGAGAACACATATGACCGTCAGTTATTCATCAGTCAGAACCTTCGTTCGGCTCAGGAATTGGAGGATGTGGATTTTTAGACCCATTGACACTCTTTAGGTAACAACTTTTATATTGCGACGCTCGCGCTATGAGAAAATTTTGCGGATGGCTGCTTAAGGCCATGGGATGGACGGTTGATTCAGGTGTCGTCCCAGAAGATAAATGTATAATTCTTGGAGTCCCTCATACTTCCATCTGGGACTTCGTCATTTCATACCTATATTATATGTCGGTTGGCGGAAAGCCATATTGTATGGTTAAGGCCGATCTTTTCGTCGGACCACTTGGTTGGTTACTCAGAAAGATGGGAGGTATTCCTGTGGACAGGAAAAGAGGCAGTGGTGTTGTACTCAGTGTGATCAAGGAGATGAAGGCCAGAAAGGTTGTTCATCTTGCACTTTCGCCAGAGGGGACACGCAAACCTGTAAAACGCTGGAAAACAGGCTTTCACACTATCGCACGCGAGGTTGGATGTCCTGTTTACATGGGATATTTCGACTGGGGAACCAAACATATCGGACATGGTGAAAAAGTGGAGCTTACCGATGACGCAAAGGCGGATATGGCACGCATTCAGGAGTTATACGAGAAGATGAATCTCGTGGGCAAACATCCTGAAATGTACCGCACGAAATAATCCTATCAATTGTACTTAAACCTAACTATATAAACAAACATTCTATGATGCAATTGTACAAAAGAGTACAGAAGGTAAGGGAGAAATATATGGATACACTTGCCAAACTGTACGACTATGGTACTGCTGCCTATGGCAAGAAGCAGTACACCCAGTGGTATGACACAAAAGAAGGTGGATATACATTCTTCTCATTCAAGGAGAAGTGTGACAATCTTTCAAAGAAACTCACTCAATATGGTATCGGTGCAGGTGATAAGGTAGCTATCCTTTCGCAGAGCATGCCTAACTGGTCCGTGGCTTTCTTCAGCCTCGTGCCTTGCGGACGTATCGCGATTCCTATTCTTCCGGACAGTTCTGAGAATGAGGTTACAAATATCATCAATCACTCTGAGAGCAAGGTGATTTTCGTATCACAGAAACTTGCTTCAAAGGTGAGCCAGGAGTGCCGTGACAAGATGACCCTCGTCATTGACATGGACACTTTTGAGGTCATCAAGTCGGACGATGAAAAGTTCACATGCGACGGCAAGACTGCAGTACCTACTCCGGATGATATTGCTACTATCATCTACACTTCAGGCACAACCGGTAGTGCAAAGGGCGTTGTACTCAGTCACAGAAACCTTGCGTCCAATGTAATCACATGTTACCACGCCTGCAAGAGAGGCAAAAAGGACAGATGGCTCTCAGTGCTCCCAATGGCGCATACGCTTGAGATGACTCTCGGTATGCTTTATCCATTGTACTGCGGTGCAACTGTATATTATCTTCCTAAGCCTCCTGTAGCTTCATTGCTCATGAAGGCCCTAAAGATTGTAAAGCCAACCACAATGCTCACAGTGCCTCTGATCATCGAGAAAGTCTATAAGGGCAGTGTTCTTCCTACTATCCAGAAGAGCCGCACACTTTCTTGGATGAACGAGCACATGAATGGTCTTATGTGCCGAATCATCGGTATGAAACTCAAGGCTACCTTCGGTGGCAAGATTACTTTCTATGGTATCGGTGGTGCGAAGCTTGATCCAGAGGTTGAGAAATTCCTCCTTAAAGCCAAGTTCCCTTATGCAATCGGATATGGTCTTACTGAGACTTCCCCACTCCTTGGTTATGCAATGCATGGTTGGAGAGCGATAGGTACTCTTGGATATCCTGTATATAATGTGAAGCTCAAACTTCACAACGTGAACCCTGAGACAGGCGAAGGTGAAATCGT
>JAEIGA010003644.1_pt1 | contig 24049 bp, 21 predicted proteins | sample 9270691 | NCBI WGS metagenome assembly JAEIGA01 (sample SAMN17057246, study PRJNA624740) | gut metagenome | biome: biome; isolation source: fecal sample | host: Bos grunniens | place: China: Xizang | collected 2019 | reverse complement strand
TAGCCACATAGCTATACAAGAAATGAGTGCTGTTCGTTATCCTTTACTTCTGAAAACTTCCACATTCTCTTAGAAGGACCGCGAAAACACTTTCTGTATGTAAACCCAACTATTTGTTGGGTTATACAAAATTAAAAAGAATTTTCTAAACGAACAACACTCAATGCCAGAATTGGATTATTTCATCTCCTGACAAGAGTGAAATCTTAAACTATTTCAGTGCAAATTTCGTTCTAAAAAACTTCAAAATCAATATTGAATCTTAATTATGTTATTTCAACTTGGAATATAAGTTTTTGTTAAATTCAAACAATTCTTTGAATAATCCGAATACAGAAAACGGCAGTCGCAACAAAGTGGCTGCCGATTTTTCTGAATACACCGACAACTTGAATACACCCTAAATGAAAATTCCGAACAAGATTAGTACCTACAAAAGTAGGTTGCGGAGTTGTTGTTTGAGTGATGGGGTGAGGTTTTGGGATAGTTTAGCAGCCAATGCCCGATAGGGTTTCATCACTTGCGATATGTGTGTGCCTTTGGAATAGTAGTTTCGCAATAACGCCTCCACTTTCGCCAAATCACCACCGCAAAATTCCAATAGCAGTTTGTTTTTCAACTCGCCAATATCAGAACAAGCCATCTCGCCATTCGACTCCACAAGCGCATTATCCAACATATCCCAAATGGGCGTAGCGGTTGAGTTAAGTACTGCCTCGATGGAGGTATCATAAATGTTGAGCGACTTGCGGATTTGCTCCTTTGAGTTGAGGTTGAGTTCAAATCTTATCTTGCCATCGAAATAGTCTAATAGTAATTGTGGATTATCCAATGTTGATAAGAACCGACGATTGCCCGCCTTCTGAATCTCTTTCGCCTTGTCATAGATGGTCAGTCTGCGTTTGTAGCCTTTGGTTTGAACATTTTTCTCAATCACAAAGTTGTCGCCGATGTTTCTTACAAGATACTTATTGAAATTAGCAACATTAGCACGGAGCGATTTTGTTAATGCCTTGCAATCGGGGTAATCAACATCCAAACAAACATCTGCCTTGACTATCTCCCCATCTGCCAATATCCCGTCAATGTTGAGGTCGCATAAACCCAAATCATTGATATTGGATAGACAAGTATGGATATTGTTTACGTGGATTAAATCTTTATAATCATCTTTTAATATCTTCCCCGTAAACTCTAAAATGAGTTCTTGTTCACGATAATCTGCCTCGATGATAGTAAGGGGACATCATTGTATATCGTTGTTCTACGATACACCCATCTTTTACTTTATTTTCAAATACATCTTCATTTAATGATTTTATATTTTCTATTGAACTAACAATTTTAATCTTATCGAATTTTATCACTACGTTTCATATTTATTCTCTTTATTTTTCCATATAAATCTCCTTAAAAAAACCGAAAACTTAACCTTGATAAGTGGTTATAATGCCCCGTTTTATATAAAATCGTGTGGAGCGATGATATTGTCAAGACATTTTTATCTGGATTTTGAAACTTTTTCATCAATCCACTCCACAAAAAGAATAACGACTTCAAAGTCTTTCAGGAATGGGTTAGAGATTTCGATACGATGTCCTACTAAAAAAGGAGATAGAATTTGTTCTATCTCCTTTTTTTAGGTTCGAGTGGGGAATGTAATTGAAATTGTATTTCGATTGGAATAGCTAATTATTTACCAAATTAGTTATTTATTGTATTCTATTACTGCAACATCTTTGGTGGTAAATATACTCAGACAATGTTCATATCTCGGTAGTAATACATACAACGACGAACATATTCGTAGGTGCAGGCAAAATGTTCTGTCGCATTCCACATTGCATCAAGTTTGCCAACTCCATCTGCAACTTGGGTATTCACAAAATGGCGGATTACAGCAACCTTGCACATCGTCGGTTCGATTAGTCCCATTGATACAAGCAATTCGAAGGTTTTGCGAAGATCAGCATCTCCATATTTCGATTCAAATACAGATAGAAATTCTTTCTCGTATGTAGTCATATCATTAAATTAAAAACTATTACTTATTGTCATAAATTCACATTCAGTTGATTGTGACGATTCAGGATTGAAATTCAATATCTTCAGTAGTCTGCATTTAATTATCTCGCCATATACATTAAGAATAAACATAGATCTTACATCAACAACTGAGTTTGGTGTTGACAACATCTCATAATCGGTTGGTGTTAATCGTATTCTGACTCTTAGTATACGTCCTGAATTAATCTGATCGTACATATTGTCATAAAATTGGTGAAGGCCTTTCATGTGGTCACAATCGTCGTAACACAATGTAAATCCATTATTAATCAACGTGTCGGCATCGCTGCATTCCACACTATTGAAATCTTCCGGGATATTGGCTCCCAATCCGGGGTAATGGAATGCTGCAAACGGATAGCTAGTGATTCCAGCAGGCCATCCCCAACGTTCTCCATTCAGTAAATCGGTCATTCCCAAATAGCGGACAATCTTGGGGGCTACGAACATATCTCCATCGTTTGGAACTCCATATCTAAGTCTGTCACCGACGTGCATTACATAGGCACTCTGTGCTGAAGGCAGGAATGACGCATTGCCACGAGTCGGTGTAAACAGAGGATTCCAGAGAGTCTTTTCTGATGAGTTTGCCAGTTTGTTAGTAATTTGGGTCTGCCATCTCGAAAATTTACGTTTTTTATCTTCATTCCAACGAGCAACGGCTCCGTCACCATCACGATAGATATATGTCATTCTTTGGTTGAGAGTTGCTCCACACTCACAAATAGTGATTTCTGAATCAGAATCTTGTTTATCCCTCCAATCAACTATGCTGCCCGTGGTGTAGAATTTGTCATACGGTTCGATGATAATCTTTCGCAGTATTGGGTCGGTATAGAACCTTAGATTAAACATATGAGCAACTGCTTCGAATAGAGTCAATTGATAGATGCCATCGTGAGCCATTAATGTTTGTGTTGAGATCTCTGAATCAACTCCTGGGGATTGACCGAATATGGGACGAAGTCTAGTTGTTGAGAGCAATTTGAATTCAGAGTCCATATCATAGCCCGAAAAAGATATTCCGTCAAAGCGTATTATTTCGCCTGCTGCACGATATTTTGGCTGGCTGCGAAGTTTGACGCTGACCTGTACAGTTCCGTAGTACAATTCTGAACTATACAGAGCCCAACCCGTTGAGGTTGGAATATAATTAGTCCCATCTGTAGAAATCTCGACTTGAGCAGAGGCTACATATTCAACCTTCATCAGATATGTCGTATCGCCAATCAAGTTTATATATTCGTGGGCTCCCGATTCAAAGACCAGATGCAGACGTGCGTAATACTCATCTGTAAGGTTGCAGTGTAGTACCATTCGGTCTCTGAAGTGGGTGGAATTATTCAGAGTGGGAATTGTGTTTGGAACCTTAAATGAATATGTCAAACCATCTTCAAGAGTTACATTATTGAATGTGTTGAGTTCTTCCATTGATTTGCCGGAGAAACCACACTCGTATCTCAACTCATACTCAAAGCCGATAACTGCAGCTTCGGTCGGAATAAACACAATCTTGCCGTCCAACATTCGGAAGCAGCCTCCGTTATTATAAAACGTGATATCATCGTGACTGCTGGCTGACTCGACAATATTTCCGATGTTTGCACCTATTGCTCTGTCCGGATTTGCAAAAACCCATTCACCCGCAGCAACCTGTACTGAATCTGAATCAGACAGACGTCCGGCATTGAATGCCATTCTGCTTTTGAGCAGTTCGCAATTTGTCGATGGATAGTTGCCACTTATATAAAGAGATTCAAAGAATCCAGAACTCAGAAATTGAGAGTCTATGGTGTAGCCTGATTGTGAGACTATGTTTCTAAGAGCAGTGCTAAGATGCAGAAACGGGTGGTAATTCTCGACTGTCAGTATTGATATTGGTGTAGAACTTGTGATGTCAAATTGAAAATTAAATCTGTCACGCTGAACGGGTAGAAATACAAACGGTGAATTCTGACTCCAGGAGTCTCGAATAACTGCATCACTAAGTGTTGATTCGAACTGAATTGCTAAATCTTTCATCAATGACTCAGCTGCAGCCCTTTTCCAAGCGTCACATTCGGGTATGAATTTCAACAGATACTCTCCACACTCAGCATTTTGAGAGATGAACTTTTCTAAAAAGACTTTCCCTCGGCAGATGACTGCTGACATTGCCTCGATTTGACCGTAGTGTAATGTGTCGTTAAATCTGTCAACGGAAAGAATCTGGTCTGTGTGATTCATAATCTGTCGGTTGGCATTTGTTGCAGGTGCCCGAAATAGGAAGAATTTTTCTTGAGGAGTGTATTCTGCCGATGTCATTTTCTCAACATCGAGTGTAAATAGCGGTGAGTCACATTTTGCACACTCAATCTCTCTGCAGTCGATAAATAGTTTAATCATAGCACTAATAATTGAGATTTAAATTGTTTTTGGCAGCCACTATAAATGATACTTTCTGAAGTTGGTCGTGCATAATATTTATACTTTTGTTCTGTATATCAACCTCAAATATTTTCTTGTTAATTGCAATCCATACCTTTCGTGACTGCATCACTTCGCACAACCAATGTGCAATCACCGAGTCTTCGGTCTCGGAGGAAATCGTGAAAGATTTTTTTACAGAAGTACATTCTGCCATTGCATTTCGCGAAACCTCCATTGATTCTGTTAATATTGTCTCAAATGGATGAGAATCAATTCCTCCATATCTGTTAATCCACTTTACAGAGAGCTTTTCGTTGCAGTCTGCCATCAGAAGATAATCAATATATATCGGTTTGTCATCTATTGAAATCTTGAATCTGAATGGTATAATCTTGCTATCAGACTCTGTTGCTTCGAGTATTTTTGCTGCATTTACGGCAATCGTAACGATGCCAGTTTGATTTTCCAACGTACCCCAATGTTGTTGTCCAGAGACTGTTCCGTTGGATATAAATTCTACATCAATGCTGATTGTTTGATTATCAACTAAGACGTCGATTTGTTCAAGGCTATTTGCGTAAATCAGTTTTGGTGTCGGAGCACTGTTCAGTATGGGACTATTAGATTGAGATTCACTTGCATACAATAATGGGACTACACTTGATTGCACCTCTTGGTCGCCTGAAGAGACTTTTATTTTAATTGGAACTATACGTTGTGTATCCATTGTCAAATTCGGAGACTCATAATTTACCGGCTCGATGTTCAGATTACCAAGCATATACGGCATAATATTTATGGTGTGTACCAGATTATTGGATACGCGTTTAATGCCGATTATACTATTTAGTGAGTCAATTATTTCAATATCAGCACTTTGCGTTCCATTGGTCTCTATTTCAAATATTGCCTCTCCAAATAATGGAGCAAACTTTTTTGGGGTGTTAGATATCTGCATATTTTAAATCGTTTTTGTTCACAACATCTCGATAAAACGTTGATAAGTGTTAATGATTATTCGTTATAATATTTATTACAAGTCTTTTAAGATGTGTTTAAATGTTTATTTAAGATATTGACAAATGTTTACAATCGGAAATCTGTACATCAAATTCGAGATGAACAGCACGTTCGCCGTAAGCTGTAAGCCGACGTTTTACAGTTTCAATTTTGTTGACGGTTAGTTGTTCAATATTGCGATGTGTGTGCAATTTTACTACAAAATCAGACATTAAGTCGACCATTTCAATCAGGTCTGGGTTGTTCTGACTCTTGATAAATTCGATGTAGAACAACTCTATACGATACAATTTTTCTCTATCAAATATGCCTGTTATTCTATTGATTTGAGGAGGAATAATCCAGATAGATTTGTCTTTAATTTCAGAATTGGCAATTAATTCTCTCTCTCCACTACAGATTGAGATTCCATACTCGGCTGCAACTTCGCTGATTGCACTTGTAATTATTGATATTCCCATTTTTTTTGTTTGTTTAAATTTTATGTTAAAACTCAGTTCAAATAGTGTCGATAAATGTTGATATGTTGAATATATGTGCTGATTGTTAGATAATTACATTGTTAATAATTTTTGATGGATTTAATGACCTTTATTAAATCGTTTATTTCTCTGGTGACATTTGCACTTCTTATTGTTGATAATTTGTTTTTTGCTCTAACCAATGTTACAGTAGAAGAGATATCATACGCATTTTTCAGAACATCAATTAGGTTTTCGGTCAAATCTCCAAGTGTAGGACTTGTGACTGGATTTTTTTCAGATTCGTTTACCATAATTTTAGTTGTTAGTTTTAGTTGTATAGGTTTAAAATTGCAATAAAATTACAATATAAGTTGCAACAAAATTTCCTAAAAATTGCAATTAATTTTATGATATTTACGGAATTCTCTATTGAACGTGATTAAACAGAGTGTGAAAAGGTCTGAATAGAATAAACAAGAGGGTGTGTCCTGAATAACACACCCTCTTTTGTTACAATAAGTTATTGCAATATAGATTTATCTTTTACCTAAACCTCAATCGAATTTATACAATGAACCCTTGAGATTTATTAAACCTCACATCATTGCCTCCTACTCGTTTAATATGTACATATTATGAGATTGTTTCTCCCGGGTAGATTGTATTGCGTTTCAAATATTTAATTTTTTAAATTTGGCCATTGTTATTGTAGATATATCTCCATCTAATACACCTCTCTTGAAGTTTCGTATTAACTCAGGATTGCCATTGGAAAAGTAGATAATATACGTTTCATTAAAGATTGAGTTCTCATCATTGAGAGAATCTATTTTAATGAAATTTCCGCTACATTTTAATTGTCCAGCTATCCCAAAATCTCTAAATTGTTTGGGGAGAGAACTATCAGCCTGATAATATGCAATACGATAAAAATTAGTGAAAAATTTCTCACATAAACCAAGACGTGAGTTTAACAGAATATTATTGATTATTCATAATATTTGTTTGTCGGCGAATGCTTTCCAGGTGGATAATTTCGAGTAGGCTGATGAGGAAATCTTCACTCAGAGTTGATCTGTCAGTCTGATTTAGCAGTCGTTCGATAATCTGATTCCAGCGATCGCTTTGCAGTATAGCTACATTATTCTGACGTTTTATTTCGCCAATCTGGTCTGTAATCTTCATTCGATGGCTGATGAGATTAATCAGTTCGCTATCTATTTGGTCGATTTCAGATCTCATAACTTCGAGAATCTCTGTATATTTTTCCGAGGAGAAATTTGTATCTCGCCATTTTATCTGATCGAGAATCTGAATCAACTCTTGAGGAGTGAGTTGCTGTTCGGCATCACTGAGAGCCTTATCGGGTGAGATGTGACTCTCAATCATCAGTCCGTCGTAGTTCAAATCTGACGATTTTTGTGCGACCAGAGCAATCTTATCTCGATTGCCACAGATATGGGAAGGATCACATATCATCGGAATGTCAGCCATTCTACGTTTCATTTCGATGGCAATATGCCACATCGGATTGTTGCGGAATTCGCAATTATATGATGCAAATCCACGGTGAATCAGTCCAACATTTTTAATGCCGGCATTAATGATTCTTTCAACTGCTCCTTGCCACAGATTAACATCCGGAGCCATAGGATTTTTAATGAGTACGGTGACATTAGCTCCTCTGAGAGCATCGGCTAATTCCTGAACACTGAACGGATTAATAGATGTTCGAGCTCCAATCCAGAGCACATCGACGTCGTATTTTATAGCTTGTTCGACGTGTTTGCTTGTAGCTACCTCTGTTGCTATAGGTAGCCCGGTCAGCCTTTTAGCTTCTGCAAGCCACTCTAGACCAATTGAGCCAACACCTTCAAACGATCCGGGTTTTGTACGAGGTTTCCAAATTCCGGCACGCAATACATCTACACGACCCGACTGTGCCAACTGACAACAAGTTTCGATGGTTTGTTGTCTTGACTCTGCACTGCACGGACCTGATATTATCAAAGGTTTTTTTGAAAGAATGTTATTCACCTTGCTTATATTTTGAGGCGAAATTAATGATTATTTGTTGAATTTAAATCACGGATTGAAGAAAATCATTGTAGCTGCTCCTCGTGCAGCAGCGAAATCATCGTTAATCTCAGATATTTCAATTTTGATGTTGTGGTAACGGCTGGGCAAAGAATCATTTACCGCTCGTTTAACAGGATTTAAGATTAACTCATTGGCCTTTGCAACGCCGCCTGTCAGGAAGATCGCTTCAATGTCGAGCAGAGAAATGACATCTGCAAGTTTTGTTCCGAGTAGTTTTCCTGTGAATTCAAAGAGTGCTTGAGCCATCTGGTCGCCATTTTTAGCTGCATTGCAGATATCCAGGCACGATAACTTTTCAATCGGGATATCCTCAATTGAGCTATTATATTTTTTTGAGTAGAGCCACTCTATGGCAGTCCGACATATTCCACCAGCCGAGACATAGCTTTCCAGACATCCCTTCATTCCACATCCGCAGAGTCGATCAGTGTGCTCAATCTTCATATGACCAATCTCTCCAGCTTGGGAGTTGCTACCTTCAATCAGCCGTCTATTCAATACAATTCCTCCTCCCACACCTGTACCTAAGGTTACCACCATAAAGTTGGATAACTCTTTTGCTCCGCCGAAGAACATTTCACCGAGAGCTGCTGTATTGGCATCATTGGACATCTTGAGATTAATGTCTGATAGTCCATTTTTAGTGAGTTCACGACGTAGGTCATTGCCCAATTCAAAGATTCGGTTTTGGTCGCAATGCCATAGGTTTGCAGGATTGGCAATGGTCATATTTCGGTGATCTGCATTTGGTGCTCCGATGCCTATTCCGAGAATTTCTTTATTATCAAGTTGGGCTGAAAAATAAAGAATGCACTCACACAGTGAGGTTATGAATCGGTTGTAGTCTGATATTTTCCGATATTCAGACATTGAGATGATTTTCCGATCAATGACATTGCCGAATATATCGACGACTGCTATTTTTGTTCTTGTACCACCGATATCAACCCCGAATGCAAGTGCACTCTTCATATGAATTATATTTGTTATTTAATGATAAGTCTCATTAAATTGTCGTCATTCCAAGCATCAACAATCTCTTTCATTTTCAAGATATCTGATTTCTGTATCACCGTTGAATTCATATCAAGTTTTCTTTCGATTTTAGCAGTATTGCCTTCAACAGTGATATTGATTACAACTGAGCCGATTTCGTGTTCGATCTTCACAGATTTGTTTTTAGATACGAACTGTCCGTTTTCAAGTTTGATGATGTGGTTTTCAGTCAGATTCTGTTGTGACGGGATTTCAATCGGAACGATACGCTCTGTATTGACGCGAGTAATACCCCAATCAGTGAGTTTTGAATCTGGCAATTGAATCATCTTGTATGCACCACAATCAATTAACTTGGCCGCAGCTTCAACATCATTACCATTTTTAACGGCTTTAGTTTCTATACTGTTTCCGTTAACAGTGATATTTGTAGAGAATGTTCCGACATTTTCTTTGAATTCGACCTCAATTTTCTTGCCGTTTTTTACTGAGTAGAAACTGTATCTGTCAGCGATGAATTCAACATTTTGTACCTCACCATTGACGTTGTAGAATTTGTTCTGACCATTAGATGTAACCATTACGTACATCTCTTCGTAACCATTGAGGTTTGGTGCAGTACAGTCGATTGGATAGCTGATTACGATATCGCTTGTGAGGCCTTCACTTGAGAGCAATCTGTCAAACAAGAATGCCTTATCAGCTTTTGTTCCATAACCACGACGATCAACTTCTGAGGGTGAGTGGTGTTTGAAATTTATCAATTCAGGATTGATGTCACACAATTCCACCATTGATTTCATATGGTTTGCAATGATGTTAATCTTGTCGTCATCGTTTTTTGCATCGGCCATTATTTCAGGACTCAGGCGTGCCATATCTCGAGTTGTTTTTGCCATATGAGCCATCGATTCTTCGAAAGATCTTGTTGAAACATACAGACGGCTGATACCTTTGTGTTTAGATGTGTTTGGCAGATTTTCGAGTTGATCTTGACGACCAAATGACCAAGAGTACACAACTAAGCTATCACTTTCACGACGAAATGGTTGAGATGTACTTTCGCACACACTCCAATTGAGTTTTTTATCTTTAGGTATAGTGACAGAGATATTGCTCCAAAACATATCTATACCTTTTTGCGGGATAATTTCATAGATATCAAGTTCTCCTCCTGTGTATTCAGGACTTGTCTCGATTTCGTATTCGAGGTGGATTGTAGAGCCGATTTCCAGACCTGTATGAGAGATTACGATTTCACGCAGTTGGTTGTATGCCGGAGCATCAATTGCTGAACGAGGCAACATTTCAGACATCGCATTTTCTGGAATTTCGACTTTGGTACCGTTTTCCATTATTGTGTAACAATGGTTAATGGTAATAGTTTGGTAATTGGGGTTATACTGTATAAATGTCTCTCCGAAAAGTGAATTGAACGCTGTGTGAGTGTTTATCAAGATAGTCATTGTTACTCTTTCTTTGAGAGTACCATCTTTTTCGAGAGTATAATATTTGCTGTAGTTTCTGTAAGAAGCTTCGCTTTTTGACTGAGCCATACTGTTAAACGTTATTCCCAACATAAACAGTAATAAAAGAGCATATTTTTTCATAGTTATTTCTTTTCAAAGGTTAGGTAGTCGTTTGCTTTGTTGTAGCACTCGATTGAATTTTTAACATCTGTCCAATCTTCAGCTTCGTAGACGCGTTTTTCCATACGGATTACGTTCGAGATGCTGATAGTTTCATTTTGAGACGAGATTTTAACTTTGCAACTTGCAGCTTTGCCATCATATTTTTCATCGAGTTGTCCGTTTGTCATTGCAAAACCTTTGGGCAAAGTCAGTGTTTCGTTGAGTTCTACAAGACGAGAACATCTGTCTTTGAAACCAAATTTGCGATTATCAACCATTTTTAGTGTGAGGAACGATTTAACATTATTGTAAATATCACTCATAATCATCGGTTTGTAGATGATTACACCATCGCTGACAACTGCATAGTCGGGTATTTCGAACTTCATAGTGATTTCGATTGGACCTGTTTGGTAATCTTTTGAGTTTTTGCTATTGACACTTACGAGCTTTGCTTTTGGCGAAATTTTCATCAATTCAGTCTCGAGGTTGTAGTTAAGCATATTTTGCCAACCTGTAGTCCACGGGCGTCTTACTACAGCATCAGATTGACCTTCAGCTTGGATAACAAGAGTTCCTATGAGTGTGCCATTCTCGTTGATTGACGCGTTTGAGGTGAGTTTTAGGTAGTGGTTTTCTGGAGCAGATACCGGAGTTTGCAACAGATCTGATCCTTCCGGAACACCCGGCAGATAGTTTTGTTGTTGTTCGGCACTTGACCACAATTCTCGCATAAACGGAACCCAAGTTGGGTCGAGTGGCATAAGTGAACCATCAGGACGTCTTACGACTGCGACACAGTGGTTAAAGTGGTCTGCTGGTAGATCTTCGATTCTTGATCCGGCCATTGTCATTGCAGGATAAGCTTCAAAACCCGCCATTCTCAACATTGAAATCAACATTGATGCTTTATCTTTGCAGACACCACAACGATCGTCGAAATTCATTTTAGTATTGTGAAGAGTGTAACCTTCGCCTTTACCCATAGAAATACCCGAATATCTGATGTTATCTGCAACCCAGTGAGTCAGTATTTCGATTTTACGCATATCATCTTTCACGCCTTTGAGCAGTGATTTGACCTTCTTCATTGCAGGTTCATATTCTGCAAATGATCCGTAATCTTCATTTACTTTATTGAACCACAACGACTTTTCTTTCCACTCTTTAGTTGAAGTCAAAATCAGTTTCGGAGCTACATCCCACATATCAACCATATTCGGTTCTTTTACAATGGGTTTAGCCATATTCACTTCAAATGTGCATACGCGACGATCATCCTGTTTTTCATCATTTATTTTGCACTCTCCCTGATAGAATTTATATTGCAGATTTTTTTCTGCAGGAAGGCTTGTTTGGTAGACTTTCTTCACAGTTGGTGCATCAACCCAGAAAGGAACGATGTCATAGAAATGTCCTCTCATTGGAGGGATGAATCGCTCTTCGTCTTCGGTCTGAGGATTAAGCAACAGTGCATATGTGAATCCTCTCTTGTTGATTGTGTAATCAATGATATCACCTTTAGAAAGACGTCCTATTTCGCACATAATCTGACGTGCACCCCAATATACTCCTTTAGCTGGAGCGGGATAATCACACGATGAAGAGAGGTCTAACATTTCAACGCTACCATCGTTGCGATAGATTGTGATTTCTCCGAATTCTGCGAATGCTGTCAGTGGGTCGTAATCGTATTTAATAACACGTGTTTCCATAGCACCTTTGTCCGAGTTGACCATAACAACTCTACGAATGACAAAAATACCCGACCCCAGGTCATTGAAACTGACTGCCGTACTATCGAGTAGTACGGTTGTCGGAGAAGATGTAAAATCGCCTCCTGCATTGAGAGCCTCTTTTTTGAGTGACTGCCAAGACTGAGCACTCAGGCAAGTTGCAGACAAAATTGCAGCTGCGGTTAAAACAAATTTTTTCATAATTATGTTAATTTTTGAATTTTTCAATTGTTCGGTTTTCAGATTCAATTGACACTAAAACGCAAATTTAAGAAAAAAAACGAAATAATCTACAATAATTCAGTAATTAGTCCATAATTCATCACATAAAGATGAGTTGAACTAAAATTGTTCAAATAATTTCATTCCGATTACGCCACAGAGAATCATTGTAGCACAACAAATTTTTGCAACAGAGGTCGAGTCGTGGAACATAAATATTCCTAACAAGAAGGTTATAACTGCCGCTGTACCTGTCCAGACTATGTAGGCAGTGCCAATAGGGATAGTACGTTGGGAGAGGTATAAGAATACACCGCTGAGTGTCATTGATGCTGCAGCCATCAATATCCACCACCAAAATCTTGCGGGTTGCAAATCGGCAAGTTTAAATCCGAGAGGCCATCCTATTTCGAATAATGCTGCTATTATTAGATAAATCCACCCCATTGACTATTCGGATTTAGGTTTGGTTGCAGTTTCTGAATCATTTTTAATAGATTCGATGGCACACTTGAGGGTTGAGTCATTATCAATCAACAGATATGTGACGGCATTATCTTCGAGTATAGTATTTCGACCGATGAGTGCACGCAGTTCACATCTCAGAACACTTCTATTTTCATTCAGTTCTTGCTGAGTTGGAACGATTTTATGAATATCGTTTGCGATGAATTTTAAGAAATCGCGTTCAATCTGCTCGTCGTATTTCTGGAAGTATTGGTCAAGATCTTCGAATGTTTTGATATTGTTCAACTCTTGACGATGGCTGTCAGCCCACTTCAGCGAGTATCGCAGTACGGCATTGGTGTAGAATACTTTTTTCATAAATACTCCTGAGATAGTGTCTGCCGGGACAAAAATATCTGGCATAATTCCGCCACCGCCATAGAGTACTTTACCCTTTGGCGTGACATATTTTGTAGTGTCTGAGAAACGGATACTGTCTGCCGACAACATCTCATTGTGAACATATCTGTTGTAAAGATCTTTGTCGTATTCTTCTTTACCTTTGTCGTAAGGTTTTTGGATTGAACGTCCAAGCGGAGTGTAATATCTTGCGACAGTCAGTCTCAATGCAGAGCCGTCGCGGAATGGTAATTGATTTTGAACTAATCCTTTACCGAATGAACGGCGACCAATTATAGTTCCACGGTCGTTATCTTGCAGTGCACCTGCGACGATTTCCGATGCTGATGCTGAATGTTCATTAATAAGCACCTTGACGTTTAGTTTTTTCATTCGTCCGTGTCCGTCAGAGAGTTGTTCGAGACGTTTGAAATGTGCACCTTCGGTATAGACGATTAGTTTGTCTTTTTCGAAGAATTCGTTGGCAATGAATATTGCCTGATCAAGTCGACCTCCTGTATTTCCACGCAGGTCGAAGATTAGGTTTTCGATTGGTTTCCCGTTTTGACGTTCGATTTCGAGGAACTTGGACAGAAACTCGTGATGTGCATTTTTTGAGAATCTTGCGAGTTTTATATATGCCGTATTAGTGTCGATATTGAATGCACAATCGATACTTGTAATCGGAATAATCCCGCGGGTGATTGTTACTTTAATCGGATTGTCAAGTAGGTTACGTTCGATGCCGAGTTCGACTTTTGAGCCACGTTTACCTCTGAGTTTCTTTACGATCTCCTCTTGATCGGCCTTTACACCGGCAACGTTTTCTCCGTCAATAGTGAGAATTCGGTCTCCGAGCATAATGCCAGCCTGAGCACTTGGACCGCCGGGAATTACACTGAGAACAACAATCGTATCGGTCATCATATTAAATGTGATACCAATTCCATCAAATTCTCCGTCGATATATTCGTTCATTTGGGCGTATTCCTGTTTGGGAATGTAAATAGAGTGAGGGTCTAGTTTTTCGAGAATTTTGGGTATAAATTCTTCACCGATAGAGTCCATATCAACGTTGTCGACATAACTTGTTTTCAGTACTTTGAGTATGGCACTCAATTTATCAGAACTATAATTGTTCTGAATAGTTAGATATTGTAGTTTTCTTTTTAATTTTTTTGTCGTGTAGATTGATAGTCCCACGGTGATAATGGCAAGAATTATACTCACCATCGATAAAATTGTGCTTGTATTTTTGTTTAATCTCATAATTTTTTGTTACTTGGTCGCAAATTTAGTGAAAATTTATGAAATATAGTAAACGTCCACAGATTTCGGTATTGGTAGTAACGCGAAATGCAGTAGAAAAGTTGCATTATACGATTGATAATTTACTGACTCTCGAGTGCGAAAACATTGAGATTATAGTTCAGGATGGGGCTTCAACAGATGGAACTATTGATTATCTTAAGACTACATCCGAGCCGGTCAAGTGGGAGAGCAAACCTGATGGTGGGATTTACGATGCAATGAATCGTGCTCTTGAAAGAGCCTCTGGAGATTATGTTTGGTATGTGAATGCAGGGGACCGAATATGGAGTACGCGTGTGTTGGATTCGGTTGACGGCACTGCTGACATCTACTATGGTGAGACATTGATATCATCACCTCAGGGTGAGATTCTCGGATTGCGAAAGAAGCGTCTGCCCAAGCATCTTACCTGGAAATCTTTCTTACGAGGAATGGTTGTTTGTCATCAGTCGATACTTGTCCGTCGCGAGATAGCTCCGCGTTATGATTTGAGTTACAAAACTGCTGCCGATATCGAGTGGGTAATCGCATCATTGCGTCGTGCCAACAAGATTGTTAATATGAATCGAGTGGTGTCAGTCTTCGAGTTGGGTGGTGAATCTACTCGAAACAGGTCGTTGGCTTTAAAGGAACGTTTTAAAATAATGTGCCGCAACTTCGGTTTTTTGCCTACTGTTGCAGCACATATCGGATTCGTATTTGGAGCATTAACTCCACGTTTTCGTAGATTTACTGAATAAATCCACGTTTTCTCAGTAGCGGTTCAACTGATGGGTCTTGTCCTCGGAACTTGTTGTATTGCACCATTCCTTCATCGAAACCACCTTCTTTGAGGATATGTTTTCTGAACTTATCGGCAAATTCTTTATTAAACAGGTCACCGCTTTGTTTGAACATTTGGAATGCGTCGGTGTCAAGTACTGCGGCCCAAGTGTAGACATAGTAGCCTGCTGAGTAACCACCGCTGAATATGTGTCCAAAAAATGTTGAACGGTATCTCGGTAGTATTTCATCAATAAGTCCATACTTTTTCATTACATCTTTTTCGAACTTGTTGACATCCACTTCCGAGTTGTAATTAAATGTGTACCAATCCATATCGAGCAATGCTGCTGCCATATGTTCACTCGTAGCCCAGCCCTGATTGAATGTATATGCAGCACGAAGTTTCGAGATTAACTCTTCTGGCATAGGTTCATTTGTTTGCCAATGGCGGGCGTAGTGTTTCAGTACATCTGGTTCGGCTGCCCAATTCTCCATAATCTGAGACGGGAGTTCAATCATATCACGAGCAAGATTTCCAGCTATGCGTTGATATTTTCCACGAGTGAAGAATCCGTGAATTGCGTGTCCGAATTCGTGGAACATAGTTTCGGTTTCGTCCCAACTGAGCAGTGCGGGTTGATTGCCGACGGGGCGAGTAAAGTTGCACGAGATGGTTACCAGAGGCAATATTTCGTCACCTCCGTTCCAATTGTAACTTCTCAGTCTTGAGCACCAGGCACCTGCTCCTTTCCCGCTGCGAGGGAAAAAGTCCAGGTACAATATAGACAAATGTGAACCATCTTTATCTAACACCTCAAATGTCTGAACTTCATCGTCGTAGACCGGAATATCGAATCGTTGTTTGAAGGTTATTCCGTAGAGCTGTGTTGCAACCCAGAACATCCCGTCTCGCACATTTTCAAGTTTAAAGTAAGGTTTGAGTTCCTCTTCGTTGAGGTCGAATTTTGCTTTGCGAAGTTTTTCGGCATAGTACCACCAGTCCCAGGTTTCGATTTTTATGTTGTCTTGATCAGCTATTTTTTGCATCTCTTTCAGGTCGCTCTTTGCAGCTTCGAGTCCGGGGCGCCACATTTCGAGCAATAGGTCGTAGACGTTTTCGGCTGTCGATGCCATATTTTTCGAGATAGTCATCTGTGCGTAGTTGTCGTAACCGAGTAATTTTGCCTGGCTATTTCTCAAACGAACAATATCGTTAATGACACTCTTGTTGTCAAATTGGTTATTTTGGTCGGCACGATAGTAATATCCTTTGTAGATTTGTTCTCTGAGTGAACGATTTTCTGAGTAGGTCAGTACGGGCAGCAAACAAGGTTTATCGACTGTAAATACCCATTTGTCGTTTAGTCCGTTTTTGCTGGCAGTCTCAGCTGCTGTGTTGACTATATCTTCGGGCAGCCCCTTGAGATCTTCTGGACTGTCAATTATGATCTTGAAATTTTTAGTCTCTTTGAGAACATTTTCGCTGAAAGTCAGAGTGGCCATTGCGAGTTCCGAGTTCAACTTTTTCATCTGTTCTTTAGCCTGAGGTTCGAGTGCTGCACCTCGGCGAACGTAGTCGTCATAAGTTTTTTCGAGAGTTCTCATTTGCAGTTTGTCCAAATTGAGTTGCTCGCGATTGTTATAAAGCCACTTGATTCGTTCGAATATTTTTTCATTCAGAGCCATCTCGCTTGAATGAGCTGTGAGCATTGGGGTAATCTCTCTTGAGAGAGCTGCAAGTGCATCATCTTTCATATTTCCAGTGAGACACGAGAAAACATATCTGACACGTCCCAGAGTTTTGCCTGCTTGTTCGAGAGCAACGATAGTATTATCGAAGGTCGCTTTTTCGGGGTTGTTTGCAATGGCTTCGATTTCCGAACGGTGTTCGGTTATAGCCTGTTCGAATGCGGGTTTGAAATGTTCGATTTTAATCTTGTCGAATGGCGGAGTCTGAAACGGCGTGTCATAATTGTCCAATAGCGGATTATTCTGGGTGACACAACCTGCCGAAATGATTGCTGAACACATCAATGACAAAAATTTTTTATTCATAAAACGGTTAAGGTTGAGTTAGATTTGTTTTTTTTCTAAAAAATATTTCTACGCAAACTTACTCAAGAATTGGTTAATAATCAAGTATGCAGGAAAATTATAGAGTAAACCTCGAGATAATATTTCAATTTTATGAAAAAAAACGTATCTTTGAAGTTTGAAAATTTTATATAAATATTTAAGCCTATGCTGCCAATAGAGACACGCAAGGAGATAATAGGTCTGATTAATCGAGAAGTGGTGCCTGCAATGGGTTGTACCGAACCTGCTGCCGTATCGCTCTGTACGGCAAAAGCTGTCGAAACTTTAGGTGTAGAACCAGATAAAATTAAAGTGTTACTCAGTCCGAATGTGCTTAAAAATGCTATGGGGGTTGGAATCCCTGGAACCGATATGATTGGATTGCCTATAGCTATTGCTCTGGGAGCAATAGTGGGTAAGACTGAATATCAACTTGAGGTTTTGCGAGATGTGACTCCTGAGTCAGTTGAGAGAGGACGTCAGATGATTGAGTCTGGTCGAATACAGGTCGGAGTGAAGAATGGCAATTGTGACACGTTGCACATTGAGGTACAGGCTTCAGCAAAGGATAAAAACTCTGTGGCGGTGATTTCAGGTTCGCACACAAATTTCATATATGTCGCACTGAATAATGAAACCATTGTTGATAATCGCAAACCTGTGTCAGCTGTAGAACAGAAAGAAATTGTTGATTTATCACTCAGAAAAGTTTGGGATTTTGCTACGACTACTCCGATTGATGAGTTGCGATTTATTCTTGAGGCTCGTAATTTAAACAAGGCTGTGGCCGACGAATCGTTACAAGGAGAATGGGGACATTGTATAGGTAGAATTGTCAAAGATAGTGATTGTAGCCGAAGGGTCTTGGGGGATACGATTCTGTCGCATATGATATCGTATACATCAGCGGCTTGTGATGCCCGTATGGGAGGAGCAAAGATGCCAGTTATGAGCAATTCAGGTAGCGGTAACCAGGGAATTGTTTCGACTCTTCCAGTAGTCGTTTTTGCTGAGGATACATCGGCTTCGGAGGAACAACTTATTCGTGCGTTGATACTTTCTCATCTTACAGTGATATATATTAAGCAGAGTTTAGGCAGACTTTCTGCTCTTTGTGGTTGTGTGGTTGCATCAACCGGATCGAGTTGTGGAATAACATATCTTATGGGTGGAGGATACAGTGAAATTTCGATGGCTGTTAAGAATATGGTTGCTACGCTTACGGGTATGATATGTGACGGAGCAAAACCAAGTTGTGCATTGAAATTGTCAAGTTCGGTATCTACGGCGGTTATGGCTGCGACAATGGCAATAGAACATCGTTGTGTAACTGCCTACGAGGGAATTGTTGATGATGATGTGGATAGGTCAATTATGAATCTTACGACGATTGGTTCGCGTGGTATGATGGAGACTGATCGTATGATTCTGAAGATAATGACTCAGAAGTAGTGTGGGGTGATATACATAAGAAGGGTGGTCAATCGAAAGTTGACCACCCTCTGTTATTTTACTTATTCGAGTTATTTTCTTGTAGGTTGCATATAGTTAAACTGCATCGGCCCTTTAGGTCTCTTTTGATCTGCATTAGATGGTTTCTTCCAATATATTCGACTGAAATCGAAGTACATACCTTTGGGTTTATTCTTCTGATACAACAATTGGATATATTCACACGAACGGCTTATGACAGTACGTTTAGCCATTTGCAGTTTGAGTGTGGCAAGCAGGTCATTAGAGTGTGTGAAGAACAGAATATGCATTGGAGATTCTTCTTTCAGTCCTGTGCCAGAAGACTGAATGGTATTGAGAACCATCCTCATCTTATAAAAATTTTTCTGTTCGTTGATAGAGTCTCCAAGTTCGCCGTAGACGAATGTGAGCAGATTGAGTGTTCTCGGTGAAAACGGGTCGAATTTTAGTTCACGGTTTGCGTATATGACCAGATTGTGCAGATCTTCGGTTGAGAGTTGTGGTTTTTGAAATACCAGCAATGCACTGTCTGACAATTCGTTGGCTTCAAGTGGCCTGTAACTCGGACTGAAAGCGTATCCGTAATACAGATAGTGGTAATCTTCCGAGTTCAAAGTTGTATCGCCGAGTTGGAACCTTGCCATTAGGTTGGGATAATAGAACTTTGATTGGGGATTCTCTATCTCCGATTTAATTTTATCGTTATCAGGCACCTGTGCAAACGTAGTCAGCGAATAGAGAAGTGCTATTAGGATTGATAATATTTTCATTTTTGTTTTCTGATGTATTCTGTAAAACGGAACGGGTATTCAAACTTTTCTCCACGTGCAAAATGTATATCTTCAACCTCTGTCCATTCGGTCGGAGATATGGTCGGGAATGTTGTATCTCCTTGATAATCACGTTCGACGTGGGTAATGTAAAGTTTGTCTGCCAATGGCATAGCCTGACGGTATATTTCGCCACCACCGATAATGAATACCTCGTCTTGTTTGTCGGATAAATTCAGAGCCTTCTGCAACGAACAAACTGCTACAGCCCCCTCAGGTTTGTAGTCAGGGTTGCGTGTAATCACGACATTAGTGCGATTTGGTAGAGGTCGTCCCAATGATTCCCAGGTTTTACGTCCCATAATAATGGTGTGTCCGCTGGTCAGTGCTTTGAATCGGCGTAAATCTTCACTTATGTGCCACAATAATTTGTTGTCACCGCCAATGACATTATTTGCTGCGACTGCTACTATAATCGAAATCATAATTAAACTGCAATAGGGGCTTTGATTGTTGGATATGGATCATAATCTTCGAGGGTGAAATCTTCATATTTGAAATCGAAAATGTTTTTCACCTGAGGATTAATTATCATTGTAGGCAGTTTTCTCGGAGTTCGAGATAACTGTTCTTTGACCTGATCGAAATGGTTGTTGTATATATGTACGTCTCCCAGAGTGTGAACAAATTCTCCGGGTTGCAGTCCTGTAACTTGAGCCATCATCATTGTCAACAATGCGTATGATGCGATATTGAATGGTACTCCGAGGAATAGGTCTGCACTACGTTGGTATAATTGGCAGCTCAATTTGCCGTTTGCTACGTAGAATTGGAACATTGAGTGACACGGAGGAAGTGCCATTTGGTCGACTTCGGCCGGATTCCAGGCACTGACAATGTGTCGTCGAGAATTAGGATTATTCTTCAATGAATCAACAACTTGCGAGATCTGGTCAATATCTTTGCCTTTTGGATTTGGCCAGCTACGCCATTGGTATCCGTAGACGGGTCCGAGATCTCCATTTTCATCGGCCCATTCGTCCCAGATGGATACACCATTGTCGTGCAGATATTTTATATTTGTATCGCCGCTGAGAAACCACAATAATTCGTGGATTATCGACCGAAGGTGCAGTTTCTTTGTTGTCAAAACGGGAAAACCTTCAGTCAGATCGAATCTCATTTGATAACCGAACACGCTTTTTGTACCTGTACCTGTTCGATCACCTTTGTCGATCCCGTTGTCCATAACGTGTTTAAGCAGATCGAGATATTGTTTCATATCAATGAGTTATAATTTTAGAAGTTGGAGGCCTGATTCATTCAGAACGCAATATGATGGGTTGAAAATCCAATCACCCATAATTGCAATTTTGGGGCCCGACTGACACTGGTGGGTTATCATCGAGTGAAAATGACCCAAAATACAGTAATCTAGATTATTCGTGCGGTGAATGTCAAGAATACTCTGTACGATTGGATCTTGTTCACCTTTGAATCTTAATTGAGGTTGACGTTTGGTTCTGTTGTGTCGAGACCATTTCAGACCGAGCCACATTGCGATGTCGGGATGAATCAATCGCGAGAAGAGCCATTGTGCAACTTTGCAATGAAAAAACGAGTTCATCAGGCGATAGCTACGAGTCTGACACTTTCGCAATTCGTTTCCGTGTCCTACGTAGACATTCTTGTTGTATAGTTTAAATATCTCTCCTTTAGTGTGGAGTTTTACTCCGCATTCCGATTCGAGATATCCGAATGTCCAGATGTCGTGATTCCCCGTTATAAAATGAATATCAATACCCTGATTTGTCAGTTGGGCAATTTTGCTAAGAACACGCACAAATCCCTTCGGAACGACGTGTTTATACTCAAACCAGAAATCGAAAATATCACCGACCAAAAAAATTGCCTCGGCATCTTTGGCTATCATATCAAACCATTCGACCAACCGAGTTTCTACCTCTTTAGGTGAGGTCATAAACTTCGAGCCGAGATGAACGTCTGAAACGAAATAATAAGCCATTGCAGATGTCGGTCTATTTGAATATTGAGGCAAATTTCTTTTCGAGTTCTTCAGTTGTCATATTTTTGCCTATGATTTCACCTTTTTCGTTGATGAGGTAGTTTGCCGGAACTTTTGAGATATTATAGAGTCTTGCTGCCGGAGAGTAGATTCCTTTAAAATCACATACACTAATCCACGGCAACTTTGTTTCTTGAACAGTCGTAATCCAGGCACTCTTGTTTTGATCCAGAGCTACTTGATATATTTCCAACCCTTTATCCTTATATTTTTTGTAAATATTTTTCAACTCTAGGTTTCTCATTTGTGCCGTATTGTCAACAGTTACCCAAAAGTCGAGCAGCACAACTTTCCCCATATTAACGCTTGAAAGACGAATTTTATTGCCATACATATCCGGCAGTTCAAGTTCTGGATAGTTGCCTTTGTTCAGGGTGCTTTTAGCTACCATATTAGAGAGTTTGAAACTTGATTCGATTTTATCGAGATCTTTCAGCAGTCGTTTAACGTGTGGAGCATCAGGATAAATCTTAGTCAGAGAATCTGCCACTAAGCGGTAGTATACGAAATCACCTTGGTCGTTGAGCAACACTTGTCCATCTGGCATAATTTGATAGAGGGCATAGAGTGAAGACATCGAGTTCGAATTGTCTATAATGAAATTTATATAATCGCGTTTGAGATTGATGCCTATTTTAGAGAAATCTTTTCTGGTTTGTTCTTTTTGTTTTTCGTCGCTAATTGAGTTGTAGATTTCTCTGATAGAGTCGAATTTATGCAACGAGTTAGCCACAAGTGAATTTAATTTTTTCACTCGTTCTGAGTCGGGAGAACCACTGATTTCATAGTTTGCCGAGATGTTACCTGCAGCACGTATCTTGATTTTTTCGCCGGCAGAGACGATTAGTGGTATGTATTGGTTATTGGATATGATGTTATAGAATTCGGGGGTGTTGGATTGGTTAGAGAATTTAAATTTGAATTCACCTTTTTTAGTTGTTCGTGTTGAATCGACGAAGATTCTTCCGGCAGTAGTGACTTGTTCTAGGATGACTTTGTCATTATTAGTACCGATGAAAAGACCCGAAAGTTTGACATTTTCTTTACTGCTGCAACCGCACAAAATCGCTGCCACGCAGACCGCCAATGATGAATATTTCATATTTTTAATAATTATTTCCAATAATTTCCTATTACAAATATAGCAAAATATTTGCAAAACAAAAAACAAAGGACTTTTTCTCAAATGAAAAAAGTCCTTTGTTGTAATTATGGTTTGTAATTTGTTAGTTTTCCAATTGGTAAACTATATCAATTTGTTGTTTTTTGCTATTATCAGTTTTTGGAATAATTAGGCGAAATGAAACTTGGTTGCCATCTTGTTTGAATTTTTTAATTATAGGTGCCACTTTGCTATTGATAGCACTGATGGGCCTTTGGAGTCTGTTGACTGTCGGATAAATATTTTGTACAGCAGACGGAATATCTTTGATTTGTTGTAAATCGTTTGCTCGTACAGTTATAAATCCTGTAACTGTTGCTTCTTTTGTTTTGTCTGGGCATTGAGCAACTTTAGGACAATCTGTGCGTTTGTTGTTAGAAGAGACAATGACAACACCATTACTACCTTTTTCTCCATATAGGCTGACAGCAGCATTGCCAGTCAAAATTTTAACAAACTCGACGGAATTCGGGTTAATATTGCCAAATTGTTCGTATGAAATTTCGAATCCATCCAAAATAATCATAGGTTTATTTTTAAGATGTTGAGTTGCGACTTTCAAATCAGATTTGTCAATTGTTTCATTCTTTATGTCGTTTGCTCGTACAGTTATAAATCCTGTAACTGTTGCTTCTTTTGTTTTGTCTGGGCATTGAGCAGCCTTAGGACAATCCTTCTTGTCTGGGCATTGAGCAGCTTTAGGACAATCTGTGCGTTTGTTGTTAGACGAGATAATGACAACACCATTACTACCTTTTTCTCCATATAGGCTGACAGCGGCATTGCCAGTCAAAATTTTAACAAACTCGACAGAATTCGGGTTAATATTGCCAAATTGTTCGTATGAAATTTCGAATCCATCCAAAATAATCATAGGTTTGTTTTTAAGATGTTGAGTTACGACTTTCAAATCAG
>JAEIGA010003643.1_pt1 | contig 24052 bp, 20 predicted proteins | sample 9270691 | NCBI WGS metagenome assembly JAEIGA01 (sample SAMN17057246, study PRJNA624740) | gut metagenome | biome: biome; isolation source: fecal sample | host: Bos grunniens | place: China: Xizang | collected 2019 | reverse complement strand
TAAAATGTACCAGTTGGTAGATGCTATAGATTTTATTGAATATGCACAAAAGAGCAATTCCCAAAAGATGAAGCAAGTCGCAGCTACCCTTACCGAAGAGAGCAATCCGGTAGTGGTTGTTGCAACACTTAAGCAATAAAACTTTTCATAGGCAATGGAAAGAGCCCCTGTTGACTGATTATTTTCAGGTCTGCAGGGGCTTGGTTTGTATGTGTCAGATTTTATTTTTAATTACCGTTGATTGTCAAGATGTTATAGTGGGTGTTGTCAGATTTTAAATTGTGATATTAATTGGTAGTATGCTTAAGTTTGTAGCGAAATAAATCTAATACTGACCAAATAAAACTATTATTTTTCTGGCATTATCATCGTTTTTTCTGTTGGAAGGTGTATTGTTCACTTTAATTAATATTTGCTAATTTTACGTTAAGAGATTATGAAAAAGTCTATTTTTGCTTTATTGTTGAGTGTATTTACATTAAGCCTTGGCGCTTATTCTTCAAGTGGTATGGAATCATGTGGACCGGAGTATGACCCAATTCCTGGAGAGACAGTAAAACGCCCTGTTATATGCAGTGATTGCGGTGTTAATTCCGGATGGCTGGTCGTAGATATTAAAGATGGGATTTACTATTATAAGTGTTTGAATTGTAACAGTATAGATAAAGGATAAATTGGTTTTTAACCTTTGAAATGGGGTACTCAAATTTATATTATGAAACATATTTTAATAGGTTTGCTACTTGTTTTTTCCCTTTTTGGATGTGGCTCAGGCAAGGCGGGAGGGCATATCCCATTAATAGATTTGGAGGATGCTTTTGACAATAATAGTGAATATGTCAATTTGAGCAGGTATTGCAAATCGATTGAATATATACCACTTGAGACAAATTATGAGTCAGTTTTGGATATAGATGGTGTTACCAAAGTTGATATACGGGCAGACAGTAATAGTGTTTTTATTAAAAATAGCCAAACAAATGCTATAGTAGTTTTCAGTAATAAAACCGGAGAATATATAACATCTTTCAACAGGCAGGGAAGAGGCCCTGGAGAGTATCAGGATTTTTATTTTTGGGATTTGAAAGGAGAGAGTGATTCTGATAATTTCAGGGTGGCAATTCATTGTATGAATTCTGCATTCATATATGGCAAAGGTTATGTTTTTTTGCATAAGATTGATGCTGATTATGGGGATATATGGTCATCTCCTAATGTATTTAAGGTAATACTTGCGCCCAATGAGAAGTGTGATTATATTTACACATTGGATTGTGAGCGCAACTTTAATCTCCAAAGCGGCAGAACAGAGGTGTATAATTATCTTGTCAAAAGAGACTCAACCGGAGAAACTGTCAGTCGCCTGATTGACAAAAGGGTACACCCATGGCAATGGCCAATGACTGAGTTCTTTACATATGGTAAAACACTAAAATATTTGACCAGCGGAAGAGATTCCATTTTTGCGGTTAAAGACATTGGGAACATCTCTTTGGAGTATACTATAAGCCTGGGTAGATATGAATATCTGAGAGCAATTGTACCATCTGCCGAAAAAAAAGGTACGGTTTATTATGAGCCCGCGGAAAAGTCCATTAATGAGAATAAGTATTTTATTGCCTTAACCGGGTATCTTCCTGCTTCGGATTTGCCTCAAATCTATTTGCAGAGGGGATACAATCAGCGGTGTCCAAGTTTTATTTTATATGATAAAAAAGAGCAGAAGACATTTGCTCTAAAAAGATTGCCGGAATATGATTTCATAGGAATGGTTGACGATATGGAAGGGGGAATGCCATTTGCCCCAGTTTATATGAGGCTCAATAAAATGTACCAGTTGGTAGATGCTATAGATTTTATTGAATATGCACAAAAGAGCAATTCCCAAAAGATGAAGCAAGTCGCAGCTACCCTTACCGAAGAGAGCAATCCGGTAATGGTTGTTGCAACGCTGAAAGAATAGAATTTTCATAGGCACAAAAATACAGCCATATTGTAGGCCAAAAAGCATGTATTACATTTTATTTTTGGCCGTGTTGTTATTACATCTGTTTCTGCGGAGAACAACCTGTATGCCAGTGTAAAGGATTCGAGTGGATATGAAGGCAAGAGGGTAAAATTGCCAAATTCAATCAAATCTGGCGTAACCATTTACGGTAATATGAATGTAACCGGTATTGAGGATTTTGACGATAATGACAAGGCAGAATTTACTATTGCAATTTCTGAAGAACTGCTTTCTAATTCACTTCAGGTATTTTTGCATAATGGTTCTGAGCAATATTACAGCAAGCCCCTTGATAAGGTAGCCGAAACAATATTACTTAGTCTTAAATCGCTTACACCAGGAATCCTCTCTGTATCTGTAATAGATGGCGCAGGAAATGTCTATGCAGAAAGGGCGTTTATGGTTTTGCCTACAGGCAAGGAGAGTTTGGAATAGAGTGCCAACAAACAGGAGTACAGGAATCACCGATAATTCTGAGAAAACTACCATGCAGTCCTACATGCTTCTGAAGAGTGAACTGAAAGGATATATTGAGAATATAGATTGGTATTTCAACAATAAAGTATCCCTTTCAGAGAGGATGCAAAGGGCCGATATACTTATGCAGACCCATGGCTGGAGATATTATGATACTGAGAAAATACTTCAGGGCAAGACAGTACCACTATGCCGAGAAGATTATTGAACTTATATCAGTTGGTGATTCTGGGCATAAGTCAGGTGTCCTATCCCAAATATATGAATGATAAAACCCTGTCGGAAAGTGCTCTGACAGGGTTTTGCCGTTTGATGGAGACCTTCCTGGTCATCCTCTTTATAATTTCTGATAGTGTTTATTCGGTTGGGGCATCCGGGAAAAATATATCGCCATCATAAACAGGGTTGATGGAGATATTGAACTGGATATCTCCTGTCAAAATTCTGCCGAGGATATTTGTTCTCCAATTGCGCTGTACCGGTACATTATTCAAACCTTCATTAAAAACAATATCATCACCTTTCTTGGGTGCGAATTTATATTGCAGGTTTTGCAAAGTTGTACGGTCACTTCCCAACAATCCATTCTCGTCTTCTGCGGGATCATGGTCAGCAACCAAAATATAGCTCATTGATAACCATTTGAATTTTTCGTTATCATCAATCTCCCCATTCTTGTCGAGATCAATTTTTAATTCTTCATCAGGAATGGTTCCGGGGGTATATGATACCACAACGTCTGTTGTCTCTTCGCCTACAGCACCTGTCAGCAAATCTATGGAAGTTGCAGCATTTGTTATAATAACTGATGATTTTTCTATTTCAATGCCTGAAGCTACAGCTGCGTCCCAGTCTGTTTTATATACGCCCACGTTGATTTGGGCAAGAGGACGTCTGAGCTCTACATCAATAGAAGTTGAACCGGTTAATGTAAATTCAACTGTCTTGAAGAAAGCATCACGAGCCTCATCGTTGTTTGCCCCATTGGCATAATTGACGGCAACACTCATCTTGTCTGTATCAACCGTGTATGCCTCGCAATCGCCATCCTGTGCCCAGAATGCCACTTTGTAAGTCTGGCCTTTTGCCAAAGTAAAGCTTGCGGTAATCGGGAATGTCACACCTGTTTTTGTTACAGCTTTAATATTTGAAAGTCGGTTCCCATCTTTGTCAAATACTGCATAAACCAAAACATCGGCTCCCTTGCCGTCGCTTATGGCGCGGCTTGCAATTTCACCCTCAAGTCCAATTGAAAAAGAGACCTGAGCCTCATTTGCATATTTGGCTTCATCCATACCCTCGTTTGAACATGATATTGTAAACAGCATGCTGGCTGCAGCAAGAATTCCGAGTAATAAAAATCTTTTATTCATTTGTTTAACTCTTTTTTGTTGTTAATAGTGATTATAGGTCCATTGCCTCCCTTAGCTCTTTGTAGGTATATTCCACACCATCGCAAGTTATGGATCCGACAGATGCTCCATCTTCAATGATCAGAAATTCCACATCTGTAGATACCAACTGTAAAGAACCCACTTTTGCACCACTCTTGATGGTCATTGTTGTGGAATACTCCTTACCACCGTAAGGGCATCTCGGTTCACAGCAGATAATCTTGTCAATTTTAGTGCCTGCACCTACGGTCATCCATGAGTGTGGGGTTGAATCGCATGTGCCACAGTATAGTGTATCAATGGTAACGCCCAAAAGTTCTACAACAGCGTGAGTCCAGGCAAAGACTGTTCCATATATGCCACCATTGAATACGGCATCAGATTCGTTGCGTACGCCGATGTCAACAGGTATTACCTTGTGCACCACTCCGTGTTTGTCGGTTACGGTTGTTCGGATGGTTGTTGCACCTGTCATTTTACAGTTATTGAGTTCAGTCTTGCCGTATGCAATCGTTGCAGGAGAAAAATACCATTCATGACATTCTATGCAAGCCGATACGGAAAGATTGCGCAGTTCTACATTATTGAGAATATTGTTGTAGTTGACATAAGCTCCGCCGCGATACTCGCCCAACTCAATAGTCCATATATCTCCAGTAAACAGCAGGTTGTTGTATGTAATTGTTTGACCGCTTACACTTGCAAACTGTAGGGCTGTTTCATGGCTTGACATATCGTAGATTGTATTCTCAATGGTTGTATCTTTTGAGATATTGTAGTAGACATCACCATTCTCGGTATTACCGTCATTATCATACTTGCGTACATTTATCTCGCCATAGTTTGTAACCACTTGTCCGACGAAATCTGTGCGGTGGTTGCGTTGCAACTCTATTGAGTTAGACTTGTCATCCTCAAACATCACAGCCTCTTCGTTGTCATTGAGAAAGAAAATCTCAGCTGTGTGTTTTGTAGGCAGTGTATCAGCCAACAGATAAGCCATAGCCGCGTAAGTATACTCTTCATTTGTGCCATCTTCATTGACATCTGCAATAAGTCTTTCTGCAGGCACAGGATTTGGCTTGAATGAAGCAGTTCCAGTTTCAGACAATTCGCCATTAAACAGGTTTATACTGTGTGCGATATTGCTTACCCGCATACTTGATTTTGTAATGTCGAACTTGTGGACCTCTTTGATATACTCCCAGTCAAAAGGGAATGCTCCGACATTGAGTTGTGCGAAAGGACGTCTGAGGGTAACCTTTACAAAATCTTGGGATGTTGTAAAGACGTCAGAGACACCATAAAAGGCATCACTCTTATCGTCGTTGCATGCCATAGTGTAATCCACAGAAACATTCATGTCTTCAGAAATGGAGTATGCTTTTGTGCTGCTGTTTTGTGCCCAGAAAACAGCCTTGTAATTAAGCCCTTCAGGCAATGTAATAGTCATTATAAATCCATTGCCATCTACTATGCCTGACACATTTTTTTTAGTGGCTTTAGGAATGACGATTTCTCCGCTTTCGGTAAAAATGGCATAATATAGCAGATCTGCGCTTTTGCCGTCGCTTATAGCACGTGTCGTGCAGTCATTGCCGTCAGTACTCAACATAAAGTTAATGCTTACGGCATTCTTGAAATTCTGCAGTTCGGCAACTTCATCACGAGTACATGAAGAAATGCCTGCCATGCAGATGAGAACTATCAGATATTTAATATAAAACTTCATTATAAATTATTTAATACGAATATTTGGATATGTTGTCTTAATCCGTAAAATAATTGTTATTAATTGGTAGGTGCGTTAGGAATAGTATCAATATTATTTATAACCTTTCCAACAGTCGCACCCTCTTCAATTATTACAGACAGCTTTCCGTTATTATCTATTGATGGTCTGCCATTCATGTTAAGACACTTGACTGTAGCTCCGGCTTTAATTATGATCGATGGGGCCCAAAGGTCAGCTGTCAGTATTTTTTTGCCGTCTATTGTCACAAATTTTGCCAGTCCGGTACTTGTTACAACAATCTCGTCAATTACAGATCCACTGCCTATTGTCAGATGGGCATCTGCGTCGGAATTGTGGTGGGTGGCACAACGTATATACTTCATTGTAGTTTTGTTGAGTGTAATCTGTGAATGGGACCATGCAAATAATTTGTCTATTGTACAATTGTTGAATACAGCTTTACATTGATTTGGAACACCACAATCGTAAGCTATCACTTTGTGATAATTGCCGTTATAGTCTTTTTTGTCAGCTGCTGTATTTGTTGTTCCTGTAATTGTACAATTGTTGACAGTAGTTTCGCCTCGCAAGAAGAAAAGAGGTGTCATATAGTCAATAGTCTCCACGCAAGAGATGCCGGAATGGTCTACAACCATATCTTTTGCAACCACTTTGTTCATTTCATTCCTAAACAGAATGTATTTGCCTTTATCGCGGTATTCACCCATGGCAATTTGCTCTACACGGCCAAAGAACTGTACATTATCCATGGTTACAAGATTGTGGTTCTCTGAGGTAAATGTAACAGCGCTGTTGGTGTTGAATGCAAATACTTTGTCTTTGATGACAACGTCCTCACTGAAATTATAGTACAAGCCGCCTGAATTCAGGATGTCACCCTCATAAATAGGATCAATTTTTATATTGAATGAGATGTCTCCTGTAAGGATTTGGCCGACGATATTTGTACGCCAGTTACGCTGGATAGGTACATAGTCAAGTCCATCACTGAAATCGATAGGATTGGTTCCATTTGTCTCTGCAAATACAAATGACATATCGTGGGTGGTTTTTTCGGCAGATGCCAACAGATAAGACATTGACAGGTATGCGTAAACTTCAGTTTTGCCATCTTCATTGACGTCAACAACCAAATCTTCTGTTGGGATTGTATTCAATGAATATTCTACTTCTACCTCTCCAGATGCCTCTCCGGTCAACATATCAAGTTGATTTGCCACTCCCTGGATTGTAGCTGAAGAGACTGCAATATTTACTCCATGCTCCTTGGCAAATTCCAGGTCATAAGGGAATGCGCCTACGTTAACCTGTGCAAATGGGCGTTTCAATGTCACAGTGATTGTACGGTTGCCTTCAACTTTGAACTCTCCGGTAGTTCCAAAGAATGCATCGCGCGATTCATCGTTGTTCACACCTTCGTAATCAATTGTAAGTTTCATGTCATCAGAGACGTCATAAACATCGCAGTCCGGATTCTGGGCCCAAAAGACAACATTATATGTTTGTCCTTTAGTCAATGTAATGCTCATTGAATATCCATTCTCGCTTATAAGTTCGGTAATATTGTCTTTGACTGTTTTTTTGATCACCAACTCACCGGTTGAGTTGAATACACCATACATAAGTTGTGTTGCGCCTGTGCCGTCGCTGATTGCACGGGTCAATGGTGCATTCTCAATGTCAATATCAAATGAAACCTCGGTTGTTTCAATAGGAAAAGTCTCTTTCTCAGTTGAGCATGCCAACAAAAGGGCAGACATCATAAGCAATGTAAATATTACTCTTTTCATGTTAATCATTATTATATTATTATTAATTTTTTATTTCTTGTTGTCAGGGAAAAATCAGATTATAGTCTCCGTCAAAGTCGGGATTGATGGTTACACCTCCCGATGCCTCAGACATCAGGAACATACCGGTCAATATGGTATGGTGGCTCCGCTTCAAAGGCACTTCTATAGACTCGGACAATGAGAGAAGTGTGCCGTTATTATCATAAATGCCGATTTTTACAGTTATGGCCGATTCAATGCCGTTTACAAAAACATAGTCAAAACCAATTGAGGCCTCAGAATCTGACAGCTCCTTCAATGTGGATTCGAACATCACTCCTGTAGATGAGTCCACTGGCTTGTCGGTGTATATGCTGTAACTGTGCGGCATAAATCCGACGTAATGGAATACCACTTTGTAGTCTTCTATATTTATGGATCCTGTTGGGGTATCATCTGCAGATGACAGATTGGTGCCATTGGCTTGGTATGCAATACGGGCCGATTCCCTGTCGATGAACTTCCCAATGTCGTTTGTTACGAATTCAAACTTGGCGAGAGGCCGTTGCATGGCTATCTCGAGTGTGTATGGCGGACGCTCTACAACATCAGCCACAAGTGTTATATTGTTTGAACCGCGGAAAGCATCACGGTGGTCGGTATTGCCTTTATGGTCTCCCTGCAGCATAATTCCCGCGAAGTTGCCGGCATCATGGAAATGGGTATCTCCGCTTGTCTCCACCAAATCTGACCATACCATTATGTCATAGTTGCCTGGCAGAACGTCAAGTGTCACTTCGTGGTCATACCCCTCGGCGATATCCTTTGTGAATACAAACTCCTGTGTACAGTTCTGTGCAGTACGCTGTTTTTCAGATACCGGATAGGTACGTATTATATAACGTATCTCTCCATACTCCTGATGGTTGTCGTATGTTTCACCCAACCCCACCTCTATAACTGATGAGCCGTCATAGATATGATGCCACTTAGTCATATCTGTTTCATAATTGAGTCGAAGATGCAGTTTTACAAATTCTGGAGTCTCAGGCCATTCGTGAACATCACAAGCGGTCAGAAACAATAACTGCAAACACATAATAAGGCCAAGAATCTTTTTCATCGCTTACCTCCTTTCTTCTTCTTCAAGTCAAACGCGTACGATAATGATATTGCTGCTTGATCAATGCCCCAGTAGGTGCTGTTGATGCTTTCAATCATCAAGCCCTCCTTTGTAACCGGGGTGTTATGGAATTTGTCATAGTAACGGGAATATACACCTGCGCCGAGTGCGAACTCCAGTCTCCATCGGTGATTTTTGCTGATAGGCAACCGGTAACCGATGCTTACTCCTCCACCGAGAGAAGGAGTTTCACGGTTGTGGTCCTGATAACGGTAGTCACCGTCAAAGGCAAAATTGTAATAAGCCAGTCCGAAATGGGCACCAACAAAGAACCCATAATTCTCTTCTGATGTGTAATAGCGGAACTCCGGCTGTACTGCAAATGTCCTGAACTTGATGGTGGTCTTGAAATAGTTCCAGGCAGAGTAATATACTGGCAATGAGAATGACCAATGTCTTGCCAAATCAAATTCCACTGCGGCGTTGGCAATAGCCATTCCCAAACCAATGGCATTTGTCTTCAGGTGAAGCTTGCGGCTCCATTCATCCACTTCTTGCACTATGGTATCTGCTACTGCTGCCGTATCCGGTACAATTTCCATTGCTTCAACTATTGGAGCCGGTACTGCCACAACAGTATCAGGCTCAATCTCCGGCTCTTGAACCGGTAGCGGTTCCTGTTTGTATGTTACAAATACAGCACAAGCATTTCGCATCCGTTCAAAGAAAAGTTTGTGCATTTGCTGCCATACCTTGCCGTTGTCCAGTTTTTGCAGTTTTACAATTCTGTTGTCGATACTCAGATTTGAATGATGGTAGTCCACCAGACGGGGCTCTTCCTCTATAATGGCAATGACCTCATCCTTGCGGGCAAGTTCTGAATTCATAATCTGTGATTTCAGATAATCCCACGGGATGTAGCTGTCATTGCGGGTAATGAGGCTGTCGGGAATCTCCACTTCCTTACGGACAAGTTTTTCAAGTGCTGTAAGGCGGCCTCGTGCCAGTCTGCGGTTCAGCTGGTAGCTTCCTTCCGGCGATGCGGCACCGCAGAATGAAATTTCTACAATTTTGATTGTGCTGTCCTGACGGACATCCTGCAAGAATCTAATAATCTCCTGCATCCGGGCGGCATTGTCCGAATAGGCAGGATCTATTACAATTCCATTCACCCGGAAATCAACATATATTTCCGTGCGTGTCTCCTGCGAATGTGCTGCACCTGAACAAATCAGCAAGAGAATTAGTGTTATACAATATTTTCTAAAGCTCATGATTTAATTGCATATATCTGTTTTTAATCCTGTTCTTCTCGATTTCAGCATTTCCGGAGCATGCTTGTACAAATATTTCCGGAATGAACTGATGTTTAGTCCGAATCGTGCAGCAATGTTTTTCATTGTTTCAGACGTATTGTGTAACTCCTCAATGGCTGATGCATATTTGTCAGCAGCCTTTGTTCCGCCATATCCCCTCTTCCCTGAATTGACGGTATCTCTGTTCATCAATTTGTCGGGCTCTTCCTGTAACCGTTTGTCCGTCGTTGCAAGCAGCAAATTATGCCTCTCTATGGCTTCAGGATAGTTCCTGCGGATAAATTTGCCTAAGCTGTTGTACGTGACTCCCAATCTCTGGGCGATAGATTTCAACGGCTCAGGGGTCGTTTCATAAATCTGTAAAGCTTCGGCATATTTCCCTGCACTGTGGGTGGACATGACTTTTCCGTTTGTGGCCCTTGCCATACTGCGGGATACAAGTAAATCAGGATGATGTTCTTTAAGATACTTCCTGAACACTTCCGGATTATGGTTGAACTCAGCCGCGACTTTTGCAGTCGGCAGATCTGATGTCCCCAATCTCTGAATTGCAGCAGCATATTTTTCAACTGCAGACTTCTTGTATCGCTTGGTCTGTGCAATGTCAACACTCTCGTCAAACCCTCTCCGTTGGACAATCAATGCCGGATGCCATCTCCTAAAATGATAACGTAGGCCTCCGGGGTTAACACCCGCCATACGGGCAATCTCCTTGACATCCTTTGAAGTAGTCCGATATAACTCTATAGCTTTTTCGTATTTTTCAATTGTGCTTTTGTACGGCTCGCAGATGCTCCAATTTCCGCTGCGCTTCCCTCTTTCTTTCAGACCCGCAGCATCTGTGCGTTTCCCCTCCCTCAACAGTGTTATTTGCGGATGATAAGCCAATATGTGTTCACGTAATCCTGAATATGATACGTTACATGCATCAGCAACCTCTCCAATGGTCATATCTGATGACTGCAGCATTTCAATGGCATCCGCATACTCTTTCCTGCACCATTCACGTAGACCACATTGCGTATGAGGGATAATGCCCATACGTTGGCGGGCCTGTTCCCTTCGTGATACAATTTCCGGATAGTGTCTCCGCAGTTGATTTGCCAGTGAGGAGCAATCCAAACCGAATATCCGTGCTATTTGCGATATATTGTATTCAAGGTACTCCTCGCTGTCACATGCAACTATGGCCTCCCTATATTTGTAGTACGCTCCGGTTGTCTGTCCCTTCTTTCCTCTTAGCTTTACATCATTGAATCCTGCAAGATTATGGTGCTCAAGAATAAGCTTCCTATGGTGCTTCGAAAGGTAAGAACTGAACGCAGAAAACCCTACACCGGTCTGTTTGCATATCTCTTTGATAGAAAGTCCGGTGGTGGCATACAGTGAAACGGATTCCCTGTATTTCAATTCGCTATTCGCATTTCTTCTTTCTCTTTGCACAACACTTGCTTGTATCTCTAAAGTCTGTTAACTGGTGATAACCAGCATTATGCATCCTTTTTTGACAAGGATACATGCAACTACTCTTTGTAAGAGAGTATTATTTGGTATGTGCGATTTGTGAATAAGCGAATTGCCGGGATTGACGTAACTGATTGTCTCAACAGAGATTTTTTATCCTCAACATAATCAAGAAAATAGGCACATTTTTACTCTATAATGATGTTATTTGTATAATTTTGCGTACATTTGTTGCGGTAGTCACCTCTCTTACAAAGAGATGTCGTTATTGTCAAACAAATTCACCTCTATAGAGACTCCAATATCATACTGTTCGCATTGTCTATTGCCATTGTGTCAAATGATGCAAGGTAGATGCGTGTTGTGGCTTCTGAATCATGCCCCATTCCCTCGCTGATAACAGAAATGGGTATATTTTTGCTCTTCGCAATGCTTGCCCAGGCATGACGGGCGACATAGAGTGTCAGTGATACCGGCAATTCCAACTTCCTGCCTATAATTTTCAGACAGCGGTTGATGTTGTGTGCTGCATAGATATATTGTTTGCGCTCATCTGTATCTCTATGCGGTTTGATGATGGGTAAAAGATAATTGGAGTGTGATGTATCGTACTTCTCCACAATATCCAACATGCATTTTTCCCATTTGATAGACAGTTGTTGTCCGGTTTTGCGTCTGCGATATGTCAGGATGCCATTCTGCAAATCCTTTTTTCGCAGGTATGCCATATCCACGAATGACATGCCGCGAGTGTAGAAACTGAAAAGGAACATATCACGGGCAAGATCAAGTGCCGGATTCATTGAGAGATTCATCTCCTTAATTTTTTTGACCACTTTCAAGGGTACTGCCCTCTTGACGGTTTTATCTACACCCGTATAGACGTGCTTGAACGGGAACCGTTGCAGTGCAAGCTCCTTTTCTACGGCCCGGTTATACACTGCCCTAAGATTGCGCATATAGAATGATGAACTGTTCTGGTTTACTCCACTGTTTTGTAAATAAGCCTCGTATGCCATAATCATATCGGAGCTCAAATCATCCAATGGTACATCCTTGTCTTCCCTGAAGCGTTTGAAGCTCCGAAGTGTTGAAGCATAGGTTTCTGATGTGCGTATCTTACCCAATGTCTTAAGATTGGCAATGATGCTTTCCATGAATGGAAAGAGAAAATATTCAAGGTCATCTGACGCAAATTCTGCCAGGACATCATCGGCTGTATAATTGTAACCGCCGAATTCTAAATCTGCAATGACCCTTTTAAGTTGCCTGATGTCCATTTGGATTTTATCGCTTATCTGCGACAAATAACGCTTCCTGTTCTCATTGGAATTCGGTAATACCACATCCGACAGCTGGCTGTTCCACTCATAGCGGTAGAGACGGTAGCCAGTCTTTTTCTGTCGGGCCACACGATTATGGATTACTTGATAGAAAATTGAGCCTTGTTTGCCATCAACCATTGATGGACGGAATTTAATCTTTACTGTTGCCATATCAATATCCTGTATTAGAATTATATAGATTAACTTTATTGTTGGCATCTCATTTATGAGTCCGGTTTTGCTCTCTAGTACGTTGCAGCTTGATCTCTCAGCTCTTCTTGCCAGGTAAGGTATCTCATTTTGGAACGGTCTCTTAGCCGGTTCATATTCACGTGTATGCTTGTCTTATTATTACGATTGAGTTTTAACATCTCATAATACTTATGTATTTGCTCTGTTATGGTATTATCCTCATTGATGTTTCGGCATTTGAGGTTTTATCATAACAATTCTCATTTAACAGTGATTATATTGGGAGATAGTGGCAATGTCGTTTCAAAAGAGAATTTAGGAACGGAATATATCTGCAAGAGTGGAATAAGCTACTACAGCACCTACGGAGCGGGGAATCCTGTACTTTTGTTTGAACTTTCAAATGATCAGCCGCGCCCAATGACTGGGAATATGGTAATAGGGCCTACATTTATAAAATCCGGAATTTTTTAAAGAGATAAATTTATCCGTTTGCATTTTCCTTTGGCAAATTCTTTACATCTTGCACTTTTAAAGATGGGAGATATGGTTAAAGAGGTGCTTGTACTGTTGGTGATGTTCTGGAATCTGGAGAATTTCTTTGATCCTTTTCCGGGGAATTCAGGGATAAAGAACTTGAATGCGGATGTTGGGGCGGAGGAGCCTTATACTCCGAGTGGTGGGAAGTTCTGGACGTGGAAGAAGTTTGAGCGCAAGCGTGATGACATTGCCCGTACGGTTGCACTTGTAAAGGAGGAGTACAATCTCTTTCCGGCGATTATAGGTCTGGCAGAGGTTGAGAACCGTTTTGTCCTTAACCAACTTGTGCAAAATTCAATTCTGGCTCCGCTCGGGTATAATATTATTCATAGGGATTCTCCCGACAGGCGTGGCATTGATGTTGCCCTTCTTTACAGAGCCTCCCAGTTCAGGCCTGTTGCAGTTGAGTTTGTTCCGTTGAGGGAGCCTGCTCAGGCATCATCAGTTTTAGAGAACCATGAAGACTCCACACAAATTGGGATGATTGTTCCAACCCGGGAAATGCTCTACGTAAAGGGCGTGCTGGAGGAGTTTGATACACTGCATCTGTTTGTGGTGCATTGGCCCTCAAAACTTGGCGGTAAAGAGGCGGTAGCGCGCAGGGAGGAGGCCGCAAGGGGGCTTGTTTTGAGGTGCGACTCAATAACTGCAGTCAATCCCGGTGCCAATCTTATTGTGATGGGTGATTTCAATGATGATCTGGCAGATAACGCAACCCTTTGCGCAGTGAGTTTGACAAAAATTTGCAGTGTCAGAACCTCAAGAGAAGATGCTGCAGGAAAAAATGCGGCAAAGCGGGAATCTACGAGAGAAGAAACAGCAGGAAAAGAGGCGGCAAAGCGGGGAACTGCAAGAGAAAAAACTGCAGGGGAAGGTGCTGCTATGCAGGGAACTGCAAAGGAAAATACCGCAGGAAAAGGTGTGGCAATGCTGGATAATGCAAGAAGAAACAATGTAGGCGGAACATACAAGTATAAAGGAAAGTGGGAGAGGATTGACCATTTTCTTGTAAGCAGGCAGATGTTGGGGAACGAGGGCTTGAAGTATCTCTACTGTCGGGAGGATGGGTGTGATATTTTTGCACATCCTTTTCTGCTTGAACATGACAAAAACTATTTGGGGTATAAGGTCAGGCGCACGCTGGTGGGACCAAGGTATAATGGAGGGGTGAGTGACCATCTTCCAATTCTGCTGCGGGTATATGGTTATGCTTTTTGACGGCAGTATGGGACCGGTGGGAGAAAGATGTTCCATATTGTTGCCGGAGTGTGTGAAGTTTTGACCAATTTGACTATTTTTGCAACTGCGACCGCTTGGTGCGGAACGCAGTTTTTATATTTTAAGAGACTGATTATGAAACAATATTTGGATCTGCTCAAAAAGATTATGGACGAGGGTACCATAAAGCAGGACAGGACCGGCACAGGCACTAAAAGTATATTTGGCTATCAGATGAGGTTTAACCTGAACGAGGGTTTTCCGTTGCTTACAACCAAGAAAGTTCATCTTAAATCAATTATTTATGAGCTGCTCTGGTTCATAAATGGCGATACCAACATCAAATACCTGAATGACCACGGTGTTACCATCTGGGATGAATGGGCCGATGAGAATGGAGAGTTGGGCCCAGTTTATGGTGCGCAGTGGCGCAGATGGAAGGCTGAGGATGGCCGCGTAATTGACCAGCTTTCAAACCTTATGAAGGCCTTGAAGGAGAATCCCGACTCTCGCCGTCATATAATCTCTGCATGGAATGTGGCACAGGTAGACTCAATGGCCTTGCCGCCTTGCCACTCGCTTTTCCAGTTCTATGTGGCCAACAACAGACTCTCGTGCCAGTTGTACCAGAGAAGCGCAGATGTCTTTTTGGGAGTGCCGTTCAATATTGCGTCGTATGCTCTCTTTACTATGATGATTGCCAAAGTGTGCGGATATGAACTTGGTGATTTTGTGCATACTTTGGGCGATACACATATCTATCTCAACCATTTTGAGCAGGTAAAGACACAACTTGAGCGTGAGCCGCGCGCCCTTCCTAAGATGATCATTCATGGGGACCAGAAGGATATTTTCAGTTTCCAATATGAAGATTTTGAACTTACAGGCTATGACCCTTATCCTGTAATCAAGGCTCCTATTGCTGTGTAGTGGTTTGGTAATCAGGTGTGTGGCGATGCTATGTGCCGGATGGGGAATTTTACACAGGTGAATTGTGCTGAATTGGCATAGTCAAAGAACAGAAATTACATTATATAAGAAAATCATATGTTATCACTAATAGTTGCTGTTGCCCAAAACAATGCCATTGGCAGGAACAATGAACTTTTGTGGCACATTTCAGAGGATTTGAAATATTTTAAGGAGACCACAACCGGCCATCCGGTAATTATGGGTCGCAAGACCTACGAATCAATAGGACGTCCGCTTCCGGGCCGAAGGAATATTGTGGTAACCCGTGGTGTGCCTCAGGAGGATGGCACTGTTGCCTACAATATAACAGTGCCGCCAATCAAGAATCCACAGACTACATCGCTTGAAATCCTTCCAAGTCTGGATGAGGCGGTGGCCATTGCAAAGGAGTCGGAGCAGGAGTTCTTCATTATGGGTGGCGGACAACTCTACAACCAGACCTTCCCTTTTGCCGACAGATTGTACATTACAAAAATATATGCCGTAGCAGAGGATGCCGACACATTCTTTCCCGCAGTCGATGAGAGTGAATGGCGAGTATTGAGCAGCAGTGGACGCAAGCTGGATCCCGAGAACGGAATTGAGTTTGAATTCCTGGTGTACGGCCGTAAATAGTCCTCAGGCGGTTCTGTGGCAGACCTTTTATGTTGCCACAGTTGAAAAGTGTTGAATTTTTAGAGAGATTTTAGTTTTATGTCCCAAAGAGACTCATTTGCCAGCAAGTTTGGCGTTTTGGTTGCCATGGCTGGTTCAGCCATTGGCCTTGGAAATTTGTGGAGATTCCCTTACCTGGTAGGGACCAACGGCGGTGCCGCATTCATCATAATTTACCTTGCAATTGTATTTTTGCTTGCCCTTCCAATCATGTATTCGGAGTTCCTTATTGGGCGCAGGGCGCAATCAAATGTCTTTGGAGCATTCAAGAAACTGGCTCCGGGTTCGCATTGGGGCGTGATAGGAGTTTTGTCTATACTCTGCTGTGTCCTTGTGCTTTCGTTTTACTCGGTGGTTGGAGGATGGACTCTTGACTACCTTGTAAAATCATTGGCATTCAAGTTTACATCGGAGTCGGCACAACTTGACGGCCTTTTTGAGCAGACCATCACTTCAAGTGTGAGGCCCCTTATATTCATGTTCCTGTTTGTGGCGCTGTCGGGAACAATATTGTTGAGCGGAGTGAAGGAGGGAATTGAAAAGTATTCAAAGGTGCTTATGCCGTTGTTGTTTGTGATGGTGGTAATTATTGCAGTGCGCTCTGTAATGCTGCCAGGGGCAATGGCAGGTTTGGAGTTCCTCTTCAAACCCGATTTTTCAAAAGTTACCTCAACTACATTCCTTGATGCATTGGGACAGGCATTCCTCTCATTGAGTGTGGGTTTCGGTATAATTTTTACCTATGCCTCTTATGTCAAGCGTGAGGTGAATGTTGTTTCAATGTCACAGCAGACAGCTATTACAGATACAATTTTTGCAATAATAGCAGGTGTGGCAATTATGCCGGCGGTATTCTCGTTCGGCATATCTCCTGGACAGGGCCCGGGACTTGTATTTGTTACCCTGCCTTATATCTTCTCGCAGATTCCGTTGGGTGGAATTTTGGCGATTCTCTTCTTTTTTGTACTCTTCATTGCTGCAAGTACGTCGGCCATTTCGTTGCTTGAGGTTATTGTGGCCTATATTGTTGAGGAGTTCCATATCCGGAGAAAAAACGGAATATTTTGGGCAGTCGGCATTGTGTTGTTCCTTGGGATCTTCTGCTCGCTTTCACAGGGTCTGCTTGCAGAGGTGAAGTTGTTTGGAAACAATATCTTTGACCTGTTTGACAAATTCTCATCAAATATACTCATGCCGTTGGGTGCCCTGCTTATAGTGCTTTATGTGGGATGGGACATGAAGAGGGCCGACTTTACCGATGAGATTACAAGTGGCGGGAAGCATGGCTTCTCAAAGTGGTTCCTCAATTATGTCTACTGGTCAATCAAATATCTTGCTCCGCTTGTTATTGGAGTGATTATGATACGCAGTCTACTATAAACTTTTATGGTAGAGATGAAGGTTTGCGTACTCCTCTGTATACTTTTGCAGTTATAGTGATGGTTGTAATTTAAAGATAAGAATATGGCAAAGAGAGATGGTTTTGGAAGCAGTTTCGGCGTGCTGGTGGCAATGGCAGGATCTGCAGTAGGATTGGGAAATCTTTGGAGATTTCCATACTTGGTTGGCACAAATGGCGGTGCCGCATTTATAATTATATATCTCTTCTTTGTTCTGTTGTTGGCTCTGCCGATAATGTATGCGGAGTTCATTATCGGACGCAGAAGCCAGGCAAACGTCTTTGGCGCATATAAGGCCCTCGCTCCAAATACCAAATGGGGCTATGTGGGCATAATATTTTTGATGGCCTCTGTAACAATCATATCCTTCTATTCGGTGGTGGGAGGATGGACCATTGATTATCTTTTTAAAGCACTGACTCTGCAGTTTGACTCTTCCGATCCGCAAGTGCTTTCCGGAATGTTCAATAAAGTTGTGACATCCGATATTGAACCCGTATGCTTTATGCTCATATTTCTTGGTGCTACGGCTTTTATTCTTCTTAGTGGAGTAAAGGAGGGTATAGAGAAGTATGCCAAGGTTATGATGCCGTTGCTTTTCCTGATTGTCCTATTTATTGCGGTAAGGGCTGTCACACTTCCTGGTGCAGGCGCGGGGTTGGAATTTCTCTTTAAGCCGGATTTTTCAAAAGTGACTGCTGGAACATTTCTGGCAGCACTCGGTCAGGCATTCTTTTCATTGAGTGTAGGTGCCGGAACAATAATGACTTATGCATCATATGTAGCGAAGAGGGAGAGTATAATAGGGTTGTCGGTGCAGACAGCCCTGTCGGATACACTCTTTGCAATTATTGCAGGCTTGGCAATAATGCCTGCTGTTTTTGCCTTTGGAATCTCTCCAGGTGAGGGACCGGGTCTGGTCTTTATAACATTGCCTAATATCTTTGCCCAATTGCCATTTGGATATGTCTTGGCAATAATCTTCTTTCTGGCCCTTTTTATTGCAGCGATAACATCGTCAATTTCAATGGTGGAGGTAATTGTGGCATATTTGAATGAAGAGTTTGGAATAGGCCGCAGGTGGGCAATACTCCTCTCTATGACTGTTATTGCAATATTTGGAACATTATGTTCGCTTTCACAGGGAGCCCTCAAGGAGTTTACCATTTTTGGAAACAATATTTTTGATTGCTTTGACAAATTCTCAGCGAACATTCTTCTGCCATTGGGCGGTTTGAGTGCTGTAATATTTGTAGGATGGAGAATGGCCAAGTCTGATTGTGTAGATGAGATTACCAGCGGCGGTGTACGAAAATATCCGGCCTTTGTGGTAAATTTCATATACTTGAGCATCAAGTATCTTGCTCCGCTCGTTGTTGCAGTCGTGCTCGTTCAGGGGCTTCTGTAGCCTCCATTGACAAACAGTGACACCCTGCCAGTCACTCACAATGAATAGGCAGGGTGTCTCCATTTTCTTTAAGGGGCTGATTCGGTTTGTCAGGCTCTTCTTTATCTAGTCTGTAAGGCTCTTCATTATCTCCTCTACGGTCTCTATTTTTGTGACAAGGTTACTGATTTGGCCTATTTCAATTTCGCCCTCATCAATGTTGCCTTCAAAGATGCCTTTGCGGGCACGACCTTTGCCGAGGTATGCGGCCATCTCCTCTTTGGTTGCACCATTCTCTTCCATTTTGGCAACAGTGGCTGTAAATTCACTTCCCTGAGCCAGACGGGCAGGAGCAAGTTTTTTCAATAGCAGTTTTGTGCCTCCTTCAGGAAGTGCCAGGCAGTGCTTCTTGAAGTTTTCATGGGCAGAGCTCTCTGCAGAGAGGGCAAAACGCGTTCCAATCTGCACGCCCTCCGCACCGAGAGCTTCACATGCCTTGATCTGGCATTTGAGACCTATGCCGCCTGCTGCAATTACAGGCAGTGATGTGGCTGCGCATACAGCGGGAACAAGACACATTGTGGTAGTCTCTTCGCGGCCGTTGTGTCCGCCCGCTTCAAAGCCTTCGGCAACTACGGCATCAACTCCGGCCTCTTCGCACTTCTTTGCAAAAACACTGCTTGAGACCACGTGCACTACAGTCATACCATGCTCCTTGAGGAACGGAGTCCATCTCTTTGGACTGCCGGCCGATGTAAAGACAATCTTTACACCCTCCTCCACAAGAATATCCATAAGTTGTTCCATCTCGGGGTAGAGAAGGGGAACATTCACACCAAATGGTTTGCATGCGGTTGTGCCGTCGGGAGCAGTATATGTCAGGGCCTCTTTACAGGCGCGTATATGATGCCTGAGGTTGTCGGGATGCATACTGCCTGCACCAATAAGGCCAAGGCCTCCGCACTTGCTTACTGCAGAGGCAAGACGCCACCCGCTGCACCATACCATTCCACCCGCAATTATAGGATATTCAATATTAAAAAGTTTGCAAATTCTATTCTCCATATATTCTCTGTTTTTCTCCCGACAATTTTTTACAGTTCAATTCGGCAATAATTATGCTCTCTCTTTTTTGCCTCTCTTAAAAAGAGTGACGGCCAAGCCTCCGACAAGCAGTACAAAGAGCAGCCCGGATGTAAGGCGTGAGTACAATTCACCTTTGGTAAAGCTTTCAGGAGCGAATGTAAACTCAATCTCTCCAGAACCGGCAGGCAATACAAGGCCCCTCAATATGTAGTTGGCCTTGAAAATTTCCGGTTTCAACTGGGCGCTTGCTGCAGAAGATTGCTCTTTTGTGGTTGAGCCTGTTGCCTGTGGTGTGATAACCGCACCCCAGCCCTCTTTGTAGAATATTTCGCTGAAGAGAGCAATGGCAGGGGTAGCACTTGAATATTTGTATACAAGTCTGTTTGGAGAGTATGATTCAAGTGTGATTGTTGCAGATGAATCTACAGGGAAGTAACATGTGTTGCCGCGTGAGTTGGCTATAGGGTTATAAAACTCTCCCAGAGATTCTGGTGTAATGAACTCTTTGGCTATGATTGCCTCTCTGGCAGGATCGATGCCGCCGAGCATGGCAATCTCTTCATTGGCATTGGCCGCTTTGGCAACATTGGTAACAAACCATGCATTTCCCAAGGCCTTGGTGTTGGTCAGCGCCGGAGCATTTCCATCAATTACAATATATCTTGTATTGAGCATATTCAGTATAGGATAGTTGCCTAACGCGCTTTGTGCATCGGCTATTGTCTTGACCCCAGCCATATCTTTTGATATCTCACCAATCTCCCTTGAAATATGGTGCTCAATCATATCTTGATAACGCTGCAGTTTCGCAGGGCTGTATCCTCCGATAGTCTTGTGATGGTAGCTCACATACGAATCGTTGAATGTGTTAACGCTCAAATCAAGTACTCTGTAGTCCGGATCCTTGTCCTGTAGAATGTGTTTGTCAACCGGACGCAGATTGAAAGCATTATTGAACTCCCTGTTTGTTACAAAATGTGAATCATTCAAGTATCTTTTGCCAATGCTCCACATGTCAACAGTAACAAGCAGCAAAAGTATTGCGGCAACATGTATGCCCTTAAGTTTTCTGACAAATCCCATCCAGAGGATTCCTGCTGCAATAACTATATATATTGCGGAACGCAATGCATCAGAGCGCAACAGTGATGCCCTGTCTTCCTGTAGAGGATCAACAAGGATTGCAGGCAATTGAGCATCTGAAGCTGCGCTGAAGTCTCCGGCCAATGACGGTATAAGCATGAAGATCAAAGAGAGGCCTGCAGTAAGGCCCAATGACCAGTAGAATCCAAGCTGAACTCTCTTTTTGTTGTATTTGTCACTCTTGAAGATTAGTTCATTGGCAGTGATGACGCCCATTAGTGGAATAAGTACCTGGAGTATCACAAGTATCATTGAAACTGTCCGGAACTTGTTGTAGAGCGGGGCAAAATTGAAGAAGAGCTGGCTCATTGGCATAAAATGGTATCCCCAAGAGAGGGTAAGTGCCAATAACGATACACCTCCAACCCACCATTTAAGGCCACCTTTAAGCACAAAAAAGCCCAGTATACAGAGGAATATGCTTATTGCACCCATATACATAGGACCTGCGGTAAACGGCTGCGGGCCCCAGTAGAGAGGTAGGGCCTTTACAACCTGCTCCGCATTATATCCACTTGATTTGAGGGTCTTGTAGGTCTCTGAATTGCGTCCAAGCGCACCCGATGATGATCCTCCGTTGAAGTTGGGAATAAGCAGGTTGGCTGTCTCTCCAATACCGTATGACCAGGCTGTGGCATATTCAAGGTCAAGACCGCTGCGGCTCTTTTTGCCCTCCTGCCCGCCTGTGGCATCTTCTGAACCTTCATCCACAAGTTCGGACCCGCCACGCATTGTATGTTGAGCATACTCATAAGTAGGCCATAAATGGTTTATGTTTGTGGCAATACCAATCAGACCTGTCACCAGTAGAACCAATGAGGTTTTTATGAATTTTGGCAGAACCTTATCTTTGATTGCTGCGCAAAACTGCCATATTGCAAAGCCAAAAATAATGATTGCCAGATAATATGTTATCTGCGGATGGTTTGCCTTGATCTCAAAACTTAAGGCAAACGCAAATAATAATCCTCCCCAGAAGGCGCATTTTCTATACGCATAGACAACGGCCGCCAACACCCAAGGCATAAAGGCGATTGCAACCATTTTGGAGTTGTGTCCCACCTGCATTATCTGCATGTTATATGAACAGAAGGTAATTGCAATGCCTCCCAGTGCTGCCAACCATATATTACAGCCAAATGAGAGCATTAGCAGGAATCCTCCTACCATACATAGAAAGTAGTAACTTGCAGGTCTTGCTCCTGTAAAAAGCAACTTGTAAAGAGGTTGTGTATAGTCACCCTCATATATAACTGAAATGGATGTTGCTGGCATGCCTCCGAACATTGAGTTTGTCCAAAGTGCCTTGTCATCAGGATTGTTTTCATTGTGCTCAATAATCTCACGAGCCATGCCATTCCAGCTGGAGATGTCAGACTGGTTTACAATTTTGCCCTTAAGTACTTGGGGAGTATAGGCATAAGACAAGCATAAAAAAGCAATTATAACACCCGCAAAGGGTAAAATTTTCTTTAAATCAAATCCCTTCATTTTATCTATTATCTGTTAATTTATTCAATAATCCCGACAACTGGCCGGTTAAAGTCTTTCTGGAGTATTTAAGTTGTGCAGCTCTCCTACACTCCATTTGTCTATCCTGAACGCCACTCAAATCACCATTTTTCATCTTCAGGAATCTTTTGTAAGACTCCTCTACAGCTCTCTTTATGGCATCACAATCTTCCCATTCGCATATTGTGCCACATCTGCTCTTTTCAAGTTCAGTCGCAAGATTGCTTTCCAATGGTCCAAAGGCAAGAATCGGTGAACCTGCCGCAACATACTCAAAGAATTTGCCAGTAAGTATGGCTGCTGCTTCCGGCTCTTTTCTAAGAGGCAGCAATAGCAAATCTGCCGCCTGTTGCCACATCGTTGCCACATTGTGGGGTACATATCCCATATTGACAAAATTTTTTGCAATACCGCATTGATTGATGTCATTCACAATTGATTGGTCAACCTGCCCCATCACTCTAATTTCCAAATTGCCGGCAAAAGCAGAGTCTTTTTTTGCCATTTCTCCAAGAACATGCCATAATTTGTCCGGATTGCCATTGTCAACCAAAAGACCGGTATGGACTATGGTAAATTTTTCTTTGGAATGGCATAAGCCACCTCTTGCTTTTTCTGCCTCTGTAGAGGACCCCTTGGCAAAATCATCAGGATCAAATCCATTGGTTATAACCTTTACCGGAGTTGATGTCCTCTTGGCAAAATCCTCCTGCATCTTTTGTGATACAACAACAATGGTGTCTGCATTGTCAAGGACACTCTGCTCCAATCTCCTGTGTCTTCTGTCTGCCCATTTGCTGAGTCCGAGGTGCTTGAAGAAGAAGATTTCTGTCCATGGATCCCTGAAGTCTGCAATCCACTTTATGCCTGTTTCCCTGCTCAATTGCTTTGCGATAAGATGCATGGAGTGTGGTGGACCGGTGCTTACAATGGCGTCAATATGGTTCTCTTTCAAGTATCTTTTCAAGAATTTGACCGATGGCCTGATCCATAGACATCTTGGATCCGGAATGAAGATGTTGCCCCTTATGAACATTGAAAACTTGTGCATTAGGGATTTGTCCTCGCCATTGGATATAATGTTGGCTTTTATTGGTGATTTTTTCTTCTTGCCGAGCAGTGCCTTATAAATGCCGTATGGCTCAATAATTCTCTTTTTTATCACTTCAGTGCCGGGTAAAATGTCGTTGAGCAGCACCTTATCCTCACTGTTGGCCTCCGGATTCTCAGGTGTGTAAATTACGGGCTGCCATCCGAACTGCGGCAGATATTTGGCAAATTTCAACCAGCGTTGTACGCCTGAGCCTCCTGAC
>JAEIGA010003642.1_pt1 | contig 24053 bp, 24 predicted proteins | sample 9270691 | NCBI WGS metagenome assembly JAEIGA01 (sample SAMN17057246, study PRJNA624740) | gut metagenome | biome: biome; isolation source: fecal sample | host: Bos grunniens | place: China: Xizang | collected 2019 | reverse complement strand
CGCGGAGTTTATTACATAATATCCGCGACATATTGCATGAATTTCAACCGCAAAAGTAATGCTTTTATTTGATATAGGCAAATTATTCAAAGGAAAAGTTTATATTTTTTGTATTTTTTCTATTAATTGTATTCGATTTCAAGATTAGAGAAAAAATTCTATACATCCCTCAATGTATCGAACTTTTAGCCAATCTCCTATATCTATACTCAATAACCGATACTGCAAAATATAATTGAAATGATATTTGTGCCGTTTTGGCAGTTAAATATAACTGCGATTATATGTTTGTCAGAACAAAAATCCTTCAGCTTGTATCTTTTAGATGGATTTCAGTACAAGCTAATCTTCAGAAAAGATACAAGCTGAAGATAAGTGACTAGTGATTATAAGGGAGTTATGTGGTAGCTTGTATCTTTTTTATTGTGCGATACAAGCTGTTTTTATAAAAAAAGATACAAGCTAGAGGTGGACAGTGTGGGGAAAAAGATAAAAGGGAAAAGACAAAAGAAACAAACAAAAGGGAAATAAATAAGGCAGCTTTTGGGGCTGCCTTATTTTGTATAGGGAGTTATTTTTGCTTTGATAAATATTCTCTAATCTTTTTGTCAAGTACGTCTAGTATCTCTTGCTGTACTTGTTTGCAGCGTTCGAGGCCGGCGATGCCGCCATCCTACACTCTACCCCCCCTACGTCCTACACTCTACGCTCTACACTCTACACTCTACACTCTTCCCCCTACTTCCTCAATGATTCCATCTATAATGCCCAATACTTCGGCTAGGACGGTTTTGCTGCGCTCGGTAGAGGCTGGGGTCTTGGTGGCTGTAGCCACATAGTTCTTGATGTCTTGTGCGTTGCGAGATTTGAACTCGATGCCCATCTCTTGCATCACTTCGTCTACGGTCAGGAAGACCTCCGATGGGAAGAAACTAACAGCAGGAACGCCTAATAATGCTGCTTCGCGGGCAAAAGTGCCAGCGCCTGTGAGCATCGCCTTGGTGTTGTAGCACACGTCCAAGCCAGACAGCGGATGATCAGGGTACCAAATATTGTCATACCCCTCAGCCATTTTCTTTTCCTCTTCGTAGCGAGGCAGGAAGAGGATATTCTCGTCTTTGAATACCTCAAAGAGCTGTGGCACGATGGTGGTGCTATCTTTAGGTACGTAGGATGCTTTGAGGTTCTCTGGACGGATGGTGATAAACTCGCGGAATGGCAGTTGGTTCAAGAACTCAGGATCGGGTTGAAAATCTGCGATATAGATATCCTCTTTGAATCCTTGGAAAGTGCGGATCTGACTGTCCTTGAGATGATATTTTCGTTGTATCTTTTGGTACTTGAAGTAGAATGGGAAGATGAAGTAACTACCCATAGCAAACGAGAAGAACTTGAAGGATATATCGTTATCGGAAAACACGATGGATTTCTTGCGACGTAGCCAAGCGATGGCAGAGGTATAGTTGCCGCCGAGTGAGAATGCTAGGTCAAACTTAGGCAGTTGGAATAGTAGCATCCACATGCGTTGCAGTAGTCCGAAGACTTTCTTGATGCGGCTTTTGCCTTTATATTTGCCGTACACGATGGGCTGGATACCATGTTTAGCGAGCAGAGGCAGGGTCTCTGAGAAGTCACGTGCAGTGTAGATTAGTTCGTGTCCTTGTGCCTCTAGATGGCGAATGATAGGCATAAGGGTATTGACGTGTGGGGTGTTGGTTATGTCGATCCAGATTTTCATTGTGTTATACTGTTTATAGCGGCAAGCCGCAGGTTTTACTCTTGGCGCCGTCCTTAAGGTCCTTAAAGTCGTTAAAGTCCTTAAGGTCGTTCTTGGATTAGGCGCTCTTTGGTTAGGCGCTAAATGTCTTTATCACTTTGGCGGGGACGCCTACAGCTACGCAGTAGTCGGGTATATCTTTGGTTACTACACTACCCGCTCCTATCACAGCACCTTTGCCGATGGTTACGCCAGGCATGATGATGGCGCCGATGCCGATGTGGGCTCCGTCTTTGATGTGGATGGGTTGGTAGATCAGGTCGCAGTCCATGACAGGTTTGTCTATCTCGTATTGAGCTAGATTGCGTTGATGACAAAGCAGCATGACGCCACGTGTTACCCAAACGTTTTTGCCGATGGTAATGAGTTCTGGTGCTGATTGGTCGATGTCTACTGTGGCTGCTATTTTGGCTCCTTTACCGATTTTCATTCCTGTAGCCTTGTAGAAAGGCATACGCAGTTGTGCTGGGAATAGGTGTCGTGCTATGCCGAGGCAGATACGTGTATTGATGCCGTGTAGGATGCTCTTAAATGTACGTTTGTTATTTGCCATTGTTATTTATTCTTTTGCGGCTTAGCCGCAGGTTATTCTTCTTTAGCGCCGTCCTTAAAGTCATTACTAGGATCAGGCGCTCCTAGCTTCTAGAATCCTCGTTGCTGTTTGCGTACTCGGTACATTCGCTCGGTGAAGCCGCCTTCTGCGAGAAAGTCTTTCTCCAAGCGCTCTAGTTGTTTAAATAGCAGGTAATCTGCTTGATAAATGAGGACTATAGCCATGTTGGCTATCACTTCTGCTGTGCGGCTTGGACAAAGAGCCATAAAGAACTCAGCATCATTATGCTTCCTTCCTAGATCTCGCATCGCTTGCCATTCCACAGATTGCTCCGTCCATTGTTTCAGGCCGCGTGTTCGCAAAAAATCGCAATAATCTTCAAGGAGCTCTTGCAAACTAGCTTTGGCTACATTGACTAATTTTATCTCTGTTTTCTGAGAGGTAGCAGAAGCGGCACAGCCTTCTATGATATTTTGCTTGCCACTACGAGCTGCCTGTACCATTTGGTCAATGGTACGATCTCCTTTTTGCAGAAATCGCTCGCAAAAGTAGTATGTCATCTCATAGATAACTTCTGCTTTTTGGTAAGAAAGCAGTTTTTTGTAGTTTCCTCTGCGAGGTATTAGTCGTTCTTGTTCCATGTTGTTTGTTTTTTAGTTGTGCGGCATAGCTGCTATATTCTTGGGCGCCTCCTTAAAGTCTTTGGCGCCTCCTTAAAGTCCTTAAGGTCGTTAAGGTCCTTAAAGTCTTTACTTGAATAGGCGCTTCTTCAGCCATTTAACGCCCAGTTTTCCAATCGCATACAGCAACGGCTTGCGAATGCAGAGGAAGCGGCCGTGCTCCACAAGTTCGCCGCCGAACTCGGCTTTGAAGTCACGCACGCCGTAGGGTTCATCAGGTTTGCCAGCGCCCATGAAGTCGAATAGCGGATAGCCGTTCTCAGCGGCATATTTCATCTCGCCCCAGATGGCGACGGACAAAGGTCGTATATCGTTGCGACAGTCGTCTAGTCCGCAGGCGTACCACTCGTAGATGGCTTTGCTAGGTAGGCAAACGCAAACGGTACCGCCAACGATCTGACCGTCTAGTTCGACAAGGATGTATTTAGCATTCTCTACGTGATAAAGTTGCTCAAAGAATTCCCATGACCACAGAGGTGTACGTACTTTGGTGGTGTAAAGATCTACAAGTATATCATAGAACGCTCGTACTTGCTCGATGGTTGGGTTCTCTACGATCTGTGCTCCATCGCGCATCGATAGGCGGATGTAGCGCCAACGGTGTTTGCCGATATTGCTTTGTGCAAGATCAGCACTTGTCGTATTTACGTGAAAATTAAGATGCGATTGGTATTTAAATCCGTTTGCTATAAACACAGACTTCCAGCGACTATAATCGTGGAAGTTTCGTGTTTCCACATAGATCGCCTTGTCGCCAAATCGCCTAATCGCCTTTAGAAGCGCAGTTAGCGCTTCGTTGCTAATATCTTTCGCCAGTAACGGACCACCGTAAATGATAGCTCTACGAGTGAAGTATTGTTTGAGAGATTTAGGCTCATAAGTTAAATAACCGACGATGACGCCAGTAAGTTTCTCTGTAGCGCATTTGTTAAGGTCCTTAAGGTCGTTAAGGACTTTAAGGTCTTGACTTGGGTTTGCGCTCTGGGTACGCTCCGCGCTCTCCACCACCCCATACGCAAATGCTTGCATACCACCAACAGACTGATAGAAGCGGTATGCTTCGGGGGTCTGAAACCAAGTAGCAACGGGAGAACTCACAACAAGTTCGCTCCATTGTTGCTGGTCTATTTGGTCATATGTTAGTATTTTTATCATTGTTTTAGTGTATGGTGTATAGTGTATGGTGTATCGCACTTCGTGCTGTGTATAGGCGGGTGTTACGGTTTTGCTAGCAATCACTCAAATCATTCATAAAGTAACGGCGTTTGCCATTCTTGAGTGGTTCGAAATGGTCTACGTATACCACATCTAACTTAGCATCTTCACCTATGTATCTGTGAATAGTCTTGCGTATTTCTTGTTCTTGCTCTGGAGTGTATTTCTCCTTAATAGGTTGAATAGTTAGTGTTACATGATTCTCACCTGCTTTGTTGAATGAGAATGCTACTACATCAAACTCCTTCATTATCATAGAGAAACCTGTTGCAGTCATATTATGTCCGTTCTCTAGACGCATAATATCAGATGTTCTACCTAGTACACGACGTAATGTTTGTCCGTTGTAACCTGTATATTCGCCTTCAGGATAAAGTTCCACCTCATCTCCAAACTGGTAACGTAACAATGGGAAACTATAATTCAGCAAATTGGTAGTCAATACGGTACCTGTATTATCTGCTATTGGATTAATAATTTCACACATCACATTATAACCAACATGATAATGTCCACGATTGATTTCGTATGCATTCATGCCTGCATCATTTGCTCCGTAGCAATCCATTACTTGGCAATCGTAGGTTTTCTCGATTAATGAGCGATATGCATCTGTCAAGTTCTCGGATGTGGTATATACACCTTCTATTTGCTTTAGATCAATATTGTGCTTTGCCACGTATGAAGTGAACACATAAATAGATCCAGCATAACCATAGATATATTTGATCTTGTTTTTCTTCAAGAATCCTATATATTGTTCACATAACTCATCCGTTAGGTTGACTGTGTTCAAAGGATATTCTCTACGTATTTGATCGTATATTCTGCGTGGTAACGAAGGTTTCTTGGCAAACAACGATGCACTACCCATCGCTACAAATTTATCACCATATTGATAGGATGTAGTCATCCATGCATGCAGTTTTGCTGCAGATGTATATCCCCAGTTATTTTCATCCATTAGGTAATGCATTGGTTCGCCTGTCGTACCACCTGTTTTGCGTTTGCGGTGTGGAATAGATTGGATGTTGTCTGGTACAATCTTGTCGTAGTTAGCGATTGCAATCTCTTTGGTTATGATAGGTAGTTTTTTGAGATCTTCGGCACATTGAATATCGCTAGGTTTCAGTCCCAAGTTATCAAACAACTCTCTATAATATACAGTGTGTTCGTAAACATGTTTTACCAAATTTTGTAGACGCTCATTTTGCCATGCTACGACTTCCTCGCGTGTCCATGACTGCATACGCTCAATTTGCTTGAGCCACTTGTACGAGCATGCGCCCATAACGCGTTCTGCGAGAGGTAGAATAATGTTTAATCGTATTTTTTCTCCTAATTTACTCATATACTTTCATCAATTGTTGTCTCACATTCTCCCATGAATACTTTTGCACTTCTATTTGTGCTTGTGCAATAATCTGCTCAACTTCTGCAAGATGCTTCATCGCCCAAATCATTTTATCGGCAAGATCGTTGCAGTTCTCACTTTCAAACAATAATCCGGTCTTCTCATTCTCAATCATATATGGCACTCCACCTACACGACTAGATATCACCAATAATCCGGCGTTCATGGCTTCTAGGAGCGATACGGGCATATTGTCTATTTTAGGTGCTGAAAGCATAATGGATGCATTGGCAAAATAGTTGTATATTTCCGAGTTAGGAACCTGTCCAATAAATCGTACTCCTGTTAAATGATGTTCCTCAACATAGGCCTCAAGTTCTGCACGCATGCTACCCTGCCCTAGGATATCCAAAGTTGCTTCAGGATAGTGCTTGAGTACTTGCTCGTATGCTCGTAATATGCATGGGATATTATACAGTGGCTCCAGGTGGCGAATACTGATAAACTTAGGTGCTATATCTCGTGTACGCTTCTGTTGTGCACGGAGAACAACGATATTGGGTATTACCAGGCATGGTATATTGTGTTGGTCAAATATCTCTTTTAGGAATCCTGATAGTACAATCACCTCATTGGCTCTCATTAGCCATCTGCGCACAAATGATGCGTGTTTGGCAAAATACTCTTTGGCTTCGCCACCGTGATAGGTAATGATGGTGCGTTTGCGCCATAGCTTACCCGCTATTATGCCAAACACAGCAGGTACCATGCCCCAATAGGAGCAGGCATGGATATGAAGGATATCGTATTTGCGGGTTTTGCATAGCAGTTTTACAAATGCTATGCAACGACGGATTGGATTGCCCTTGGTGGATAATATATCTGCCTGCCATCCATCTTCCTGATTGATGAACTGCTGCAACAGATCCACTTGAGCGTTTATGCCGCCAACTCCTCGTTTATAATTCGATAAAAGTAGTATTTTTTTCATTTCCTAGTCTTTAACCTATAACCTTTAACCTACTTTCTCATCCTAATAATAACAGCTGGATTACCACCTACTATAGCATAATCCGGTACATCTTTAGTAACGACAGCGCCTGCTCCGATGATGCTATGTGCGCCAATGCGTTTACAGCCTGGCAACACCATCACACGAGCGCCAATCCATACGTCTTCGCATATCTCTAATGGCGTTGGTGGCAAGGATGGTCCTTCGTCCAGACGAATTTCTGCGTTGGAGTAATCGTGTCCTCCACCTTGGAAGAGTACATCCTCCGCCATCATAATATGGCTATGCATGGTTAGTATACGGTTATGGCAACAGAAATTCTTACCTAGTCCTACTTTTTCTCCTAAGACATGTATCTGTTTACCATTACCAAAGTATGCACCTTGCTCTACATTGATGAGTGGACCACATTCTGCAAAAAGATGCTTCGCACAAGCGCGACGAAGACACTTAGCTAACCCACCTAGGATAGGTGCTGTGGACTTTGGCATATGCTTTGCCAAACCGTAGTATAGTATTAACCAGAAATATCTCATATATTTTATGTTTATTGGACGCTTCGCTATTGTTTAAGGTTTAGTGAGTTGCGTTTAGCTACTAATCCTGACAATATTTTGGCCTCCTTATTAATTAATAATTCTATTTGATCAAATTCGGTTTTTGTAAGATATTCTAATTCCCACGCCACATCTAATTGCGCAAGTACTTCCATCAACGATCCGTATGCTATTGTATAAAAATGTGCTTGATCTTTAGGAGTCGTTCTACCGGAACCTTCTGCTATGTTAGAGGGTATTGAGATCACTGCTCTACGTAATTGGTCACATAATGCATATTGCTCTTCTTTGGGGAAGTTCTTTATTAATGCATAAACTTGTTTAACCAAGTCTTTTGCATAGATATACGCATCTAATTTTCTAAAACTATTCATATTTCCTCTTTTAAATAAAATATAAGCCCTAAACAGTAGCGCCTTGGCGCGTCCCCTAAACTGCACGTTCCTCGTGCTCCCTAAACCCTAAACCATAGGCGTTTACGCCGTCCATTAAACGGGTCTGCCGCACAGCGTCAGATCATTCCCCGTCCTGCAAGCTTGAACCAGTTCCAGGCTATTACAGCAACAAATATCAATACCATCCAATACTTATACCACCGTTTTAGTTGAGGTATGCGACAAAGGCTTACACCATAGGCTACGAACAACATCTCTATGGCCAATGCCGGCATGTGGAATCGGTCTGCATGTGCAAAAGCAGAAAAGACCAGAATCACCAAGTAAGCGAGCAGGAAGACGCCTATCAGCACATGGTCTCGCCATTTGTTAAAACCTGGTATTAGAGGAAATAACAAGGATACAATAGCTATGATACAGAAGTAGGACATGATATTCTTGACAAACATACCTCCGTGTAACATACGGGATGTCTCTTGGTTTGGACTTTCCACCATAGTAGGAAATGGAATGGTAAAAATCATCGGTGCAAAGACCGCTGCACCTGCATATTTAGCCAAACTTTGAGTCTCTGTTATTTCAGTCATACGAGAACTTTGGTTTTCGTCTTTTAGTTCCCACATTTGTTCTACTTCGGTCATGATTCGTCCTCCTGCGAAATATAGGACAGACAAACCTACTACTAGTAAGACAACTATTCGTCTACCCCATCCCATTACACGCTGACTAGATAGTAATAGCGCCATTGCTATACTAAATACTGCAGTAAGACCTAATACTGTACGGAAGGTAAATAGCGACGCCATTACTATCACGACAACGGATATGGTCTTAAAACTAAAATTTCTATATTTTAACAAAGCATCAGCACGCTCTAGGAATAGTAGCATCATAAAAATCATCTCCGTCTCTTTGAGGTGCAGGCCTGCATAGATAGAGAAGTGAGGTTCCAGCATCATAAAGATAGCGGCCATACGCCCTACATGCTCTCCGAAGTTTCGTTTTCCTAATTTGTAGATTAACACACAACTCAATGCACTCCATAAACACTTAAACAGTCGTGCTACAATAATGCTATCACCACTCAAAAGATATATAAATCCCAGATACATTGGATAACCTGCATCCGAAATGCCATTTCTATCCACAAATTTATACTTCCAATAATCTTGGAAATTCCCATCCCGTATACATCTTGCGATCCATTCTCCTTCGTAACTATATTCTATAGAATCTGCTGCGTGAAACATAAAGGGTTGCCCAGTCATTTCGTTATGAAACCAATATAGAATTAGCATCACAGCCACGCGAAGGAAGAATGTGTACCAGAAGATATTATGCTTAAATGTATTGGGAGAGATATTATACCATCTTTTGCTTAATTTATTTGTATAATAGAAGAACCCCACGACGCTAACAATACCAAATAACCACCAATACCATGTCATAAACAAGTTGGTGAACAACAAAGCAGTTGTTACCATTACCGCAAAGTATATAACAATAGCTTGGTTTCCTATTGGATTTGGCACAAATCCATAGGGCACAAAATCATTATTTCTTACTATAGGTTTAAATTTTGCCATGTTTATCCTAAAATTATTTTTGCATTATTTATTCTTATCTATTACCAACGCGTTTTTGTGCTTGTTTGGTCATTACTTTTATATTCTATAATCATCTTTCTCATTCGTACTTTTTACCACACTAAATTTGTCCTTCAATCTTAAGAAGGGCATCTCTAAATATTTATACGATAACGATGCTAAAAGTGTTGTTATTGTAGAAACACTTGCGAACACAATCCAATGCCCCCCCCCGTGAGTATTCGATAACCAACCAGTCGATTTTACCATCCATGAACCCACAAATATCAACAATGGATGGATCACATAAATACCATACGATATTTTGCCCAAATAGTTCATCACTCGGTTTTCCAATAGCGGTTTAGATACCAATCCCGACATAATAACCAATAAGGACACTATGGATATATACTCTGCACGAATGGGAGCAGATATATACTGCGCATACAATCCTGAGGTAAAAAACAATACCCATGCTAGTATCACCACGACTCTATTTGCACACAATCTTATGAACCATGTCGCTTTTTTATAATACAATATTGCGCCAATCGCACCAATCATCATACAGTCAAATCGAGTGATACTAAATATCTTATAGGCCAATCCTTTACCCAAAAACACATAACTACCCATTTTCAATCCAAACCAAATTACACATAGGGCTACAACAACCTTCAAAATCCTTTCCTTATTGCATTTCACCATCCAAGGATACCATAGATAGTATTGTTCCTCTACGCCTAAACTCCAATAATGGAACAAAGGTATTAATCCTAAACCTAAGGCATGCGATATATTTCCCGAAAAGAAAGTATAATACCAAACCGAATCGTCCATGTTACTATTCAGTAACACTACAGCCACTATTGCCAATATCATATATACATAATACAACGGCCATATACGCAAAATACGACGCATGTAGAATTTAGGTATACTTACATCGTTGGTCTTACCTATTTCGTTCATCAATAGATAAGTAATCAAGAATCCTGATATCACAAAGAATGTGGTTACAGGCTCCTCTGGCCAAGGAATACGAAAAGACAAAGGTTCTAGTCCCCAATCACCAAATGGCGAAAACATATGCGCAAACAGCACTGTTAGCGCCGCCACAGCACGTATGCCATTCAAACCAGGCAAATACAATCTATTATCTTGTTCACTTTTCATTTTCTCTTTCTCTTACCCATCGCCTTTAAACTCATCACACAGTATCCATAAATGTACGTTGTGCCCGATTAAAAACCACAACTCCTAGTACTAACATTATGATACAAAATGCTACAGAATAGCCTAATAACCACCACTCATGTGAACCAACCCCAAGAAATGACCATTTGAAAAATTCCACCAATCCCGTCATTGGGTTGAGATACATTACAATTCGTAGATGCTCATTATCAATCGTAGATAATGGATATATTATTGGAGTAGCATACATCCATAGTCGAAAAGCGAAACTAATAAAAATACTCAAATCCCTATATTTAGTGGTTATGCTACTCAAAAACAATCCTATTCCTGCACCCATTAAAGCAACTAGTATCACAATAATAGGAAACAACAATACTCCCCATGTTATATTTATTACTGCATCCGTAAAAACACAATAATACCCATATGTAACCAAAAATATCAGCATATTTATTCCAAAAGGCAGAAGAGCTGATATCAATGAGCTGATAGGGCTACATAATCGCGGGAAATATACCTTACTAAAAATAGAGGCATTGCCCACCAAGGCATTAGCACATGAACCGAAACAAGATGCAAAATACCCCCAAATTGTTATACCTGCCAGATAAAACAGTGGTTGTGGAATACCATCAGTACTAATCTGCGCAATATTGCCAAATACAACCATGTACATAACCACAGTCAAAACTGGTTGTATTACAAACCACAATGGACCTAATATAGTTTGTTTATACATCACATTAAAATTGCGACGAATAAACATCCTTATTAAATCACGATATTGCCAAATCTCACGAAAATCAATACTGAAAAGTTTCGTTTTTGGTTCAATAATCGTAGTCCATTCTTGGTTTATATTGGCAGTTTTCTCCATCTTTTTTATCCCAACAATTTCCTCTTCCACTTTATCAACCTCGTTTTCCACTTATTCCCTACTATAGTAAATATTTTTGCTTTCCATCCTCCATTGCCACTCCATGAGTGCAAGCCCTTGTGCTCACAGTAGGTACGCTCGCAGCGCAGGTTCTCACCTGTAGTTAGTCCTGGACAGAAGCATTCTACGGGCAATACATGTACCCCATTCCAGTTTTTCTCTATTCCATCTCCTATAAAACCTTGCTTGGTCATCCACTCATAGAAATATCCAGTATTAGGAGTCATATCTAGTGATCCATCTTCTTTTATGAACCTTCTATCCGCATAGGTCGCCATCATAGCTTGTATCCAAGGATGATGTGCCTCTGCAGCTAATACGCCCATCATTACCGGGTTCTTTTTTGATCCTTCGTATCCTGCAAAAGCAGCATATTGTTCCATCAAGTCATCAAAGGAACGATACACTTCAAAATCCACGTCCATATATAGTCCACCCTCGCGCTCCAATGCCCATAGACGCACGTAGTCACTCACAAAGGCATATTTCTTGGCTTCGTAGGCTTCGCGGACATATTGAGGAGAGGACATTATATCGAAGTTTTCCTCTGACCAAAGGCGGAACTCCCAATCGGGCATATGGGTATGCCAAGAGGCGATGCATGTTTGCACCAACTCGGGCATCTCGCCTCGACCGAACCAGCAATAATGTATTATCTTAGGTATCATAAATATATCTCCTGCTCGCCTTACGGCTCACGAAATCTTATTAATCTTTTATAAAACTCACTTCGTTCGTCTGTGCACTCCGTAATCTATTGCCACCGCTCCTCGCTCTTCACTCAGTAATCTACTCCGCTCGTGCACTGAATCTTAGTTATCAAGAGGAAACAGCATCGCAGATAATTGTCTAATAGGTTGCGAGGAGCAGCATTGACCACCGGAGGTACGCAATCAAATTGTAATTAACTCTTTATATGCAATAACCACACTGCGAAGTTGATGGACAAGTTTATCAACTTCAATTTCTTAACGGCTCTTGGAGCGACATTAATATTTTTGAGCGGTAACACTCCAAATGACTTAATCTGTTTAATATACTCCTTTCGGCCTGCGTAGAAGTATTGAGAAATGATTCCTACCACATTTATGACCAACCCACTAATCATCCCATCAAACCATCGTCTGCATGCTACACTATTGCCTAAAGTATTTAGTTTTCCTATCAAAGCCAATTTATCTTGTAATTGTTTAAGCATCTTGGCAATATCCTTCTGACTAAGCGTGATACTCCCTTCACGCCAAAGGTAGTTGTATACTATCAAGTCTGCTGATGCTACACGTTTGGCACGTAGCAGCATACGTGGTGTCCAATCGGTATCTTCAAAGTAGATACCAGGGGTAAATAACTCTTGTCTTACAATTTCTGATTTTACCAAAAACTGAACCACATAGCATTGTACCCACATGCGTTCGTTAAGGAATGACAATCCATCTATTGGAATTGATGAATAGTCGTTATAATTGGACTTCATTCCTTCATGAGGCACAAACACTTCCCCACTCTCCCGTACATTCTGATATCGGAATCGTAGGACATCCAAGTTATCACGCTCCACTTGCTTCATTAATGCACCTAGCACATTGGGTTGTAGATAGTCGTCTGAGTCCACTAATAGGATATAGTCGCCTTCGGCTATGGAAATACCACTATTTCTAGCAGCAGATAATCCAGCATTCGCTTGATGTACTACCTTAATATTAGAATATTTTGTTGAATATTCATCGCATATTTGTGGGCACTCATCAGGTGAACCATCATCCACAAGGATAATCTCATAATCAGAGATATCCTGCGCAAGAAGGCTATCTACGCATTTAGGTAGATATTTCGCCACTCCATATACTGGTACTATTATACTTAGTTTCATTCTCTTGATATATTTATCGCCACTAAACCCTAAACAATAGCGCTATTGGCGCGTCCACTAAACAAGGCGCTAGCGCAGCGCCTCTGCGATGCGCTCGCACGCCTTTCCATCTCCATATGGATTAACTGCTTCGCTCATCTTGCGGTAAGTAGTTGCGTCTTCGAGGAGCATCGTAACACCTTGCTCGATTTTTTGTAGGTCGGTACCTACTAACAGCACAGTACCTGCCTCTACGGCCTCAGGGCGCTCGGTGGTATCACGCATCACCAAAACTGGTTTGCCTAATCCTGGTGCTTCCTCTTGTACACCACCCGAATCGGTCAGGATCAAGGTAGATTGTTGCATCATATATACGAATGGCAGATAATCCAATGGTTCGATCAAGAACACATTCTCTGTACTCTCGCCTAGAATCTCCAAGACCGGTTTGCGGACATTGGGATTCAAGTGCATTGGATAAACAAAGTCCACATCAGGATATGCAGTAGCCAAGTTCTTGATAGCGTGGCAGATATTAAGGAAACCCGTACCGAAGTTCTCTCTGCGATGACCGGTAATGAGTACCATACGCTTGCCTTCGCTCAAACGAGTGGTGTCATAGCCCATTTGCTTCACAGTAGCTTGTACCTCGCCGGAGAGCGTGGTATCGTTTTCTAGGCGTGCTACGACCATTTGAAGAGCATCAATAACGGTATTACCAGTTACCACGATAGAATCTGCTTTTACACCTTCGCGCAAAAGGTTTTGCTCAGCCAATGGTGTTGGTGAGAAATTGAGGGTGGCGATACGACCTGTGATAAGGCGGTTCATCTCTTCTGGCCATGGGCTGTAGATGTTACCTGTACGCAGACCTGCCTCTACGTGTCCTACAGGAATCTGTTGGTAGAAAGCAGCAAGAGCTGATGCCGTAGAGGTGGTGGTATCGCCGTGAACAAGGACGATATCGGGTTGTACCTCTTTGAGAATATCTCGCATACCTAGTAGGATACGGGATGTGATATCATAGAGGTCTTGATTGGGTTTCATAATATTGAGGTCATAATCCGGTGTGATCTCAAAGAGATTAAGTACCTGATCTAACATCTCACGATGTTGACCTGTTACACATACAATCGTCTGAAACTCTTCAGGTGCTGCCTGCAGTTTCTTTACCAATGGCGCCATCTTAATGGCCTCTGGTCGTGTTCCGAATACTAATAATATTTTTTTCATATTTTTCTCTTTACCTTTTCATACAGTCGATACACATGCGGACACAGCATGCGAAAACGCATTGTCCATTTCTGCAAACTATAATCCATCTGCATAGCTATTCGCTTTGCGTCTTTTCGGTAGCGAGCATTAAACAAATATGGATATAATCTATATATCATTTCCCGATCAAAGTATCTACGAAAATCCACATTACTTGCTCGTGCTTCAGCATATTTATCCACAAAATAAGGAATATGCTTCTCCAATGGAATCAGCTTATTCATTGCCCTATTCTCTGCATCCTGGCGATAGTAAGCCATCACACGATTGTCAAATACACCTTTCCCCGACAGTAACAATCGCCACCACATATCAATATCCTCGCCATGTGTCATTCTTGTGTCAAACATACCAATTTCTATGAGTCGCGTCCTACTACTACTACTACTACCAGTCCAATAACCAGGATAATTACTCCACACATCCTCCACTTCACCTCGCAAGGTAGAAGGTGTCAGATTCTCTGATATCTTATCTCCGTAAATCGTAGTACATCCTATTCCATACAATGCTGCATCGGGATAATCCACAATCAACTGATGCAATGTCTCTAAATATTCTGGATGCCACAAATCATCTCCATCTAAGAAAGCAATGTATTCACCTTTAGCTGCTAAAATACCTGCATTACGCGCAGAAGACACGCCGCCATTCTCTTTTCTAATAACACTAAACTCTAAACCGTAGCCCGTGGGGCTTCCACTACACTCGCGCAATGTCGCTTCTGCGATATTTGCGCTATTGTCGGTTGAACCATCATCCACCACAATAATTTCATAGTTGGTGTATGTTTGTGCCAACACAGACTGCAGCGTAGCTACAATCGAATTTTGTTTGTTATATAGAGGTATGACTACTGAAAATAACATAAATACTTATTTCAATATTGTCGAAACATTGTTTTTTGGTAAAAAGATTTCAGGAACTGTATATTTTATAGTATTGTTCTTGTCCTTCAATTTATGGAGAGCAGTTTGAATAGACTCAACAGTATTTTCGCACACTATGTAGCGGCCAAAAGACTCTACATACGTCTTTAGTTGCTCCTTCTTATCGCCATCTAGAACAACCAACATATGCTTTTGTGATGCAGCTGCATAATATACTTTTCCTGGTATCTGTGTTCCTCGCAAGTTGCATACCGTGACTGATACATCAGAGTTCATCTCCAATTGATGACACTCGTTCTGTGGTATACGTGGAAGAATAGTGATATTGTCAGTAGATTCTAATTTCAAAGATGAAATACCCGCTATCGTAAGTTGTACACCTTCCATAGTTTTTACAACTTCATACAATGGCAGAATATTTCTAATTGAAGGAGAATAGTCACCTAAATAAACTAATTTCAGTATATCGTTCCCTACATTTGCTGAAGGTATATCATCTATTTCCTCGCATGGTAATGGTACAAAATCAATACGATTGCTCAAAGTTGGATGTACCTCACGCAGCATATCAGCTGTAAATGGTGATACATAGACTATCTTATCTGCTTGCTTTATCATACGACGCTCGTACCACTTTATAATCCAATTAGGATAACTATTTGAGCGTGTGATATCGCCATACATTGGATCACCCCAGTGCTGAATCCATCTATCAAACGTTAGTCCATTTTGCTTCATCTTCTGTACAAAAACGTGACTAGTTTTTGGGTCTGAAGTAGAAATTACCAAATCAAAATGCTCATTGAGTATGGATACCGATTTTACAGATTTCAAATATGGACGAGTAAAATCCAGAAACTCAAAATGCTTACGCCATTTGCGTTTTATCTTGAACCATAATGTTTGTTTAGCGGGTGCCTTACGCAATTGGTCAAAAGGCATTCCATCTATGCGTACAATGCGGAACATTGAGAGGTCGTATGGCAATGACACCTCTGCATCAGAAGCATGCGGCATAAGTATAGTGACATCGTGTCCCAACTTGTGCAACCCTCGCAAGATGCCATAGTTGCTAATGGTGACCGATGTATTATTTTCTAATGGAAATAATGTAACAAATAGTACTTTCATTTCGTAATCATTTTTCTAATCCAATTGTACTGCAAAGCCAACCACACCTTTTTACCCAAAAATTGTTTTAAGCCAACTACATTGCCCAATCGCTGCTGATAAAATAGCGTTCTTTCTTCAGGAGTGATTTGCGCCACCATCATCAACATTTGAGATGCAACATATTTCATCAATTCCACTACTCCATTCTTAAATCGTACATCCATTTCTTCTGAATGATGAATATCAATATATGTCTTGAGTAATTCTATATTATATTTCACTTGCTGCAGCGTTACTTGCTTATGTACCGTTGAGTTTTCTACTACTCGGTAATAGTATGGTTTAGCAGGTATATGGTGCACACGCTTCGCACGAGCATACAGCAACAACGCAAAATCGTTATCCTCAAACTGTACTTTTTCTCTAAATCTTAAATCTCCTATTAGCTCTCTTGATAATAATCCTCCCCATACACAAGAACACCGCCAACTCCATCTTCCGCCATAATTCGTGTTAAATACATAGTCAGCACCAGTGCACACACCTTGTTCAAAAGATTCTTCATTTTTACGATAGTGCTGCTCTGCGTCTGCGGTAAAGTCAAAATCCAGTATATCTAACTGTTCGTCTTCGACTTGTTGTAATAATTTACTTAAACAATTCTCAGCAATATAGTCATCCGAATCGATAAACCAAACATATCTACCCTTAGCCACATCCAATGCCAAATTGCGTGCTCCACCCTGTCGCAAATTTTCAGGTGTGGAGAGCATTTGCAATGTAGGATATTCCTTTTGCAATCGCTCCACAATAGCGCGCGAACCATCAGGAGAGCAGTCATCTACGCAGATCACCTCGTATTCTTCCCAAGGTATATCTTGTGCATAGAGCGAGCGGATACACTCCTCGATATAAGGCTCCACATTGTAGAATGGTACTATGAATGATAAGCGTAAACTCATTTTTTTACTTTTGATTTTAATTTCAAACACATTCGCACAATCCAACCCATACGACCATTCTTTAGAAACTGATACTCATTACATATCTTGCGTTTTTCCATCAACTCATCATATACGGGTTTTAAGTATGCCATCATACTATTAATAACTTCGTTCCTTTCTTGGATGTGTAATTCAGAATGTGCAGTTTGATTACTAATACCTGTGGTATCAAACAATGATATTAATCGATCTACTTTAGCATATGAGCAATTATTGTTAATCAATACTTTGACAAAAAACTCCCAATCAGATACTATACGATGATTCTCATTGTACAAACCATATTTCTCAAACAAGTTGCGTTTAATAAAAGTAGCCGCATGCATTAGGGAGTCGTGTACAAATAGTTCAAAGGTTAATTCTGCAGGAGGGAACTTTTGACGCTGTTCTTCGTACCCAAGTAATGTGCCTCCAGAAATAATATCCTCAGTATTGTCGCATGACACAAAATATTCTACCACTTCATTATCCACCAAACAATCTCCACTATTCAAAAATAACAGATATTCTCCTGTTGTCATCTTAATTCCTTTATTCATAGCATTATAGATGCCTTTATCTGGCTCGCTGAGCCATTTTAGGCGAGAGGCGAAAGGCGAGAGGCTAGAGGCAAGGGTAGATTCGTATTCACGAATAACTTCAACAGATCCATCTGTAGAAGCACCATCAATAATGATGTGTTCAAAATTACAACTAGTCTGTTTGGCTACTGAATCAAGAGTTTTCTTTAATCCAGTAGCATCATTATAGTTTATCGTTATTATTGATAGTTTCATTATTTGATTTTCATTTTAAGATACTTATCAATCTTTTTTACAATTCGATATGGTAAGCGTTTTATACCTTTTGATTCTGGTCTATAAAATGATTGTGATATACGCAAGTACCATATCAATAATTTATCATATAATGTCTGCGGGTTACGAAAACGCTCGGGATTATCATAATTCCATTTGCTAGCGATAGCACACCAATCGACATCCCAAATATTCAAAGATTTAAAATAATCTGTACCAAACTCGAGCATATAATCTAACACAACTTGCTCCCAATACATTTTATCCAGTGTTTGAGATTTTGTAATATCTATACCATATTGCTTGTATTTCTCAACCCACCACGATGGAAGTTCTTTTAGATCTTCTTTTGGTAGATTATACATATGATGATAGCGTCTGAAGATATCAACAATATCGTTCACTTTCTTTATATGTTCAAAGCATTGATACCATCTATGTTTACATTGCATCCTTTTCCAATCTGTATATTGTAAGTGCAATACACCAATTTCTTTCGGGATCAATACATTATGATTTCCACCATAAATTGAACGTGGAGTGTGAACAATACTTTCAACAGTATATTCACAGCCGTCATCAATATATCCCGCTATAACATTTCTATACCAACATTTTTTGAAACCACAACCTATATTCCCACAAAAAAACTCAATTACAGTTCCTTTAGGAGCACTTAGTATTTCCTCCCATTCTTTTGATTCCCAATTTGGCGTTAACAATTCATCTGCATCTAAAGAGATTAAGATTTTATCTCCTTCTATTGCTCTAGCTGCATCAAAAAGAGGCTTACGCATAAGGTACTCATCAAAATATGGTAATGCTTTATTTTCAAGCAAAATTACTTTTTCATACTTGCGAGCTATTTCGCGACTTCCATCGGTCGATTCTTGGTCAGAGATAATAATATAATCAGCCCAAAGACTGGCTGCCTGTAAAAATCTATCAAGCACCCAAGCTTCATTACGCACTGGTGTTAAGCAAATTATCTTAGGTCTCATGGAATTTATTTAAATATTTTTTGTATTTTCCGTAATGGATTTGTTATTAACTTACCTATTCTATAAGAACGAGACTTACGTAAATTTTGTATTTCTGTTTTTTGCTTAACAATTGTAAAAAGATAATTCATGCTTATAGCAATCATTTTTGTACGTAAATCGATTTCAGATTCTGACATTTCAAATGAGCGAACAATAGGTAGTATATGACTCCATTTGGCATGTACTTTCTTCGTTGATTCAACCCATTCCATTGTCAAATTACCCCAAGAACTATGTTCTAATAAAACATCAGAAATAATTGCCACTTTATATCCCTCATTTATCACTTGAAGACAGATATCTGTATCATAGCAATGCCAACCAGAAAAATTCTCAATATCAAAATGAATATTCGTAAAAAGTGATTGACGAATACACATCCACATACCATCCACTATAACAGCTTCTAGTATGGTATTATTATTTTCGAAATGCTCTAAATGTTGAGAATTTTCAGTCACACCATCTACGGTTTGAATACAGCCACCTGAACCTAATTGACAATGATACCATTCTGCTGGAGTATTTGGAAGAAAATGAGATCCACTTATTCCAACTAGTCCTAATTTAGCATTTACTTCAAAATGTTTTTCTACATTTAATCCCCATCCGTTTGTATGGAAAGAGATTATATCATCATGCATAAAACAGAGAATATCACCTTTTGCACGACGCACACCTTCGTTATATGCAGAGAAAATTGAATATTCCTTACAAGAATTATCGATCACAATAAGTTCGTATTCACAACCGATAGTAGATGCTATATTTTCCTTAAGTTCCGACGGAATATCAGGATGGCGAGAACATATTATACAGGATATCATATTTGCTAAAGAAACTAATTACTTCACTATTCTTTTCTCAAAACACTCCAAACGCTACGCTTAAGGCGAGAGGTTTTATTTTACTATTCCCTTCTCCAAATACTCCGCCAAGTTCACTCTCGCTTGCTCGGCAGCATGGTCGGCAGCGACCTTCTTCATATCGGATTGCACCATCAGTCTGACCAACTCCTCGAAGCTTGTCTTCGCTGGATTCCAGCCCAAGGCCTTCTTCGCTTTGGTTGGGTCGCCCCAGAGGTTCACAACATCCGTTGGACGGTAGAAGTCCGCACTTACCTCAATCAAGGTCTTACCCACCAAATGCTCTGGACCTGTTACGCATATGCCCTTCTCATCTGCACCCTCGCCACGGAACTCCAAGGTGATTCCCACCTCTTTGAACGCCAAATCGCAGAACTCACGCACAGAGTGTTGCTCGCCAGTAGCGATGACAAAGTCCTCTGGAGTCTCGTGTTGCAAAATGAGCCACATACACTCCACATAATCCTTCGCATAACCCCAGTCGCGGAGTGATGACAAGTTGCCCAAGTAGAGTTTATCTTGTTTGCCTTGCGCAATACGCGCAGCGGCCAAGGTGATCTTGCGGGTTACGAAGGTCTCTCCACGGCGCTCCGACTCGTGGTTGAACAAGATACCCGAGCAGCAGAACATGTTATACGCCTCGCGGTACTCCTTCACGATCCAATAGCCATAGAGCTTCGCCACAGCATATGGCGAATATGGATGGAAAGGAGTGTTCTCGTTTTGTGGCACCTCCTCTACTTTGCCATAGAGCTCAGAGGTTGATGCTTGGTAGATGCGGCAAGTGTCGGCTAGTCCGCAGGCGCGAACGGCCTCTAGGATACGCAGTACACCTACGGCATCGATATCGGCGGTAAACTCAGGCGAGTCGAAGCTGACTTGCACGTGGCTCTGTGCTGCGAGGTTGTATATCTCGTCGGGACGCACTTTGCCGATGACCTTGATCAGACCCATAGAGTCAGACATATCTGCATAGTGTAGGTGGAAGTGTGGTTGTCCTTCGAGGTGAGCGATACGCTCGCGATAGTCAACGGAGCTACGACGGATGATGCCGTGTACTTCGTAGCCTCTCTCCAATAGAAACTCGCTCAAGTATGAGCCGTCTTGGCCTGTAACGCCTGTTATTAATGCTGTTTTCATATTCTTTTTGAGGCGAGAGGCTAAAGGCGAGAGGCGAGAGGTAATGGATATATCGCTTCGCGTTGAGCCTCCCATGTATTTAGTTTTTACTACGAGAGGAAGGAGATATTGTTCTTAACGAAGCCATTACAGAAATCATCTTACTTACTTCTTCAATATCACTCTCTAATTTATTAAATATTTCATCTGTTATGTATCCTAAATCGTGTGCAATATCTAATTGCGCATAAGTTTCCATGACTGAACCATATGCAATATTTAGGAAATGTGCTTGGTCTTTATCAGACACTCGTCCCATACCTTCTGCGATATTAGATGGTATAGAAACCACAGCTCTGCGAATTTGATTACATAAAGCAAAACGCTCTGAATCTGGAAATGAGTCCAATATACTATATACACTCATTACCAAATCCTTAGATTTTTGATACACTATCAGGTCTTTTAATCTTTTCATAATCCTTTCCTTTAGCCTTTCGCCTTTCGCCTCTAGCCTAAACTACCTCTCTGCGCGCATAGGATTGTGGAGGAAGTCATCGTATGCCAACTTAATACCTTCTTCCAATTCGGTCTGGTAGGTCCAGCCCAGCGCAGCGGCTTTACTTACATCTAGCAGCTTTCGTGGGGTGCCATTTGGCCTTGTAGTGTCCCACTCTATTCTACCCTCGTAGCCTACCGTCTTGGCTACCAACTCGGTAAGCGCTTTGATGGTCAACTCCTTGCCAGTACCAGCATTGACTGTCTCATTACCACTATAGTTTTCCATCAAGAACACGCAGAGGTTCGCCAAATCATCCACATACAAGAACTCTCTGAGTGGCGAACCATCGCCCCAGCAGGTTACTACCTCTGCACCACTCTCTTTCGCTTCGTGGAAGCGACGGATCAAAGCAGGCAGCACGTGCGAGTGCTCAGGGTGGTAGTTGTCGTTAGGACCATAGAGGTTGGTTGGCATCACGCTGATATAGTCCGTACCATATTGGCGGTTTAGAAACTCGCAGTACTTCAAGCCCGATATCTTCGCCAGGGCGTAGGCCTCGTTGGTTTTCTCCAGTTCGCCCGTCAAGAGACAACTCTCGGTCATAGGTTGTGGTGCCAAACGTGGATAGATGCAGCTTGAGCCGAGGAACAGCAGCTTCTTGCAACCATTTTGCCATGCAGCGTGGATGACGTTCATCTCGAGGATCATGTTGTCGTACATGAAGTCGGCGAGGGCGGATTGGTTAGCGACAATGCCGCCAACTTTCGCGGCAGCTAGGAAGACGTACTCGGGTTTCTCGGTAGCGAAGAACGCCTCAACGGCGTCTTGGCGACAGAGATCTAGCTCCGCATGGGTGCGGGTGATGATATTGGTGTAGCCTTGGCGTTGTAACTCACGCACAATGGCGGAACCTACCATACCACGATGGCCTGCAACGTATATTTTCGATTCTTTGTTCATTTCATTCAGTTATGCGCCTCTGGCGGGTTGCGTCCTTATAAGGAGGTTGTGTCGCTATGCGAGGGTAAGCGCCGTTGGCGGGTTGTGATTATTTTTTTATACTTAGATAATTTATTCAACTGCAAAGGTAATCGGCGCAAAGGGATTATCAAATCTATTTGGTATATAAAATTGTTGCAAACTTTTCTTAGGTACGATTTTAACATTTCTTCGAGTTTGTGCTAAGATTCCTTCAACACGTTCTTTAATGTCATCAAAATGCTCATCCTGAATAACAATTTTATCCAATCTAGGCATATTCAGTAATATAAAAGAATCAAGTTCATTATTTACATACGGAAAAGAATAGCCAATTACAACTAGTTCTCTAGTATCAATAACTCTATTTCTTATAATATCACGCATCAAATGTAACCCATCCTCCTCCCAAGCATAAGAAAGAATATTCTCATAATTTCCATGATTTAAATATTCATATCCATATTGAAATGGTGTAAGTTTATCTCTAACTCCATAAAAACAATCGGTTATATTATTCACTTTTTTGCCATTAACTTCCCATTCATTCTTTGAAGTATCTGTAAACAGTGCTGTACCATTTAGTTTTATCATTGCAAATGGAGCATTGATATTAAATTCTGTCGGATATTTTTTATTAAACACATTAAGTTCTTTCCACAAGGAAGGTATATAACGTTCAGAAGTAAAATAACCCGAATACGCCATTTCAAATTGCACATCATAATTCCAAGATAGAATTGTCATTTCAGGGAATTGCTTTTGATGATTAATCAATGAAGCAATAAATCCATCGTATCGCAAATCTCTCTTTTTCTCATCTTGTAGCATTAACAATGCAGTTGTTAAATAACGTTTAAGATCATCATAACTAATTTGATCTGTCGGAGAAGCATCAAAAGAACGACCTGTTACAAATAATTGTTTCGCTAAAGTATCGATAGTTGGATAAGAAATACAGGCTTTTTCCAGTGTTGATAACATATGGCGAACTCTTTCGTGCGCACTCAAAGAAATGCCTTGTTTCTTAGCTTCTTCTTGCCAAACGATAACACCTTTACGAGTTCCACCTTGTTGCAACAAGCTTAGAGCATACGCCAACTCATTAACCACAGGTAATCCACGAGAAAATTCAATAATATTCCCGTCTTTATCGAACTTGCGTTCACCATAACTAGCTCCAGCGCCTAATATGTATGTAACTCGGCTCACTATTAGCACAATCTTATGTTATTACAACTCAAGTTCTTTTATATGCTGTTGATATTCTTCCTCTGTAAATGACTCTGAATTTGATTTAGAATGCGACAATACCTGCAACGATTCTTTTGCCAACAGACTTTGTGTT
>JAEIGA010003641.1_pt1 | contig 24054 bp, 18 predicted proteins | sample 9270691 | NCBI WGS metagenome assembly JAEIGA01 (sample SAMN17057246, study PRJNA624740) | gut metagenome | biome: biome; isolation source: fecal sample | host: Bos grunniens | place: China: Xizang | collected 2019 | reverse complement strand
CCAAGCACTCAGCAACGATGAATTGCGTGCTAAAACGAAAGAGTTGCAAAACAAAGTGCAACATTCGGCAGACGACTTGAAGGAAAAGATTGAAGCCCTCAAGGCGAAGGTAGAAGAAACTCCATTGGAAGACCGTGTAGTCATCTTCAACCAAATCGACAAGATCGAGAAGGAAGTACTCCAACGTATCGAAGTTGCGCTCAACGAGATTCAGGCAGAAGCCTTTGCTATTGTAAAAGAAACCGCACGCCGCTTCACAGAAAACGAAACTATCGAAGTCACTGCAACTGACTTTGACCGCGAATTGGCTACCACCAAGGATTTTGTGTCTATCGAAGGCGACAAGGCGATTTATAATAATCACTGGGTAGCTGGTGGAAATGAAATGAAGTGGGACATGGTACACTACGATGTCCAATTGTTTGGTGGTACAGTACTTCACCAAGGTAAAATTGCCGAAATGGCAACAGGTGAAGGTAAGACCCTTGTAGCTACATTGCCAGTCTTCCTCAATGCGCTCAGTGGTAATGGTGTGCACGTCGTTACTGTCAACGATTATTTGGCAAAGCGTGACTCTGAATGGATGGGCCCACTTTACATGTTCCATGGTTTGAGCGTAGATTGCATTGACAAGCATCAACCCAACTCAGATGCTCGTCGTCGTGCTTATCGTGCTGATATCACCTTTGGTACGAATAATGAATTCGGCTTCGACTATTTGAGAGACAATATGGCGATGAGTCCTCAGGATCTCGTACAACGTCGTCACAACTATGCTATCGTCGACGAGGTCGACTCTGTATTGATCGACGATGCCCGTACACCATTGATTATCTCTGGTCCTGTGCCCAAAGGCGATGACCAATTGTTTGAACAATATCAACCCTTGGTCGAACGCCTCGTTGAAGTGCAACGCAAGTTGGCTACTCAATTGTTGGCTGAGGCTAAGACACTGATAGCTTCAGAAGACAAAGAAAAGCAGGAAGAAGGTTTCCTGCAACTTTTCCGTAGCCACAAGGCACTGCCCAAGAACAATCCGCTCATCAAGTTCCTCTCTGAACAAGGTATCAAAGCGGGTATGCTCAAGACAGAAGCCATTTATATGGAAAACAACAACCGCCGCATGCCCGAGGCTACTGATCCTCTCTACTTTGTGGTGGATGAAAAGATGCACTCTTGTGATTTGACCGACAAGGGTAATAAGTGGCTTGCTGAGCAGGTGAAGGATGATGCCCTCTTCGTATTGCCCGATATCACCAGCGAACTTTCGGCGCTCGAAAACGACACTACGCTCACAGCAGAAGAAAGATTGCTCAAAAAGGACGAACTCTACTCAGAATATGCTATCAAGAGCGAACGTGTACATACTATCCAACAATTGCTCAAGGCTTACACCATGTTCCGTATCAACGAAGAGTATGTCGTGATGGACGGACAGGTGAAAATCGTCGACGAGCAAACAGGTCGTATCATGGACGGCCGTCGTTGGAGCGATGGTTTGCACCAAGCTGTCGAAGCTAAGGAACATGTCAAGGTTGAGGCTGCAACGCAAACCTTTGCTACAATCACTCTGCAGAACTACTTCCGTATGTACCACAAGCTTTCTGGTATGACCGGTACGGCGATTACTGAAGCTGGCGAATTGTGGGATATCTACAAGTTGGACGTAGTGGAAATTCCTACCAATCGTTCTATCTTGCGTAATGATATGAACGACCGCGTGTATAAGACTAAGCGCGAAAAATATGCTGCTGTGATCGAAGAGATCGAACGCATGCGTATCAGCGGCCGTCCTGTTCTCGTTGGTACCACAAGTGTTGATGTCAGCGAATTGCTCAGCCGTATGTTGCAGATGCGTCGCATTCCACACCAAGTGCTCAATGCTAAGTTGCACCAAAAGGAAGCAGACATCGTGGCTTTGGCTGGTCAAAGCACAATGGGACATGTTACGATCAAGAATGCAGATGGTACTACCGAGGAGCGTGAATGTCCACTCGGTGCTGTAACTATTGCCACCAACATGGCAGGTCGTGGTACCGATATCAAGCTCACTGCACAGGTGAAGGAAGCCGGTGGTCTCGCTATCATTGGTACTGAGCGCCACGAGAGCCGTCGCGTAGACCGTCAGTTGCGTGGTCGTGCAGGACGTCAGGGTGACCCAGGTTCTTCTGTATTCTTCGTCTCATTGGAAGACAACTTGATGCGTCTTTTCGCAAGCGAACGTATTGCGAAGGTCATGGATAAGCTCGGATTCAAGGAGGGCGATATGATCGAGGCACCTATTATTAATAATAGTATCGAACGTGCGCAAAAGAAGGTGGAAGAAAACAACTTCGGTATCCGTAAGCGTCTCCTCGAATACGACGATGTGATGAACAAACAGCGTACGCTGATCTACGAAAAGCGCCGTCACGCACTCATGGGCGAACGCATCGGTATGGACATCTCTAATATAATTTGGGACCGCGTAGTCACTATCATCAGCAACAACGACTATCAAGGTTGCGTAGAGCAATTCCTCGAAGTGATGGCTATGGAAGTGCCTTTCACCGAAGCACAATTCTCTGACAAGCGTCGCGAAGATTTGTTTGAGACTTCATTCCAGGCAGCGATGACTCACTTCAAGCGCAAGATGGAACGCCTCGTCGAAACTGCATATCCTGTGATCAAACGCGTGTATGAGGAACAAGGCGAAATCTATGAAAACATCCTCGTGCCTATCACTGACGGCAAGCACGTATTCAATATCCGTACGAATCTGAAGGAGGCTTACGATACGCAGGCACAAGCTGTGGTGCGCGAGTTCGAAAAGAATATCCTCCTGCACAATATCGACGACGCTTGGAAGGAAAACTTGCGCGAATTGGATGAATTGAAGAAGTCTGTACAAAACGCAAGTTACGAACAGAAGGATCCTCTCTTGATCTTCAAGTTGGAAAGTGCGAAAATCTTCGAGACTATGGTCAACAAGATCAACAACTCGACCATTTCAACCCTGTTGCGCGGACAAATCTATGCGCCAGAGCAAACAACGCAAGTACGCGAGGCTGCTCCTGTGCAAGCGCCAAAGCAACAATATACTGAGTCAAAGGAAAACCTAGACGAAGATCGTAGTGAAATGGCTAAGGCTGCAGCACGCGACACTCGTGAACAGGTCACACAACCTATCATCAAGAGCAAGCAACCAGGTCGCAACGATCCCTGCCCTTGTGGTAGCGGCAAGAAGTTTAAGAACTGCCACGGTCGCGGACTTGTATAATCCCTGACAAGAAAGCTACTGTCCGGTACACCAGCAAAGTGCTGGACGAGCATTCATAAAATCGGCAAGATGCATCAGATTGATGTCATTTTGCCGATTTTCTTTTTTGGGTATCTAATGTGAAATAGATTTTTCCCTTTTTCTGAATTCATCATCCTATTTCACGGGCACATGTACTAAAACTCTGAAAAGCGATGTCGTTAAGTCCCTTTCTTGCCAAGAAATGACGGGTTGAGGTGACAAAAAACTTGTAAAAAAGTAAAAGAATGTTATATTAAACTTTTCTAACATTTATAATTCCTCACTTAACAACAGAAGATTATATCTTTGTAGACCATTAAACGGTAAAAGCTAATTATTTTACTCCGCTTATTATGAGAGCCATTTGTCTATTTCTTTTATCATCGTTCCTCCTGTTGGTGTCCTGCACTCAGGAGTATGTCATCAGTGGCAACTCTGATATCAGTATGCATGATGGCAAGACGATATATCTCAGAGAGTCGCAAATACGCAATCAGACCCACGATATAGACTCGTGTACCGTGCAGCATGGCCGATTTACCTTCTGTGGCAATACAGACACTGTGATGATGGTGGGCCTGTATATGGGTGCCGAGCGTGTGATGCCCATGGTGCTCGAAGGCGGCGATGTGACCATCGAAATCAGCCACTTGCGCACACGTCTCAGTGGCAGTCGATATAATGACAAGTTGAACAAATTTCTGGCCGATCGCAATAAAATATTGGTGAAGCAGGACCAATTGCGTCGCAAGTGCATAGAAATGCTCTACCGGGGCTCAAGCGAGGGCGAGATAGACCGAGAAATTACAAAACCGTCGGTCAAATTAGTGAAAAAGCTGGAAAAAGTAGAATCGGATTTTATCAAGGAAAACTTTGACAATGCGCTTGGACCAGGTTGCTTCATGTGGTTCTTTGGTCAATATCCTGTGCCCGTCATCACGCCACAGATTCAAAACATCCTGGATGGTGCTCCCGACTCGTTCAAATCTCATCCCTATATCCGTGAATATATCCACAGGGCGAAGCATACTATAAATCATCAATAACCCAGTGCGACGGGTATTACCTCTGCGAAATCATACAGAATACGCCACCGATCATCTCCATCAGATGCGCGGTGGCGTATTTGCTTTTATTGTCAAAATGGGGCGGTTGATGCCGCTTTGGAGTACTCCCAATTCTTGCTTGTCAGGGGGGCGTGAAAAAAAGTCTAACCTTTTTTAAATTTCGCGACGGCTTGTTAAAAAAAGGTCTAGGCTTTTTTCTACGAGCCGTCGCGAAATTATTTCTACCTCAAAAGCCATCTTTATTTCCCTTGGTCAGGAAGGTGGCGCGAGTGATGTGCTTAATCCTTGGTGTTGTCCGCCTTTGGCATGCGGAGCGAGGCATAGAGCTGGATAAAGGCGCCGATAGCCAATGCCAATTTCCATTCATCGCCAGTGCAGGGCGAGATGTGATATTTCTTCATAAACATCATTGCGCCGGCGGCGATGAGCAATCCGCACCCCAATACTTGCTGGCGATACAGGCGTTTGAGTGTGATGTCGGTCTGTCCACGTCCCAGGGTGATTTGTACGACCGAGAATAACAACGCACCGATGCTATAAACGATAGGGGCGTAGGGCTCGAGCTGGGGGAAAATAGGCAATGCTGCACCAACGATGAGCAAGGTGCCTCCTATATAATATGAGAGTGTGTGGATATTCATTTTTTAGGTTGAATGATTGTGAGGTTCTAAGGGGATAAAGGTGAAGGTGAATGGGGTCGGGGGTAAAAGTGGAGGGACGAAAACCTCTTGTCCCCTGCCTCTTGCCCCAAGTCTCTATTCTTTTATAATATACACGTCCTCGTTGGAGCGTTTCATAAAGTAGAGCTCGCGTGCTACACGTATGATTTCGTTGGAGTCGTTCTTCAATTCCTCCAACCTTACGCTATCTCTGTGGCAAGCTTCTTCCATGGCTTTGATTTCTTCTCGTAATACTTTGTTTTGGTCACGCAGTTCCTGTTTTTTCATCAGGCTGTTGCTGTCCAGAAATACTACGATGACGGCAAAAACCGCTATTGTAGCGAGGTGTTTATGGCGAGCGATAAAGGAGAATATCCATTTGATCGCACCAACTATATATCGAGGGAAAGATGTGATGTTGTGTTTCATCGTTTTTGTAAAGAACTGCAAATATAGAGAGTCGAGAACGAGGGTGTAGAGCAGGGAACAGTATCACGTGGCTCGAATTTGGCCTCGCTCATCTCTGCTCCCCGGTTTCCCTGAATTTTAGATTTACTTCATGTGCTGGTCGAAGAAATTGCACATGCGTGTGAACAAATGATGGCGAGTTCTGCCGCCATAAATGCTGTGGTTGCGGTTGGTGTAGATGTGCATGTCAAATTGCTTTTCTGCTTGCACCAGGGCTTCGCTCATTTCATGAGCATTGCGCACGTGTACATTATCATCCGCAGTGCCGTGGATCAGGAGCAAGTGACCGCTCAGGTTCTTCGCTTGGCTGATAGGACAGCGGTCGTAGCCAGTGGCATTTTCCTGTGGCGTGCGCATATAGCGCTCAGTATATACGGTGTCGTAGTAGCGCCAGCTGCTTGGAGCGGCTATGGCTACACCACAGCAGAATACGGGACGGCCCTCGCTCATCGCCATGAGTGTATTGAAACCGCCGAAGCTCCAGCCCCAGATAGCGATGCGTGCCTTGTCCACATAGGGCAGTGTGCCAAGGTAGAGAGCTGTTTCGACTTGGTCACGGCTTTCGAGCAAACCGAGGTTCAAGTAGGTGCACTTTTCAAACTCTGCACCACGTCCGCCAGTACCACGTCCATCCACACAAACGTAGACGTAACCCTGTTCTGCCATATAACTTTCAAATGAGCCACCGCCGAAGAAACCCATGTTCCATGAATCCTTGACTTCCTGCGAACCAGGACCGCTGTATTGATACATGATGACTGGATATTTCTTTGCTGGATCAAAGTTGCGGGGTTTGACCATCCAACCGTTCAGTGTGACACCCTCGGAAGTAGTGAAGGTGAAAAATTCCTTTTGACCAAAAGTGCTATCCGCCTTCTTCTTCAAATCTGCATTATCCAGGAGCGTAGCCAATACCTTGCCCGATGCATTGCGCAGGGTTGTGATAGGAGGTTGTTGGGCAGAAGAATAGACGTTGAGGAAGTACTTCATCGTAGTCGAGAAGGTGGCTTCGTTGGTGCCTACTTGTGACGTCAAAAGGCGAGGCTTGCCAGCGCCAGTAGTAGAGTAAACTTCCTTGCGCAGAGGGCTTGTGCCGTGTGCTGCGTAGTAGAATTGTCCCGAAGCAGCATCGTAGCCATAGAAATCAGTCACCTCGAAATCGCCGCTGGTCACTTGTTTCACCAGATTGCCATTCAATGTGTACCAATACAGATGTTGATAGCCCGAACGGTCGGATAAATAGCCGAAATGACCCTTGTAGAACTTCAACGAACCGTATGCTGTCTCGCGGATGTACTTGTCATTCGTTTCGCGTACGACCAATTTTGCCACTGTTGAACGTGGGTTGACCATGTAGATGTCCATTTGATTTTGGTGGCGGTTCAGTGTCACCACAGCCAACTTTTCGGGATCGTCGGTGAAGTGTATGCGGGGTATATAACCATCTGCTTCGACTGGTACTTGGAGGGTGCGAGTCACGCGGTTCTTGATGTCAAACGAATGGACTGTGACCTTCGAATTGGTGGCACCTGCCACGGGATATTTATAGGCATATTCGCCAGGGTATTCGTCATTTTCAGCCATAGCGGGAGCTGCGCCCTTCCACATTTGCATGCGATAGATGGGCACTTGGCTTTCATTATAGCGTACCCAAGCCAACATCTTTGAATCGGCAGAGAAATCAAACGAGCAGTTGGTCGAAAATTCTTCTTCGTTCACCCAGTCGGGGATACCGTTGATCACTTCGTTGAACTTGCCGTCTTTGGTCACTTGTGTCTCGGCGTTACCATAGAGCAACTTTACGACGAACAAGTTGCCGTCGCGTACGAAACCTACGACGTTGCCATCGGGTGAGAATTTAGCCACTTGTTGTGGACCACCTTCGGACAATGGTTCGAGGGTCTTGTTGGCGATGTCATAGATGTAGTATACCGCGGTGAATGAACGGCGGTAGATCGCCTTGGTCTGGGTCTGGATCAAGATGCGACTCTCGTCTGGTGACAAAGTGTAACCATCGATATAGTTCAACTTGGCACCACGCTTGATATCGTTGACGTCAAAGAGGGTTGATACTTCTTTTCCAGTCTTAAATGAAGAAATAATAATCTTCTTGTGGTCGGGGGACAACTGAGTGTAGCGCTCGCCATCATTCATCGAACGTACACCATATATATATTGGGGACTGTAAGCATAACCTACGACCTCCTTCAACGTCAAGGGGGATCCTTGCGCCCACACCAGATTGACGCTCATCAATAGTCCCCATACGATTAGCAAATACTTTTTCATAAATTTTCTTCTTTTATTTTGTGTTTTTGTTTTCTTTATTCAGCTGTTGGCGCTTCGTAGGTATTTTCATCCTCCTCAATATACTGTATTGTCGCACTGCTGGCATCTGTCGAGATATAAACCTTGAATTTAGGTCCCTCGCCGCCCCAACCGACCATGGTGCGGAAGCACATACGGCGGGCGTCGCTCTCGGTGGGTTCGTACATGAATCCTGTGAGCAAAGCTTCGTCTACCTGTTTGCGCATTTCGCCTGAAACATGTTGGGCAAATTGCTCTTTCACGAAAGTCTTACTGCCGACACGCTCTCCGCCCTTCCATATCGTCAGTACGACTTTGTTTTCGTAATAACTTTCATTAAAGGAGTTTTTCAAAAGCGCTTGTTCGGGATCAGCCTGACACACCATTTCATAGGTGTAGAGGTGACCTCCCAAAGTCGTAGTGTCTTTCATCTCAGCTGTGCCGTAAGTGGCGGGCGCCGTATTGCCATTAGTTTTTTCTGTTGGCTCGTCGCTTTGCTTGCTATCTTCTTTGACAGCACTCTCACCGCTATTTCCGCACGAACTCAGGGCAATTATTACTCCTATTGCCCAAATCATTTGTTTTTTCCACATAATATTTAATAATAAAAGTGTCGTTTTTGCAAACAAACACGCATTTAGGGTACAAATTAACAAAAACCCGTTGGTTTATACAAGAAAAAGCAGGAAAAGTATGGTCTGACGTCGCGCTTTTGAGTATTTTTGCGCTAGAATTTTTGTACTATGAAGAATCAATTCATTTATACGCTATATACTCTTGCATTATTTTTTGTGAGTCTGGGATTCGCATCTTGCGACAACGATCCGGATGACGACGAACTTCGTCCCTTGCCCCAAGCTCGTCGTACCGTATTAATATATATGTGTGCGGAAAATAGTTTGGGTAGCTCGGGATATCATCGCAGTGACTCTGTAGAAATAATGAAAGGGCGCGAATTTATTTCGTCTGGCGATCGATTGCTGATGTATATCGATGATCACAAAAATCCCAGACTCTATCAAGTCGATGCCACGAGTGATTCGCCGAAACTAGTACGTCAGTGGAACGAGGAGTTATGTAGTGCTTCGCCTGAGACGTTGCAACAGGTTTTGACCTGGACGGCTCAGAAATTTCCAGCAGACGAATACGGTTTAGTGATGTGGTCGCATGCCGATGGTTGGATTCCTGCGCAAAATCCCTCGGTTAATTCATCAGACGACTCTGGTCTGAAATCAAAACAAGCACCTTTTGCTCCTTATTCCTGGGGAATAGATGTCGGTGCCGGTGGTAGTATGTCGACAGACAAGGGTGCAGATGGAAAACTGGGTGAACAAATGAATATAGAGAATATGGCGCAAGCTATAGAGCAGAGTGGAGTGCACTTGAAGTACATCTTCTTTGACGCATGTATGATGCAAACACTCGAAGTTGGTTACGCACTGCGCCATGCTACTGACTATGTCGTAGCATCTCCTATTGCCATCTCAGCATACGGCGCCAATTATACACATCAAATGCAGCGTGGACTTTTTTCCGCCGATGTTACGGACATAATCAAAACTTATCACGCTGATATCGTTGACCCCTACCAAGCCAGCCTTTATTCGGATTCAGGCATCGTATTTGCTGTCATAAAAACCAGTGCTTTGGATCAACTTGCCCAGGCCACAAATATGGCCTTGCAACTGTCAGATATCAATGCCTACAATATTCCTGATTTGGAAGGCGCGCAGCATTATCATACCTACACATCGCACTACTATTACCGCCCGCATCAATACGATGCCCGTATGGCCATGCAATATGTGTTGACGCCACAAGCATTTGCCCTTTACGATGAAGCACTCAAACAGGCTGTAGTGGCACAAGTGGCAACCTCGCGCTTTTGGGCTGGTCCTTCTTTTTATGGATATATGGATGTAGATACAGTAAACTACTGCGGCGTGTCAGCATTTATACCCCAGGAGGTATATACTCAGAATGCAGGCAGATGTCCTCAGGGTGATTTGAATCAAGCCTTCTTGCAAACTGAATGGAGTAAGGCTACAGGTTGGCATACCTTGTTGCGAGGTGAATAGAAGAAGGTGAATAATAATTTGGAGAAAGGGATATAATAAAAAAAAGAAGGGCATGAAGCCCTTCAGTCGCCGATAGTGGTAAAAACCCTTTTACCGGCATCAACCGAAGTCACCTCAATCCCAATTAACCTAAACCTTTTAATTAAAATCCTTGATTGCTTTGATGCTCTCGTTGGATGAAACAGACCCTTTTTTAACCTTAATACCTAAATCTACAGATGGTCTGCGTCTGGTTCTATTTATTGTTTTTGTGTTGTCGAGCGCTATAGTGACGCTCCGGGTGAAATTTTGGATTCCCCGATTGATTATGACGCAAAATTAGGCAAAGATTTTGCCAGGTAAAAGACTTCTATGTACTTTTTTACACACATTTCTTATTTCCCTATAATGTTTGTAAAGCGGTCTTGACAAAATGCTTTCAAAAGTATATGTAATGATGAGTAATTCATAATTGCCTGTCATGGCATTTCGTGAAAAAAACAGGGAATAAAGCATAGTTTTAGATAAAAAATAGTAACTTTGCAGCAAAATACGTGAAGTTTGCATTAGATTTGCTGTTTTGAGCAAGAGAATCTTGCAAAAACTTGCGTGATTTAATTATACAATGAAAATAAAGGAAGTCGCCCTGACCCTTGAACGGTTCGCGCCCCTGCCCTTGCAAGAAAGTTATGATAATGCTGGCTTGCAAATCGGATTAACAGAGACGGAAGCATCAGGGGTCTTATTGTGTCTAGACGTTACCGAAGCTGTGATCTTCGAGGCGGTAGAAAAAGGATGTAATGTGGTTATTGCACACCATCCTCTCTTGTTTCGTGGTCTCAAGTGTGTGAGCGATGCTACGCAGGTCGAACGCTGTGTGCGTGCGGCAATACTTAATAACGTCTGTATCTATGCAGCGCACACCAATCTGGACAATGCGCAGGGCGGGGTGAATTATAAAATCGCTGAAGTGTTGGGCTTGCAAGACGTGACCTTTCTTTCACAACAAGGAGATGGTGGTAGCGGTGTTATCGGTGTATTGCCCGAGGCAGTAGATGCGATGGATTTTTTGCGCACAGTAAAAGAAAAATTTGCTGTAGAGTGCTTGATGCACAATTGTGGTCCGCAGAAGAAAGTACAAAAGATTGCACTATGCGGAGGCGCCGGAGATTTTCTCCTGGGTAATGCTATCGCGCAAGGTGCCGACGTCTTTTTGACCGGAGAAATGGGTTATCACTATTATTTCGGACACGAACAGGAAATTTGGATAGGTGTGCTTGGACATTACCAAAGCGAACAATTTACTATCGAACTGATGGAGGAAATTTTGCGTCGCGAATGTCCTACGTTGAGAGTAGAGAAAGTCAGTTTCTCGACCAATCCTATACATTATATAATATAAGGGGTAAAAATAGAAAAACAATATAATCATTTATCAATATGGCAGCAAAAAAAGATTTGGCAGAAATGTCAGTTGAGGAAAGATTGAAAGCATTGTACGAATTGCAAACAATGCTCTCTGAAATCGACAAAATTAAAACTCTCCGTGGCGAACTTCCTCTCGAAGTACAAGACTTGGAAGACGAAATCGAAGGTCTCACACACCGCGTAGAAAAGTATCAGGAAGATATTGAAAAGTTGCAAAGCGACATCGCGCAAAAGCGTATCAAGATCGACGAAGCAAAGGCTTTGGCTGATAGATACAAAGGTCAATTGAACGACGTGAAGAACAATCGCGAGTACGATATGTTGACCAAGGAAATCGAATTCCAGAACCTGGAAATCGAATTGCAAAACAAGCGTATCAACGAAGCCAACCGCGCGATCGAAGCAAAGCAAAATGATGCTAAAACAGCAAGCGAAGCGTTGGAAAATCGTCGTGCAGACTTGGATGTAAAGAAGTCTGAGTTGGATGAAATTATCAGCGAAACTAAGGCAGAAGAAGAAAAATTGCGCGAAAAGGCTAAAGCCTTGGAAGTAACAATTGAACCACGTCTTCTCGCTGCTTTCAAGCGTATCCGCAAGAACTCGCGCAATGGTTTGGGTATCGTATACGTAGAACGCGACGCTTGTGGCGGTTGCTTCAACAAGATTCCACCTCAGCGCCAATTGGATATCCGTATGCGCAAGAAGATCATCGTTTGCGAATACTGCGGACGTATCATGATTGACCCTGAATTGGCTGGTGTAGAAGTAAACAAACCTGCAGAAGAAAAGCCAAAGCGCCGTTTGCGTCGTACGCTCAAGGCGTAATAGCACGGCTCAGTGAAATAACTGCCTCTGTGTTTCCTCGACGAGCACAGGGGCAGTGCTTTTTATAAGGTGTCCTGTAAACGGGGCAAAGTGTTGAGTAGAAGGTAGAAGATAAGATTGAAAAAGCGTCAAAAATCTCATGAAAATAACATTGATTGTAGTTGGAAAGACGACGGATAAACGCATCAACGACCTGGTCGGCGAATATGCCGCAAGGGTGGGGCACTATATCCCTTTTGATATAGAAGTAATCCCTGAATTGAAGAATACAAAAGCCCTGAGCGAACAGCAACAGAAGGAACGCGAAGCAGAGCTGATCCTAAAGTCCCTGAAGGATGGCGACTGGCTCGTGTTGTTGGATGAAGGGGGGAAGGAGTTCCGCTCGGTGGAATTTTCGAATTATATCCAAAAAAGGCAGCAGACGGTGCCTCGCCGGATGGTCTTCCTCGTAGGTGGTCCCTACGGATTCGCTCCTTCGATTTATGCAAAGGCTAATGAAAAGATTTCTTTGTCTCGGATGACGTTTTCGCACCAAATGGTTCGCCTTTTTTTCGTAGAACAATTGTATCGCGCCATGACCATCATGCGTGGCGAACCCTATCATCATGAATAGAATCTTAATAGTCCTACTGACGCTCCTTCTCGCCATGCAAACAATGGCACAGATGCCTTTTCGCATGATGGAGTATAATGTAGAAAACCTCTTTGATACACAAGATGATGAGGCATCTCGAGACGAAGACTTCCTGCCTCAGGGGAAATGTCAGTGGGATACGTTGCGCTATCGCAAGAAGTTGGCAGATCTGTCCAAGGTCATCATGGCAGCAGGCGGTGCGTCGCCTGTGGACCTCGTAGCCCTGTGCGAAGTGGAGAATGATTCGGTCATCCAGGCATTGACGCAGCGCACTCGCCTCCACCGATTGGGCTACGAATATGTGATGACGCGCAGCAATGATGTGCGTGGCATAGATGTGGCCCTGTTGTATCAACCTATGCGTTTTGGCTTGTTGACGTGGCGCGAGATGTCTGTGCCCTATAATCCCGAAAAAGAGCGTCCTACACGAAATATTTTGCATGCCACAGGGCGTTTGCAAAATGGAGATACATTGGATGTTTTTGTGGTGCATTTCCCCAGTCGCAGGGGAGGAAAGAGAGCGACTGAAAAGTATCGTTGCCGAGCGGCGGAGGTGCTGAAAAGTGCTGCGGATAGTATTGTGAGTCAAAGAGTAACGCCTCTAGTTGTGATTGCGGGAGATTTCAACGACGAACCTCAAGATAAAAGTCTATCTGAAGTACTATGTGCACAACCTTCAAGGGATTTTTCTCTGGAAAAAGCGAAAGAATTGTCTTCTGTTGCGACTGGGAAAACTCCTGAATATACGATATTGACCGACTGCCTTACGACTTGTGAGAACAAGGTGCGGGGCACTTACAAATATCAGGGCTACTGGAACCGCTTAGATCATTTCTTGGTCAATTCGTCCATGCTTTCGCCCGACTATTCGCTCTATGCGGCCCTCGACGCTTGCCAAATTTTCACCCTTCCTTTCCTTTTGACAAACGATTCAAAGGAGTGGGGAGGCGTACAGCCGCGGCGTATGTATTTGGGCAATTTTTATAAAGGTGGAGTGAGTGATCATTTGCCCTTGGTCTTGACTTTGTGGATGCAGGAGTGAGTTGAAAAAAAGTTAAAATGATTAAGAAATCGGACGAGACTTTGAATAAAAGTTTTGTCCAATTTTTTTTGTGCAAATTGGTCGTGGAACATCAAAAATGGGTGAAATATAATCGCTGAGAATCGCGTAGAATTTTTTTCTTGACGTTTGGTCGGCTATATCGCCAGTACGAGCGGTTAAAATGTATGAAAAATGGGTGAAAATAACAACCGCTTTGTGATTTTATTGCTGATTATCAGTGACAAAAAGGCTTTTAGTGATGAAAAAAGGACTGATTTTTTTGATCGCTAGCTTTTACGCTAAAATAATAATCAAGGGTTTGTTGAAACTTTCCAAGGCCTTTTTTAAAAAAGGTTAGACCTTTTTTAAACAAACCCTTGACTTTTTTCTCCGAACCCTATTCTGCGTAAAAGTACTCGTTCTATTTCGTCAAAATGATTTGTCAAAATTTCTGCAACTATTGTTCCACGAAATTTATCATAATATTTATGTAAATTTTTGTTAAGTTTACGCAAAAAATAAACCACTAATTTGTGGGTAAAATTAGTGGTCTTTTGATTGATGATAAGTGTCGTGCTGACACGATATCCTATTTTTGTAAATCAGAGTAAGCAGGAATATCAGGTAAGAAACGATATTGCTGCGACTCGTAGTCCAGGTGACAGCAGAAGTGGCGCAGACCATTGCTGACCACTAAATATTCCGCGCGCAGCACGCTGTTGTACGACGAAATTTGATTGAATACCTCCTGCGTGATTTCCACATCTGGTGCCTTGTATTCTATGATCATCCGCGGTGTGCCACCCTCGCGTCGATACAGCACAGTGTCGCTGCGACGACTCACACCGCCCACGTTGATAGTCACCTCGTTGGCCATCAGTGGGGCTGGATATCCCAGGTGATTGATCAGATAATTTGTGAAGTGCTGGCGCACCCACTCCTCGGGCGTCAATGTGATGTAGCGGCGGCGCAGAATGTCAAAAATATGAGTGCGTCCGTTCTTTTGACTTATTTTTATGTTAAAAGTGGGTAGGTTTAATGGAATCATTTTCTTATTTTTGCAAATTGAGATGCTATACCTCGGCTCGGTCAAGTGATCGAAATGACTTTTCACTTGCACAAATATCGAGCATGGGATAAGTAAATTGTAGCGTTCTGCCCACTCCGCTCACCGTGGCGGGCTGGGGCTGACGTATTTATGACGACAAAAATACGAAGATTATGAAGACGAAGCAAGAAATCGTAGACAATTGGTTGCAGCGCTATACGAAAATGCCGCTGGATAAGTTTGGCGAGCATATTTTGCTGACCAATTTCAACAATTACGTTGATATTTTCTGCAAGCTCACTGGTGTGGAACCCGTAGGTTTTGACGCCAATATGCGAGCAGCAACAGCAGGAAATATTACTATGATCAACTTCGGAATGGGTAGCCCCAATGCCGCACTGATCATGGATTTGCTCAGCTCAATCTCTCCCAAAGCTTGCTTGTTCCTAGGCAAATGCGGCGGCATCTCGGACAAGACTCATCTCGGTGATTATATCTTGCCCTTGGCTGGAATTCGTGGCGAAGGTACATCCAACGATTATTTCCCACCAGAAGTGCCCGCTTTGCCAGCATTTATGCTTCAACGAGCCGTGTCTACAGCCCTGCGCGACAACACCTGTGACTATTGGACAGGCACGGTCTATACGACCAACCGCAGAGTATGGGAGCACGACGAACGCTTCAAACAATACCTGCGCGAAACGCGGGCGATGGCGGTGGATATGGAGACGGCGACACTCTTCTCTTGTGGTTTCTACAACCATATACCAACTGGCGCTTTGCTCCTTGTCTCTGACAACCCTATGGTACCCGAAGGTATCAAGACCGAAGAAAGTGATAACAAGGTGACGCAATCCTTCGCAGAAACTCACGTACAAATCGGTATCGAAGCGATGAAATTGATCACAGGTGACCGAAAAACTGTGCGACATCTGAAGTTTGATTGGTAAGGATACTCGCGCTTTTTGTGCTGGGCCTCCTTTGATATTGTATAGCAGGGGGAAATCAACTTGTGTTGCGGCGTGGCGGCCTTATTCATATCAAGAGCGCAAGTGGACCTTGTGAATGCACCATAATATTATCACTATTATAATATAAAGAATAGTAAAACGACTTTTCGTAAAATAGAAAAATAATATGGCTTCATATAATTCTTCTAAGAAACCATCTGTTACCCCCGAAAGCATTGTGCGAGATGTCAGAGCAGGTAATATTAGTCCCGTTTATTATCTAATGGGAGAAGAAGGGTACTATATAGATAAAATATCCGAATTCCTCATCAATACTCTCCTTACAAAGGAAGAACAGGACTTCAATCTGGTCACATTCTTTGGTGCAGATACAGAGATTGAACAAATCATTATGGCTGCAAAGGCTTTCCCTATGGGAGCAAAGTATACGGTCGTTTTGGTGAAAGAAGCGCAAGCTTTGTCGGATTTAGATAAATTTGAATTTTATCTCAAGCAGCCTCAATCCACATCCGTTGTCATATTTTGCCACATGAACGGCAAAATTGATCGTAGACTGAAAGTGGCCGCAATGATAGAGAAGGGTGGGGTATTATATGAATCCTCAAAGGTGAAAGATGGACAGTTGCCGGTTTTTATTAAAGACTATTTGAAACGAAAGGGTTGTACCATCGAACCAGAAGCAGCCGTTTTGATGGGAGAATTTGTTGGTCCGGATCTTAATCGAATGGCTGGCGAACTGGAAAAACTTATCTTGTCACTGCCCAAAGGTGAAAAAAATATTCAAATATCCTTGGTAAAAACACACGTCGGAGAGACCAAAGAATTTGGGATTTTTGAACTGCAGGATGCGCTCGCTCAAAAAAACGCAATAATGGCTTTAAAAATTGCGAAATTTTTTGACAAAAATCCCAAGGCAAACCCTATTCAAAAGAACCTTCCTGTACTTTTTAAGTTCTTTTCAAATTTGATGTTGGCGTATTATTCTCCAGAAAAAACAGAACGAGGAATTGCTGCCTGGTTGGGAGTAAACGAATGGCAAGTAAAGAAAAGTATCCTTCCTGCAATGAGAAATTACAATGGAGTTAAGGTGATGAAAATTCTCTCAAAGATCCGCGAAATTGATGCACGATCCAAAGGGGTAGGGAATACGAATACTTCCAACGGAGAGTTAATGGATGAACTTATGAACTTTATTTTGTACTAAAATTTCCTTCTCCTTTTCCTTCGCACAAAGATTTCATGGTATAAAAATGCTATCAAAAAAATAAAATAAAGGCAATCCTTTTTCGTCTGTTTGATACTTTAAAAATAGTCTTTTGAGAAAATGTAAATTTCCGAAACTAAAGTGTAGGGAATATGCATTTTCTCTATTTTTTACCTCATTTTGAAAGTCAAAAATTGAGAATTTTGTGATAGAATCCCTATTTTTCTGAATTTTTAGCGGATTTTTAATAAACCTGTATTTTTATATCTAATTTACTGAAATATAGAAAAATAAGTGGTTTGTTAATGCCGTGAGAATTTCGTAGAATATTTTATCGGAGAACTGGCTGAAACTATAAGGCAAAATGCGCTTTTTTGTAAAAAGTTTAGATTTTGCAACAAAATATATAAACACAAACTTTGAAATGATAAATTCTACATAAAACTTGTGGTTTACAAATTAAAATTATATTAAGGAGTAATCAGGTGGATATAATCTTTATAATTGTAGATATTTATATATTTATACAAAGATTAAATATACAAATCAAATACATATATAAATATAAATGAATAAATATGCAATGATTGCATATTGCTGTAATTAACACAAAATGAGTAAGAAATAGTGTTTTGTTAAATGGCAGAAAGTAATTATGCAGAGATTTATTGCATAATTAGTAAAAGTGTGCGCGAAAATGCAAAAATTACATTTATAAGTATATAAAACCCAGTTTTTAGTTTGTTTTTAATAGAGTTTTATATATGTTTTGTATGTTCTGCTTAGTTGGATTATATGTATATTTTTGTTTTTGCTTATATATGTATGTATATTTGTAAATCAAAAGAAATAATGGCGCAGATTTGTAAATCAAGAAAAATAAAGGAAAATCATTTTGTGGTTTTGTAATTTGAGTGTATCTTTGTAAACTGAATTTAAAACCATAAAAAATACCCCAAATTGGCGTAAATTGCAGTTAGACCTTCGATTTTTTTCCTTTTTGGTATAATTTACAGAGTCAGACTTTTTACTCTCTAGGTTGGACTGTGTAATGAAGTAAGAACAATAATAAAAAAATATATGAAAGATAGAGTTCGTCAAGTCATGAGTTGGGCAAAATTATCGCAACAAGATTTTGCTACTTATTTGGAAATTTCTCCCGCATCGTTGTCTAGTATTTTTAATGGTAGGACAAATCCGACCAATAATCACGTGCAAGCAATTCACCGCGCCTTTCCGGAAATTAATGTCAACTGGTTGATGTTCGGAGAAGGCGAAATGTTGCTCAATGGTAAGACCTCGGAAAAAGGTGCCGGCGTAGATTTGTCATCAAATTCTGGTTCGAGTGTAGCATCCGTTCCAGAGTTGGATATGAGTGTAGCTTCGTCAATTTTTCCAGAATCTGCTTTTATGCAACCTAACACCTCGGAAAAAGTTTCCGCTTCGTCGGGGATAAATATTCAGGATTCTTTGCGTCAAGCAGCCCTTCTTTCTGCAGTCAATAAAAATGCGAAAAATTTTGACATTTCAGAAAGGAAAATTAAGGAGATTCGCGTCTTTTTTGACGACGGAACGTACGAATCTTTTGTACCTTCGTCGGGTAAATAGTTTGTTTTATGTGCATAAATCCTTATTTTTGCCCCTCTAATTGAGTTTTCTTTCCCAATTGGAGGGGTATATTTTTGCGTTAGTTTTATCTAGGCGCTAATGTGTATGGCATCTGAACCAATTGGAGGGGTATATTTTTGCGTTAGTTTTATCTAGGCGCTAATGTGTATGGCATCTGAACCAATTGAAGGGGTATATTTTTGCGCTAGTTTTATCTATTCGCTAATGTCTATGGCATGTATCCCAATTGAAGGGACATGGTTTTGCGTTAGTTTTGTTTGAGAAATGACATGTTACTACGCAGTGTGCCCTGCTTTGATATTTTTTCAAGAAAAGAAGAGATATGAAATGGTCGCTTTCGGAAATATTTGCTTCGAGGTTGCGCAATTATCCTTTGCTTAGGGTTGTGCTGTTTTTGTCCTTGGGTATTTTCGTGGGCGATAAACTTTGTGATTTAGGTCTGCTTTTAAATGAGACAGAGGCCTCACAAAAGGCTTTTGAAGGCTTTGGACAAGGATTCGCGCAGTTCATGTCAGAAAATCTTGGTAGTATCTCAAAATGGTTATGCGGCGTATGTTGGGCCTTGGTGTTATTCCCCATTTTAATTGGATTTAGGGTCCTGAAAAGTAGGAAAAGGATTTTGCATCTTTCGGCCTGGTTTTGGAGTGTAGTTGGCGTCGCATTCTTTTCCTTAGGTATATTGATGGTGACTGCGCAGCGGCAAAAAAGCATTGTGAAGTGGGAGGAAAATGAAAATATATACCGCGTACTGATTTCATCGAGTGTTGTAGAGAAAGAAAAGGTTTACCAAGCCGAGGCAATCTTAGGTGATGGCGCATTTAAGGGTAGGAAAGTTCGTCTGAGCCTAATGAAAGTGCCTAATAGTCAGCATATCGGGCAAAAGAAGTGTGAGGGCGTGCGGTGCATATCAGATACAGTAATAGAAAGTGTTGGGATTGATAATAAGGGAGCAGATAGCGTGTCTGTTGAATCTGTTATGCGGAAAACTTGTGCTCGTTCAGAACCACTGTGTCCAAAGGTTGGTGATGAACTCCTTTGTTATGGTAGAATAGAGTGCCCTAGAAATGCCAGAAATCCCCATGAATTTGATTATGCCGGTTGGTTGAGAGGACAAGGGATAAGCGGCGTGCTATTTTCGCCTGACAGTTGCTGGCGAAGGGCTGAATTTGCCACCGTTCGCCCTACTTTGGCTGTGCGGATGCTTCAGTTTCGTGAAAATCTCTTAGGGTGCTATAGACAATACTTAGACGGAGAAGAGTTGGCGGTCCTTTCTGCGATGACCTTGGGTGATAAATCGGGATTGAATGCTAAGGTTCGTGAAGTTTTTTCGCAGACAGGTACAAGCCATATTTTGGCTTTGTCAGGATTGCATCTGGGCATATTATTTTTCTTCTTTCACGTTTTTGTACTCAAGCATTGTCGGCGGCGTTGGAGCGTCGTTTTATTTAGCCTCTTGGGCATCTCCTTGCTTTGGGGATTTGCTTTTATGGCAGGCTTCCCCAAGTCTCTGGTGCGTGCCACACTGATGTTTACGATGATGCAGGCGTGTGGCGTATTTTCCAGACGCTCTTCTTCGCTCAACAACTTGTTCTTTGCTGCACTTTGTATATTATTATTGTCTCCGCTTGCCTTGTTTGACGTAGGCTTCCAATTGTCGTGCCTCTCCGTCTTATTTATATTAATAATAATGCCTCGTCTACGGGCGCCAGGGTGGGTCAAGCGCTTTCGCTCCCTACGCTTTGTCTACGACCTCATGGCGGTTTCTTTGTGCGCTCAGTTGTGCACGGCGCCATTGGTGGCTTATTATTTCCACACCTTCCCCGTTTATGCCCTTTTTGCTAATCTTTTGGCTGTCCCAATGGCATATATCCTGCTTGGCACGGCATTGCTTTTCTTCTGTCTGCCCTTTCTGCAAAGTTTCTTGGGTCCTCTACTATCTACAGGTGTAGATGTGTTGCTCCAAGGCTTGGGCAGAATCGGTTTCTTACCGGGTTCTGTGCTTGCGTGGTCTCCCTCGGTCGGCATCGTGGTGGGTATTTATGCCCTGTCGCTCCTGTGTTGTGCCTATCCTCTGTTGCGTCGCAAGGCTTTCTACACCTCTGCCTCTGTCGTCCTCCTACTGACCACGGTCGGTGCCTATTGGGCAGAGTACAGGGACCGAGTGCGCCCCTCTGTCGTGTGCTATAATTTAAACCGAGTGCCGGCTGTGCATTTCATTTCGTCGTCCACAGTGTCCTGGGTTTGGTCTCCGGATAGCGCTCGAGCCGATAGCGCCCTCTCTGTGGTGCGCAATAATTATTGGCGCGAATGTGAGATCTCCGCTCCTGCATGGATCAGCGAGAGAGATAGCCTTTGTGGCGAAGTGGCAAAATATGGCGAAGTTTTCAGTTTTCGCAGTTGTCGTGTCGCGGTTGCCGCTGGTCCTCTACCCTCCAATGCTCCCTCTGCTCCCTTGCCTATCGACGTGTTGCTTCTATGTCGTGGGTACAGGGGTGAATTTAGCCCCATCTTGCGCTTCTATGCTCCCGATTTGGTCGTGTTGGATGGCAGCCTCACGCCTTACTATCGACGCCAATATAAGCAGGCTCTGCTGACCCTCGGACTGCCCATGCACGATATGCAGACCAATGGCGCTTATATCAAGGTGTTGGAGTAAAAGGGTGGGGTGAAACGGTGCTTGCAGAGTGATACATTAAACGAGTCAAAGTGCAGTGATTAAAACTGCATAATTATGCATTCCTGCCCTTAAATATGCATTTCCCATCCAGAGCATTTTTAACAAAGTTTATACTTTCAGGGGCGCTGGAACTTGCAAAAATCGTGCGACAAGTAGGGAAAAAAGAAAAAGTCAAGACCTCGTGAAAACTTTCCCAGGGATAATTTCAACAAGCCTAAGGATAATTTTTACGAGGTCTTGACTTTTTTCGCCTAAAAATGGGCAAAAAACAAGGAGAGAGCGATACTTCACCGCTCTCTCCTATATGCTATCACAAAGATACAACTTTTTTCGTCGAAATGCAAATGCCGTTTACATCCGTTAACATTTGCTTCCGTGCATAAAAGCTGCAAATTTATGCAGAATTTAGAGATTTGGGTTTACAAATAGCTATGAGTTATGAGCTTTGGACTTTGCACTTTGCACTTTTAACACTACACCCACTAATCTTCTGTCTATTTGTCGATAGCATTTCGCCACTTTCTTTACATTCTTTCAAATATCTCAGCCCCATTTGTTCCCTATTCAGAATTAAATTGTACTTTTGCACCATCCCACGCTGATATGCTCGAGAGCGGTGCGGTGGTGTGGGTACATGTACATAAAGGCGTAACTGTACGCTTTGGTTTTGACGCTGTAAGAACTTCGCAACTTCAACAATCTGTTAAGAACAAAGCAACGGGAACGCCCCTTGGGATGTTTATATACAGTCCGCATTGGCTATTGACGAAATGGTCGATGAGTTTGGCATATTATATATTCATCAGCGTGGGGCTTTCGGCGTTGCTCGTTTCGACAGATTGGGGCAATGCGAAGGCCTTTACAGCGTGGAACGAGTGACAGAATGGCTCCACGTTTTTTTGTATATGTAAGATACCTCCTTTATTTATTATTGTTAATCAGGGAGTCGATTAACTTAATTTAATTTTATGAAAGCAATTTTTTTTCCTGCAGTTATCGCATTTGCTATGTTGCTAACTTCTTGTGTAACTCAACAGCAACAAACTCAACCAACTTATCTAGAAGCATTTTCTCCGGAAGAGAGCGGTCTTAATATGACAAAGATTACGGATGAATCTAGAGGAAGTATCATTTGTGGTTCAACTGGATCGACAGTTTATAGTTTCAACTATTATACTTCTATAATGGGGGTTAATCTAGCAAAGGATTTCCACTGGAATTGCGGTTCTTATCTTGCAATCTCCCCTGATGGAACAAAGCTTGCATACGTATCACGCCTTAACAACCTAGACAACATAATGGTAAGAAGTACCTCAGCACAGGGAATAGCAACCCAGCGTAGTTTCCGTAATGTAAACCGTGGTATAGCTTGGGGAAGCAACGATAGATTGTATTTTGCTGACAACAATCACCCTAACTACTACATCTCTTCTATGGATGCTAATCAAGGCTCAATTATGTTTCAGCACACAAACGGAAATGTAGATGATTGTTTTCCAACACTTTCTTCTGATGGAACAATGCTATTCTTTACCCGTTGGCAAGCAACATATGGTCCATCGGTATGGGCATTGAATCTCAAGGATGGTTCGTTGTCTTCTTGTGCTAGAGGTTTCTGTCCTGGTGTTATTCCTGGCAAGAACAATGAGTTTTACTGTGTAAGAAACTCTACTGATGGTAGAAGTGAAATTTGGCATGTAAACTATGTAACTGGTCAGGAAGCAATCGTTTTGTCTGACAAGAATAGAAGTTTTACTAACCCCACACTTTCTCCTGATGGTAAGTGGTTGTTAGTTGTAGGTAACTCTGAGTCACAAATTAACAAGAAGCAAAATACAGATATTTTTGTAGTTCGTGTTGACGGAACTGAATTGACTCAGTTAACTTATCACCCTGCTGCTGATATGTCACCAGTTTGGGGAAAGGATGGTAAATCGATTTTCTTCATCTCAAGCCGTGCTAACAAGGATCAATCTTTCAATATCTGGCGCATGAACTTTGATATGTAATTGTTTTTTGCTCTAATATCTTATATGTGAATTGAGGGAATATTAAACATTCTACTTAATCAAAGCAAGTAGGGGTAGCAAAACTCATAAACAAAAAATGCTGCTTACATTTTATCACTTCTTCAAATAACAAATCCGTTTTTAAGCAAAACCATGTTTTTTGCTTAAAAACGGATTTTCAAATGATATAGAAATATACTCAACTTACATTTTATAGTATATTTTCAATTAGATGAATTTTGACGCACCACACTTTTATTTGCCCCCAAATTAATAAAAAAAAAACATTTATCTCTCACTCGCCTAGTATTTATCGTATCACTGAGGCTATTCTTGAATGTTAATAAAGTTAAACAACATCAATTAAGATGAAGACGCCCTGCGTGGTGTTGTATCTTTGCATTGTGAACTTCTCACACGCGCGGGCGCGTTCCTTTATTATATACAGAGACAGCCCTGGTGATGTGAAGGTGTCACAGCGCTCTTTGACTTATTGTACAACATTATGGGCACATCCCTTTGCGACTACATGATTGAACATATAAAAACATAAGGGGGAGAATGATGTGACTCACTCTCCCCTGGGATATATTGCAGATATTGATGCGATTACAACACGCCCTGAGCCATCATCGCCTTGGCCACCTTCATGAAGCCCGCGATATTGGCGCCCTTCACGTAGTTCACGTAGCCGTCGGGCTCGGTGCCGTATTTCACACAGTTGGCGTGGATGTCTTCCATGATCATGT
>JAEIGA010003640.1_pt1 | contig 24056 bp, 18 predicted proteins | sample 9270691 | NCBI WGS metagenome assembly JAEIGA01 (sample SAMN17057246, study PRJNA624740) | gut metagenome | biome: biome; isolation source: fecal sample | host: Bos grunniens | place: China: Xizang | collected 2019 | reverse complement strand
TTTAGTATGAAAGATGCGAACCGCCTTCGTAAAATTATTGCAAAGAAAAACTTCAAAGATATTGAAGCGATGTATGACTTCTATTTAGAAAGTGGTAAGGCATTAGGAACTTCAACTGCGTTATTAAATTATGTTTGGTTTAAACAATTTAAGTTAAGTTTCGGTTATTCATTTAGTACAATTCATACGACTGGTTATAGTTTGATTGCGGTTCAAGAAATGAATTTAGCATATCACTATCCAACTATTTATTGGAACTGTGCATGTTTGTCAGTTGACAGTAGTGCGGTTAATGCTCAAGACTTCTATAACTTAATTGAAGAAGATATCGTAAGTATTGATGAGGTTGAAGGTAAAAAGACTCAAAACAAAATGGACTACGCGAAACTTGCATCGGCGTTAGATAAATTTAAGAACGTCTGTCGAATTGACACTCCAGATATTAATGAGTCTCGATTAGGGTTTACTCCAGATGTAAAGAATAACACAATTCTTTATGGTTTAAAAGGTATCACACGTGTAACTGAACCGGTTATTAATGAAATTATGATGAATAGACCATTTAGTTCATTACAAGATTTCTTAACTAGAACAAACTCACGTGTTGCGACAAAAGATAAAGTAATTAATTTAATTAAATGCGGCGCGTTCGACCGTGTTGAAGGAAAAGATCGTGCTGAGATTTTAAAAGAGTTTATTTGGGAAAGATGTGAACCAAAGAAAAAGTTAACAATGCAAAATGCGAATATGTTAATTGATTTAGGTTTATTGCCAAATGAATTCGAATATCAAAGTGATGTTTATAAATTAACAAAAGAATTAAGAAGACATAAGGACAGTCAAAAATTATGGTATCGTGCGGATCAAATTGACATTCCATACAATAAAGTTGACCAATGGAGACAAATTGTTAAGGATTCAAAAATTGTCGGTGAAGAACTTGTAATTGATGGCGAACCTGGTAAGTTCTTAGATCTTAAAAAGTGGGACGGCTTCTATAATATTCAAATGGAAAAAATTAAGAATTATATTAAGGCAAACCATGATACATTACTTGATAAATTAAATAACCGCTTATTTAGTGATGAGTGGCAAAAATATTGTGACGGAGACCGCTTACAATGGGAATTAGATAGTTTGAACTTCTACTTCAGTGGACACCCACTTTTAACCGCGATTCCTGAAATGGATGTGGAGGTACATAGAGTGGACGAAGTTGTTGAAGGTGCTTCAGATGGCTTCTTCTTAATCAAAGGTAAACAAATTCCTAAAATGAGATTATACACTCTTGCGGGAACAGTTATTGATAGGGATAAAGTAAAAGGTTTAGTTACAATGCAAACTCCAGATGGTGTAGTAAATATTAAGTGTTATAAAGACTTATATGCGATTTATGCGCAAACTATTAGTGAAGTAGACGAAAATGGTAATAAGGAAGTTGAAGAAGAAAGTTTCTTTGAAAAAGGTGTTCACTTGCTTGTTACAGGTATTCAACGTGGTTCAACATTCATTCCGAAAACATATAAAAATACTGGTAGAAAGTCGATAATGCGAATTGTAATTGATGAAGAGGGTCACTTCTTCGAGTTAGAGGAAAAGGAGGGTTAGTATGAAGTTCACATCAAATTGGGAAACTAAATACGAAACACTTAGGGGACCAGAACCAACCGCCATTATCCATATCGGTAGTTGGCACATTAACCTCTATGATAAAACCTTTACAGAAGAACAAATTAAAAATATGAAGGAACTTCTTGGTTGGGAAGTAGAAAACTTATGCGAGTAACAATCTGAGACTTAGATTACTATCACGCAAAAGAAAAAGTTAATTGTTTCAATCCAGATGTAATGAAAATTTCTAGTTATCATAAACAATTGGGTGATACAATTAACTTTGTGACTACTCAAGATGATATTCGCAGACCTTATGACTTATACTACATTATTAAAGAAAATAGTAAAACACCAAATCCGCCGTTAGATTTCTTTACCAATAGTAAAATTAGATGGTGGGGAAACGCAAACAGGGTTCGAGTAAAGTGGAAAATGAGTGACGCGATGCTTGGCTGCAGACCGGACTATTTGTTGTATCCAGAATATAATACTCAACTTGAGCGTGCCGAACATGTGCGTTTCTTCAATAATAGCGGTAAACTTTTGCCTATTTATCAAGATTATGAAAACACATTCAAGAGAAAGAAAGTAATTATTACAGACAAATATATGTGAATTGCAGACAATAAAGATATTATAACTGCGCTGAAGCGTCTTGAAGAAACTAAAAACCTTTATTTTTTAAAGGAAATTAGATTACAAAAACTACTCTATGATAAAGAACTTAAAGAACAATTTTTAAAACTAAATTTTAGTCCCGGTGTAAATTTTAGCTGGAGTAAAATTAAACATGAAGAGTTCAACGCTGCCATGGAATTGCTTCTTGAAATAAAAAGACTTAATCCAAATACCCACATGGGGTGTTTACGAATTGACTACTCCGATCGCGGCGAAAACCACTGGTCGAATAGAAACGCCGCCTTAAAAGATTTTGAACAAGTGAAACAATTTATATTGGCGGGCAAAAGAAATAAAATAAGAGTTAGAATAGAAATGCCGAACTATGTTCTTGAAACACCTTATTACTATTTATTCGCTATGCTTGCAGATTGATCTGCCGCAAAAACTAGCTATCGTGAATGCTGGCTTACATATATAACAAATAAATTTGCGGGATGCCGCTTTGATGACGCAATTTTTTATTGGAATAGACCCTATCAATGAAATGAGGTTTTTAGGGATATATTGCGGCAAACTTATATAGATAGAGAGTTCTTATTGTATCAATGGGGTGACAATAGGTATTCAGAACATAACATCCCATGACAACTATGAGAAAAGGAGTTTAAATATGGAATATAATAGAATTTGCGTACTAGATACTGAAACTACTGACCGCTTTTGAAATACTTGTGCACCCATTCAAATTGCCGCGATAATTTGTGATAAAAAAGGTAATATTATTGATAGCTTTAATGAACGCATTAAAACCACACACAAAATTAGTCCGGAGGCAAGTGCGGTTCATGGTGTATATGCAAAAGATTTGGTTAATTGCCGCGGAGAAATTGCTGTTTTAACTGATTTCTGCGTATGGATGAAAAATCAAGAGGTTGATTGCGTATTGACATACAACGGTGAAGCGTTTGATCGCCGCATGCTTAATGAAAGATGTAAAAAATTAGGCATTAATTACGATTACTTTGATAAAGAAAAATTTCCCGGCATTGACGGATACTACGACTGTATCATTGAAGCCAAGAGAAAAAACATGTGGGGTCTAAAAGACAAATTAGGCCGCAAATGGAGATTAAGTTTAGTTGCTGAAATACTTGGGTTTGACTCTGATGGAGCGCATGATGCGCTTGAGGATGTGTTGATGCTTAAGAATATATTCTTCTTCGCGGATCCGCAAGTTCACCCAGAGCGCTGGCGCAACGAAGAAACTGCAACTACAAGTTTATTCTAAAAAGAAAAAGACCTATTAAGGTCTCTTTTATTTTACTTCAATTGTTTTCATTCGTTCAAGCCAACTTAAGAAATTTTCCGCTGATGCAGAATATCCTTGTTTTAAGCCACTTGTTATTTCATTAATCCAATATGCTTGTTTAAGTTGATCGGTTGCTGCGTCATAGTATTTGTGGAAGTGTTGCACATAATATGCAATAAATTGCTCACATAGTTTTTTGTGGTCGTCTTGTCCCTTCCAGTAAGGTAGTTGTGTTTGAACATATAGATATAAGATATTATGAATTACTGAGTTTGTAATAAAGGTTACATCTGGCTCCGGTTTGCTTTCTAGCTTCATAGTTAGCGCAATAGAAGAAATAACAAAGTTTTTTAATGTCTTTGCTAAAAACGCCGGATCTTGTCTTGTCACGCTTGCGGCGTTATGACGCCACATATAAATAACATCACCTAATACTTTTTGGTTTTTAGTATATGAATTTGCTAAGATGTTAAAATAACCATCTTCGTGCACTTTTAATGCTGGATTAAAGAAAATTTGATTGTCCATTAAAAATTGGCGTCTATATACTTTTCCATGAACAAAGGTGTTGTTATTTGTAACCGGAGAGTATGTATACTTTCCTTCTGCGTTTTTCCCTTCTGATAAAAAGGCATAAGTGTAGATGTCCACAGGTGCCGCCGCGCAATTTTGCAGTATGGTTGCAATTGCGGTTGTAGTGTGAAATGAGTCGTCCGCATCACAAAACATTACATAGTCTGAAGTTGCGTTAAATAATCCAACGTTTCGTGCGTTACTTACACCCTTATTTTCGTCAAGGTGAAGTATCGAAACTGGGAACTTAAATTGATTAATAAAATCTTCTGAGAATCTTTCTTTTGAGCCGTCTTCTACAATAATTACGCTTATAGACGAAAAGTCTATTCCTGTTTGAATAGAAATAGACTGTAAAAGTATATTAATAATTGATTGCGGCTCTTGATATCTTGGTATGATGATATCTAATTTAGGCATACAAATCTTCCTTTCTTTTGATTATTTATCTTTACTAATTGTGATTTCAATTTGTTCTGCGATCCACTCAACAACATCTTTTTCAGTTGACTTTAGATATTGTTTCATTTCTGCGGATAAATTGTTTTCAATATATTTTGTTGCTTGTGCTTTAGCGTTTTCCATGGCTTCTTTATCCCATAAACTAGTACCTTTTAAATTACTAACATAAGTTTGATAAACAAAATCTACACCGTTTGCAACGACGTTGTGAGCGCCGCTTAAAAGAACTTGTAGTTTTTCATCCTTTACTTTTGTTTTAATATAGTACATAGCTAGAGCGCCTAAGCCTGAAATAACTAGACCGACAACAGAAATAATTACTTGAGTTAAAATTTCAGTCCAATCCATTAAGCTCACTCCTTTCTAGTTGTAAAATAAGCTAATTAGAACTGCCGCAATTGAGAAGATTCCGGTAGCAATAGCGGTAATAAAACCCCATTTGCCCTTTTTATCCTCTTTTTGAAGTTCAAGACTAATTGCGTCCGCCTTTTTGTTGCGAACTTCAATAGCGCCGATGCGGCCTTCGTGCTCCCCCAATTTTTCATTGACCGAGCCCATTTGTTTTAAAGTTGAGTTAATACCTTCAAGGGTTTTAGAAGTTACTTCCTGCATCGCAGTTAATCTTGTAATTGCAACAGTTAGTTCGTTGATGTTACGGTTTAAATTTTCTTGTACGCGATCAATTTTTGTTTCTAAACGTTCAGTTGTTGAGTGAAGTTGTTCTTCAAGAACTTTTACTTCACCGGTTAATTCCGCGGTTGCTCTTCCTTGATTGAGCATTGCCGAGTTTATTTCAGACTTAAAGTGGTCAAGTTTTTCATCCACGTATCTGATATCTTTTGTGTTTTGGTTTTCCATTTGAATCTCTCTCCTGCTTTAAGCTAAAACATACTCCTCTACTTTATATAACTAGCCTACACTATATTTATAAGAAAGTCAAATTAAGGTATATCTAAAACTCTTTTTTGATTATTTGAAATGTTTTTTGTATAATACAAATGTATAAAGGAGACGATTGGATTATGAAAACTATCGCAGATTTTAGAGTTAGTCTTACAAACTTATCAAAGACTGAACTAGAAAATATGAAAAAGGAATTAGAAAAAGAAATCTCTAAAATGATTATGGACAACGAACTAATTTTAAAAATGGCAGTTGTCGAAGGTTTATTACAAGAAAAAGGTGAAGAATAATGGCAAAGTTAAGTCATCAACAAATAGCGGAAGAAATTTACTCTCGCGGATATGAACTCGTTGACGACTCAAATTATACCAATATGAATAGTCGCATTGTTATCAAATGCCCACACGGACATTTGGTAGAAACATGTTTAGCAGACTTCCGCAAAGTAAGTTTTACCTGTCCGGTATGCGATAAGGATATTAAGTTTGTAAACCCAAACGCGGTGCCACAAAAGAAAGGTTATCGTATTATTGCATTTGATCAAGCGACTGAAAAATTTGGTTTAAGTATATTTGAGGACGGTCAACTTATTTTTTATAGCCTATATACCTTTAGTGGTGACGTGGTTCATCGCTTAACTAAAATTAGAAAGTTTGTTCAAGATATTGTTATTAATGAATGACATCCAGACTTAATCGTTATGGAAGATATTCAATATCAATCAAATGGTATTTTAACATTTAAAATACTAGCAATGCTTCTCGGCATTTTACAGGAGCTTTGCTGCGAATACAATATTGAATTTGAGGCCGTTGCACCAAACGTTTGGCGCAAATACAGCGGTACCAATGGTAAAAATCGCCGCGAAGAAAAATTATTATCAGTGGCAAAAGTAAAAGAAAAATATAGTATCAATGTTAGCGATGACGTCGCAGAAGCAATTTTAATCGGCATGTATGGAGTTAGAACTCATGCGCCAAAAATTACCACTGCATTTGGTAGGAGTGTGAATTAATTATGGATAGTAAAAAAATGAGGGAGTATAAATATATTAGAAATACACTTCCAATATCAAATAGAACTATGACACTAGATCCCTTTTATACCAGACCAGTATTTTATATTGATTCTAATGAGTATAATTTTATTTTAGGGATGACATGGGATGATTGGGTTAATAGCAGTTTTAATACAGATGGATTTACTATTGATGGAGAATGGATAAATGTTGGTTCTGCTGTTTTAATGGATTCCTCTGCTAATCAAGTAAAACCTAGCTATCTAATAAAAGAACGAGAAAAATATCAAAAAGGATAAAAGACCAGCAATTAAACTGGTCTTTTCTTTTACTTTAATTTTTGTTTTAATTGTTCAATTTCATATCTTAAAGCATCGTTATCTTCTTTAAGTTCTTGAACGGCTCTCATAAGTAAGAATATGAATTTATCTTCCTTAATTGACATATAGTCACCATTTTCGCCGCTTGCGTCAATATTATCTACAAGCGAAAGGCCCTCTGGTTGTGAATTAAGCACATCTTGCGCAAGAACACCTGGAATAGTGTCGTTTTTGCCTTTATAGTTAAATTGATAGACATTTAGATTGCTGATAAATGCTAATGCGCTAAAAGGTAGCTTTTTTATATTTTCCTTTGCACGCATATCTGAAGTTGCGTTGAAGTACGGGGCGTGGACTGAATCGTTTGTTTTTATTTTTCCAGCAACTCCAAGCATATATTCTCCATCTTCAATTATTGCTTTTCCATTTCCAATGGTTGTTTGTTTGCATAAAAAAGATTGCATTTGACACTCTAAAGAGTCCTGATCTATATTTTGTTTTAATATGACATCCCCAAGAGAATCTAACCCTCCATTAAAAACAACACGTGAGTCAAAGTTTATCTTTTCTCCAGTGTTGGAAGAAAAAGTCGGACCTTTAATATCTAATCTTCTTTCTGGGGTAGTTGTCCAATCAATAAAACTTCAAGTTTTATTAATTTCAACACCATTCACATTGTTTGTTAAAAAATATCCTAAATTATTTTCTTGACCGCTGTCACTCTTTCCGGTATCGGTATATAAAGTCGGTAGATTATCAACATAGGTTGATGCGCCGCCAGAGCCTCATTTAACATAACTCCACAACCCACTAGTTAAAGTGCTTCCTTCACTACATCCTTTAATTCATTTATAATAAACTGCCATAATATTAAACCTCCATATTATATTTTAATTATACTTTGTAAAAGGGGAGAAGTCAAACTCCCCTATTATTTAATTAATTTTACTAATCTTTGAATTAGTTTTTCTTGATATTTAATACTATTTACAGTCAATTGAATGTCACTGTCTTTTCTTAAATCGTAAGAAATATCAGTAATAAATAAATATTGAGATAATGTCTTTTTAACTGCATCATACTCATCATAAAACTCCTCAGCGTCAAGTTGAATTGCATCACCGATATGAAGTTCTTGTCCTTTGTAGCCAGAAAGACTTGCTGCGTCAATAACTGAAATGCTATATCCACGTTCTGGCCTGCTTAAGTCTTTGAAGTGATTTCCTGCAAGAGTAAACAAATCTTGTGAGGTTGTAGCATCAGGGTTACTATAAGTAGTTTCTAGAATTATTCCAGGGAAGAATTTATATAAATTATCCCAAACTCTATTATGTTCATGAAGCGCTGCCTTATAATCGACAAGTTGTTGCTCTTCAAAATTATCTCTTAAGAACTTAAATATCATTGGGTAAATACCGTCAAAATGTTCAAGAGACATTGACCCGCTTGATAGCGTTGATAATACATCCCTTCATTTTGTTCCGGAGTTATTTTTTGCTTTATAGTAGGTAGTTGTAATGTTGAGTGGTTGTCCCGCCCAAGTATTGTCGCCATCAATTTCTAAAATATCAAATGCCGCCTTCAGAGCTTCATTTTCGCCGCATATTTTAGGTAGAGACTCATCTCCAGCGCCAGGCTTAATTGTATAGTTATACTTTGGAAGCAATGTAGATCCATTTTTCTTAATCATTTCGACTTGTGGCACGATCGAAGAGTTAATCTCTAAAGTTTCTGGATTAAATACCATTTCGCTAAAATGATTTATTTTGCCACTTACTGAAGGTTGCCAATGTTCTGGTAAGAAATACTCACAATACTTGCTTGCGTTGTATGCTTGTAACCAATATTCCTCAAGTTGAGTTTCAATACGAGCCGCATCTTCAAATAAAGGAGAATCGGTCTTGTCATGATATTGGCTTCATACAAAGGCATTTGTTTTATCTGTTAAAATAATTGGATCTCCATTATTCTCAATTCTAACTGAACATTCGTATTTAATGCTTGAATTCTTTTTATCTGTAACGGTAAGGGTTGTATTCTCAGCTCCAACTTCGATTGTCATAGGGCCGATATTAATAATTTGATCTTTATCAAAAACAGATACATTTGCATTAAATATTAACTTATTTTCATTATATGTGTTAATTTCAAGAACATCTGAATCTTTTAGGACATAGGTTGTACCACTTTCTTGCAATTGTTTTGCTGTGTAAACCCTCGCTCCTTCTTTTGTATAATAAATGCCGTTTGGATCAAAAACTAAAGTTGGGTTTCCTATTAGATTATCACTCTCATCTCTTTTTGTAATCGGGATAAGATCTTTTTCATCTATTTTGAAGTAGTATCCTTGCGCAAAATTAGGTATGTCTTCTTCTGGAATAAACTCAATAGTAGAATCTCTAAAAAGAGGTGCTATTGCGTATTCTTCAAAGTCTTTTCAACCTCCAGACGTTGGAATTCATTTTTCAGAATAGTTTTGTTCTGTAAACAAAAGAATAGTTATGTTACTTTCAAAATCTGAAGAATATCCTGTTCAGAAGCCGTCATCATATTGTCAATTACTGCCGCCGAAAACTTTATTTAATAAAGTTGCCACTTCACATGTTTTTTGGTCTTTTTCTCATTCTAGTGTTAATGGATCAATTTCTTCAGCAAACTCTAGAATAGGATATAAATCTACAGTTCTTGCGTTTTCTCCGAAGAGTTTTTGAATAGTCTTCTTATCAAAATACTTCCCGTTGCTATCAACCATTAAAGCTTTGTAAGATAAATTTTTACCAATTTGATGTTCATTCGTTATTTGTTTACACACATTTGTTTGATAGAAATAAAGTGGAGCTTCACTGCTTTCTGCTTCTTTATTGTAGTTTCTTGCGGAGAAAAAATGTTCAGCTTTATATTTTAAAACTGTATCATACCCGACTGGATAAATGTCATTTATACTATAGTGATCTGTATAACTTCTTCAAGTTTTATAACTATCTTTTTCTGGCGCATAAATTGTAGCTCCGTTTTGTACATTAGCAAAGCCCATATACTGCTCAAGTAGAAGATTATTATCCCAGTCTCGTGTTGTTTTTAGATCACTATCTCCCTTTCTTCATTTCTGATTCTTTTTAAATAAAACAACCTTATAAGTTCTTGAGAAAAAGTTTTCATAATTATCGTATTTTACAAATGGCGCGGTAAAAGTTTTTATTATATCATTATCATCTGTATCTTTGTTTTTATTCCATCGTTTGCTTTCACTATCTCAAACATAGTTATAGTCTGTTATAAACAAAGAGTCAATAGGAAATTTTGCCCCATATCAACCTTGATATTTATAACCTAAAACATCGTCATTAAAAAGTTCACCTAACAACATTCCAAAAATACTAGATTGTTCTCCATTTTTATACTCACTTCCAAAAGAGTTCTTTATATTAAATATTACTAAATCGCTTGGAAAGCTATATGAAATTGGCATATCTCCTTTTTTGAATAAATCGATACGATTATTTTGATCTTTTTGTAAATATAATCAATCTTGAACTATTTCTGATTTTGTACAAGGAATAAACTCATACTCATATCCATTTAAATTTGCATTTTGTAATGATGGATTATCTGGCATAAAATAATACGCGGTTTTATCAACTACATTATGAAGTAATAGTGTTTTGTCACCTATTTCTAATGTGTCGTTTGGTTCTTGTCCCTCATTGAATACGATTTTTATCATTTTTCTAAAATATGTTTTTCCCGAATTGTATTTTCCATTTTCTAAAATAAAACTTCCTTCTTCAGCTGGAAGATAATAATACTCTTTAAAATTATTACTATCTATATATTTGACTGGCGTCTTTAAATCAGACTCATACAATATTTTTGAGGGGGTTCCCTCACTATTTATTGAAACATTTAATGTTGTTGGATTAAATTCCTCAAAAGCACTATTAGAAAAATATATTAATGTATCAAAAGTTTTTGTTGTTGTTATTTTTTTAGGATATATAATTGAGTTTCTTCCATTTCAATTCACAGGCGCGTTGAAGAATTGTCTAAAATTATAAATATTTTTTAAGAAACGTTGTTGCGTCTTAATGTATTTATTTGCATAATCTGCTAGGACATTGTTTAATCCTAATAATAAGTCTTTTTTCTTTTCTGTTTGAGATCATTGGTTATATGCTGCTAGAAAATAATCTATATTTTCGATATATCCATCTGCTGCGTATTTGTCAACCACATCGGATTGGAATGCAGCCCCAATTGAATCAATATTATTTGTAACGCCCGCTAGTGTTTCAACTTTTTTCTTTGTTGCTTGATAGTATGCTTTTGTATAAGCCAAGAGTTGGCCATTTACTTTGCGTAAAGTATTTTTAATTATGTTTTGAAGACTGTTATATTCTTTTTTATTAATAATTTTATTTTCTAAGAAATATGAGAAGTCAATAAGTTTATTTTCAAGCCAAGGGCATTTGTCAGCTATCGCCGCGAAATCAAGCTCATCTTGGGTTGCATTTCGATAGAAATCGAAAATTAAATCTAGATGTGCAATATCCAAGTCTGTGCTATTTTGAAGGGGTTTTATTCGAAGTACATATATTGCATCCTCATCCATTGGGATGTCTTTAACAGAATCCTCGCCACTTAATGGAATTAATTTTGGATAATAGATTGTTTCTGTTGTTTCTAATACAAACGCTATATTATTTATGTCATTTCCTGTTAGCTTCTTTTTATATGTTTTTTCTATATAGACTCACTGTTCTTTATCAAATATAATAGTGTTTTCAGGTGCAGGTTTATTAGCTAAAGTCGGAGTAGAAGTTGTAATAGACTCTTTTTCCTCCCCCGGTATTATGTACCCAAAATCTCATTGAGATAAATACGGTGTATGTCTTTGTGTATTTAAATATAGTTCAGATTCTTTAAAAGAATCTTCAAATTTAAGGCTATGGTAAAACTGAGGAATATCTAAATTTTTTATTTCAATATATAAGAAATTATTGCCATCAGTCTCTTCTGCTTGATATTTGACAACTCCAATGTCAAAATCAGAACCAACGTTACCATTACTTTTAAATATTTTTCCTTGACAAATATCTGTAAACATTCCGTCGTAGAATGAACTATTACGCCATTCGTCTGATTCAAAATATTCTATAAAAAATTCTGGAACATCTGGTAATAAAGTAATCAATTCATCATCAAAAGTATTGGATTCAACATTTAATACTGTTGACAAAGATTCTCCCGCATGTGAGAAGGTAAAATTTTGTATACTTGAATAGGGTGAATATTTAAGTCCACTTACTTGTTCATGTTTTTCTGGCTCTAACCAAAAATAAGAGTCAATATAAATACGGCCATCTTTTCCCGTTTGCGTTTTTTCACATACATTTAACATAAAGCCCATTTGTTCCGCAAGTGAAATTAGCGCCGCAGAAGCACTTGATCCACTTACTGAAAACGGTATAGTTGCAAAATAGTCTTTATGATCAATTTCGTTATACAGTTTCTTAATGTATTTTTTAAATGAAATAGGTTCTTTATTTTCTTCTTTTCTAATTTCATTTTCTTCGTCTATTGTTTGCTTAATATTTTTATTTAAATACAAATTATTATTAGAGGTAAGTCATAATACATCTTCTAATCCAAGATAGTTATATCCAATATGACATTCTTCTTTAATTTTATTAGCCCAGAAATCAATATTTTCTGCGCCGATAAAATCCTCACTACTTGAGTCGTTGTTGATTGTATATCCTGCATTTTGACGCGCGCCTTGGTATGAGAACGAGTCTTGACAAGTGTATGCGTAAAGCATATTTTCACTCATCGGAGTGTAATTTACATTTTTAACTGTAAATATATGCTCATTACCATCCTTATCAGTTAGTAATAGTTGCGCCCCGACATGAAGCGCTGAAACGAAAGGGTTTACAACGAATTCGTTTTCAACCCAAACATTTATTAACATTGAAAATGTTAACTCTTTTTGCGCATTTTTATGAAATGAAACTTTTTCATCAAAAGTAAAAGTATATGTATTTTTTTGTTGTGTCCAATCAGCATTATTAAGTTCATCTATTTGTCTGCTATTAAACTCGTCTGTTTGCTTATAAAATTCACTTATTCGTGTAACTAAATAAGGCGTACTAAAATTAAATTCATTGTTGGTTGTTTCTACTACAGACGGAGTAAGTAAATCTATTTTAAATTGTGCCATAAAATCACCTTTCCTAAATAATTAATGTTCTAACTCCTAGATCTTTAAAGTTAGCTTTTTCATTATTTAAATTTTCTACATTTATAGTATAACGTGTAGTAGTATGGTTAGCAATATTTGTTTTTTCAGCTGATCAAGCATCATCTGTGATAAAAGACTCATGAATATCGCCATCAACAATTTGTAGTTTATGCATTAGCGGATATGAGTTTAATCAAACTTTTCCTTGTTTATCTGCGATTTTTAATATTGGCGTTGAACCCTCACTATCTCAGTACGCCGCTTCACAAGACCATCTAACACCCTCTTTACCACTGTCTCCTCAAATTGCTTCCTCAGGATCTTGTAAAAAATATCTTGTCGGAAAGGTATCTAAACAGAAGAAAATATTTGATCCAACTGTTGAAAGACCATCCTGATAAAGTTTAGCGTATAATGAATTTGCTGCTCCTTCAATTACATAAAATGCCGGCTCAGATCGCGCGATGAAATGATAAGAGTCTGCATTTCAGCGCTCTGGGTTGGTGTAGTCTTCAACACCACTGTGAGTTCATCTATTAGAGATGATTGTTGTTGATGGGGTAAATGGGACTAAATCATCTTTGGAATTAAGTTCTATAACCTCTTCCTCAGAGGCTGGTTTGCTATAAGATATGTATACATTTGAGTTTTCGTCGTTATAGAAGCCCTGTCTATAAGACAAATAGCCGGGGAAGATAATATATCCTTCTTCAATTACACTACCTTGTCTTTTAAGTTGATACCTTCTTTTAATTAAATTATATAAAGTTTTATCTTCATCGGGCTCAACATTGATAATTTCACCATTAACCTCTGCCTTCAATGTGTCATTAATAATTCAGTAGTCAGGGTTGAAATAATTTAGATAGTCTTGTAAAGATTTAATTTCTGTTGCCAATACATTTGTATAATGGCTCCATGATCTTCATTTACCCTGAGTGGGAGAAATAAAGACCATGGGAAAAACACGTTTATTAATCATAGCTACTTCACCTTCATATATAAAGGACTTCCTGGGAGGGGATTGTAAAGGTTTGCTAATCCACCGTCGGCAAAATAGTCTAACTGATAATCTATTTCGACTCTTTCCATTATTTTATCATTTCCACTTCCACTCATTCAATAAAACTCTACCATTGGTTCAATAAAAGCACTAGCTTCATTTCGAAGAGTAAGAGTAATTACACTTGCAGAGGTAAAAAGACCATACACATTACTCTCGTTTGCGTCTCCCCCAGATAAACCATTAAAAACAATAGCCATTGCTGCTGGATCGACTTCCGCCACATACACTCCTTCTTCATTTTTTTCTGATGATATTGTTGCAGAGACATTTGACTGAGTTGGAATTGCATTAATAAAACTATATTCAATATTGTAGTTAACATTATCCTCAGTAGTTATCTTTTTAGGATAATACAAACCACCACTTTGACCTGGAATATGATGTATAATATCACTAGCATCTTTAAGAATAATATCTCCTCTTGAATAGTTAACACCACCCTCATTAAAAGGTTCGGTATTAATAACAAGAGACGAGTTTGGTGTAAGCGCATTAATTTGCGCCGCAAAGTTCTTTTTATCCGTAACTGCATCGATAATATTTAATGTATCTAAATAGGTAATGTTTTTCTTAACTTTTGAAATTGCTTGATCAAGTTCATTTAAACGTTCCTGATAAGCGCTTTCTGTCGCTGCTATTTTAAATGTTTTTAAATTTTCTGCCATACTATCACCCCTAAATTACATTTGTTCTTGCAAAGCCCTCAATGAGAATGTTCGCCCTGTCTGTGTCTTCTGCATTTGCGACTTCTGCTGTTGAAAAGAGAACAAATTTAACATCATTGAGATTAAAACTTGGATGCTCTAATACACCGGGAACATTAAATTTATTGCAATCACACGATTTTGTCAAATATTCTCCTATGTCGGTGTAGGTTGTAAGGCTTAGTATTTTTTGCAATCCGTTTCCGTATTGTAGAAATAAAACACCCAAATCACTTTCATAATTAATTCGAATTTTTTCCCCACTTGTTAGAGATTGTAGCTCTAATAAGAATAATTCTACCCTCTCTTCTTTTTCAGTCCCTTCTTTATATACTGCTTCAAAAGAAATAGTATGACTGCCTCCAGCAATTGGTTCTATTGCAAAAGCACACTTTATTGGAAAAGATAAATCTGAATTGTCTGGTGCTCCATCTCTTCCAGTTCTTTCAATAGTATATTCATAACGATTGTTGTCTCGATCATGTTGATAAGAAATACCGTGCCATTCAAACGGAACTTGTGCAGTTGCACATTGAGCACCTTGAACTTCAAAAGTTAGAGGGATTTCGGTATAGTATACAATCTTTCCAGTTGCATCTCTTCCAATTGGGTTTCTTGTTGAGTCCCCTAGTTTAGATAATTTAGCTTGATATCCATACTTTGTTTCAAAACCAAAAGCTAAAAAACTAACCCTTAATGGGTGGAGTAGGTGGATTAATTTTCTATAGTCTTCTTCTGTAATTCAATATACACCCATTGTAAAACTAATTTGTTGTGTTGTAAAATTTACCCCTTGTAATTGGCCTGCAGCTTTGTTAAATTGCGGTTGTGCATATTCATTAGAAAAGCCGGGACCATTGTAGAACTTAAGTGCGTCCTTGCCTCCCACAATAAACGCACCGTATTCTCCAAACATATCAGAACAACCTCCCCAAGAGAAGGTGCAGAAGTCATCCATAACACTCTTAAGTTGATTTCTGCGGGCTGTTGTTTCGTTATTTATTTTTGTTACATATCCCATATTAAATACCTCCTACTTGAGTTAAAGCCTTCATAATTGCATCATAAACACTTTGTTGGCTGCTTGTATCTAATTGAATATCTCTACCATTTACGGTTAGATATAAATTATTGTTTTCTTCACGAATCTTCATGTCTGCTAAATTAATATCGCCTAATTTTCCGCCATAAACACTAGATAAATTACCTAACCAGCTTTGCAATTCATTCGCGGTTGCACCTGTTGAAATTTCAGTTGCAAGACGATTTGCTACAAATTCATTTGTATTAGTTAATTCTCCACTCATCGCCGCAAGTAGCGCACGATTACTTTCTAATAACCTATCTAAAGTGTCATTCATTTCTGCAATTTGATCATCAATATTTTCAATAATTGCTTCTTGTGCACGTTCACGAAGTTCTTTTAATCTTTCTTGTTCAAGCTCTTTTAATTGATTTTCAAGCTCTTTCTTTTGATTCATTGCGTTTGCATCAGTTGATGATCCAAGTTTTGCTAAGTTGCTTGATAACAAATCAACTTGGTCTTCATAATCTTGATCCTCTTCCATTTCGGCAATAGAATCAAAATATTTTTCATATGCATCCTTGCGCTTATTTAAAGCCTCTTCTTCGGCTTTATTCTTTTCCTCTAAATATGATTTATAATCATCTAGTTGTTGCTTTTCTTTATCTAAAATATCTTTTAAAGATGCCTTTCACACTTTTTCAGTATCTTCTCAATATGTAATCTGTTGTTCAAGATACTTCTTGTATGCAGCATTCTGATTTTCAGGAAGTTTTGCTTCTTCATTCGCTAACTCAGTTCTAAGTTGAGTTAAGGTAGCTTGTCTTTGTTTTTCAAGTGCGTCAGATCCTCTTAAGGCTTTCTCCATTGTGGCATAATCTCCAGACTCAAACGCAGATAATAATTCTGTATTGTTTTCAAATAATTCTGCGTTGTCCGCAATAAATTGTGCTTGTTCATTTGCACTCATTTCGCCTCATTTTGTAGCATTTGTATAGAAGTTATTTACTTTATTTTGAAGCTTATCGAGTTCTTGACCCATGTTATTAATACCAACACCAGTTGCATCGATTCATGCATTTAAAATTGTATTATAGGCTTCTTTATATTCCTCGTCTGTTAAACCAGTAAGTTGATCCGCAAACACAGACTTAATTGCATCTTGCACACCCATACCATTTCCGGTATATACTATAAGTTTTTCCATTCGATTTGTTAATAACTCTTCTTCTACTCCAAGTTTCCTCATGGCGACAGCTAGTTTATTAATTTCGTCCGCCGTCAAACCTAAATTAGTAATTAGCTTAATTGAACTAGTACTAAATGAATTAGAGAAATCATATAAATGTTGATATGCTTTATTAAAAGCCTCTAAAGTTTCACCACTTAATTGTGCGGCAATTTCTTTATATGCAGCAATTTGATTTTCTAAGCCATAATTATCAGATGTTAATACTTCCGATAACATTACGTACACTCCATCAATATTTACACCACCAGTTTTAGCAAGTTGGTCTGCAAGTTTTTTCGCATGTTCGCTTTGAGCTCAGCTAAGTGCCTCTTGTGCACTTAAGTTTTCCATAATTGCTTCACCAATTTTTTCAGTTGCTTTTAGTTCAGCGTCTGTATATTTTCCTGTCTCCTTAAGGGCATCAACTTGATCATATAGATAGGCATTATTTGTTGCATATATTGCAGATGTGAGCTCTGCATCCTGTAACAGTTTATCTGTAACGACTCCTTTTTTTGTAAATTCTTCAATTTGTTGTTTACGTTTTTTTTCAATTTCTGTATCGATTGCAAGTTGCTCTTCTTTTAATCAATTAATTTTTTGTTGATCAGTTAATCCTTCGAAATTAGCCTTTCTTGCCTCTGCCTCATCTTCATCAAATTTCCCACCGCGAGTGAAATCAATTTTTTCAGATGCTCCATTTAAAAGAGACTCCATTTCTTCAAGGTCTTTATTTGTTTTGATTATTTTTTCATCTAAAGTTTCAAATTGATCTACAACCCCATCTAAAGAGTTTTTACTCTCATTAAGTTTATAGATTTCATTTGATAATTTTTTAATTTTCTTTGAAGCTTTTTCTGTTGCGCTTTCAGTATCACCAAATATTTTAACTAGAGCATAAATACCAACCGCAACCGCCGCAATGGCGGCACCCGCTCATGCAATAGGCCCCAATCTTGCAATTCAGTTTTTAATTCATGCTGCGGTATTTTTATTAGTTTCCACAGTATTTTTCTTAAGTTCTTTTGTTTCTTTCTTAGTGAAAACAGCTTTTATTGCAGATATCGCAATTGATACTTTTTCTATTGTATTTCTTAAAGCCATCATTCTATATCCACTAAATAAAATAGAGTTTTGTTGGGCTTGTAAATAATTAATTTGATTACATACATTCTTATACTCTGTATCTGTTGCCAATAAGTTTTTCCTACTTGCATCTAAATTATCTACGGTTTGTTTATAATTTTGTTGAGCGTTATTAGACTCCTCTATGGCTTTATTAACTTCATTTTGTGCTTTTGTCTGTTCCCCTTGCGCTTTAACTCTTTGCTTTTCTAAGCTATTAATTTCTTTGGTTGATTTTTTAAGTTCTTTATCTGCTGACGCACTATCTAGCGTGCCCTCTTTAACTCTTTGTTGTATTACCGCTTGAGCTGTTTTTTCTTTTTCTATTTTTAAACCAATTCCTGCAACTTTATTGTTAGCCGCTTCGACTTTACCCTCGGCTAATTTTAATTTTAATGCAGCCTCATCCATATCTGCTTTTGCCTTAGCAACCGCCGCAGTTTCAGTAACTAATCTTTGAGTTTCTAAATAAGCTTTTTGTTTTTCTAGGTTTAAAATAAGTTCTTGCTCTTGTAGTTTTTTAGTATCTCTAGTTATTTGATTTTCAATTTGTTTCTTTGCAAGTAGTCCTGTCGTAGCTGCAATTAAAGTTGTAACCAATGTTACAGAACCAATGTCAGTATCTAAAAAGTTACCTAAGCCTTCAAGTATTTTTGCAAAAGTTTTAAATGCACCAACTATAACATCTGAATCTGTTAAAGATGTAATAATTGATTCTCATGCAACTGCAACATCATTCATTGCCGCTTCCATACCCTCTAAATAGGTTGCTGATTGTGCGAGTGTCGCGCCTTGAGATCTTTGTGCAATTTCTTGTAGTTCAATAACACGATCATAACCTTCCATCATCGCAATCAAACGCGATTGTTGACGTGTACCAGCCAAAGCCTTAGCAACGGCCGCTTGTTGGTTACTATCTAAGGTTTCCCATTTACGTCCTAGTTCATCTAATACTTCTTCAGTTGAACGTAATTCTCCTTCAGTATTTCTTAACGCAATTCCAACATATGCTAATTGTGTTTCAACATTGTTTATATCTGTTCCATCTTCAAGAGTTTCACCATAGTCTGACATTTCACGCATACGAGCAATAATTGTCTTAAGCGCAGTACCCATAGTCTCTGGTGCTTCTCGAGTTGTTTCCAATCCTTTAGTTAATAATGCAGTTGTATAGTCAATTGACATACCCGCTAAATTTGCTTGAGACGCAACTTTAGATAGTGCAATTGCTAACTCATCGTAGTCGGTAGCAGATGATGCTGCAACAGCCGCAAACTTATCAGAAACCTTCATCGCGTCATCTGCTGAAAGTCTAAATCCATTTAATGCAGTAGTTAAGTAGTTAACTGAGTCGCCCACACTAACACGCGCAACTTTCGCCGCAGAAACCGCAGCTTTAGTCAGTGTTAATGATTCTTGAATAGTTTTACCTTGCTTCATGTATTCAGTTGCAACGCCTGCAATTTCTTTTGTTGTTGCACCTGTTTCTTTAGCTAATCTTTGATATTCTCCTACTAATGCATAGGTTTCCTTTCTAGTTTTTCCGGTAACCATTGCTTGTTCGGTTAAATACTTATCTAAATCCTTAACTGTTTTTACTGCTTCTTTAAGTGCAGCTTTTGCTGATTTAATAACAATACCATATAAAGTAAAAGCTTTAAAAGCTTTACCTAAGGCATTTGATTGTTTATTAATTGCTGCAGTTGTTGTTTGAATAGCATGCGCAGCTTTTGTCTCATTTACTTGTAAATCTTTAAAGGTATCAAAACCACCTTGAACATTTTTACTAAGACTTCCCGCTGCTTTGTTTATTCCAGACATTGAGAAGTCAGATGCGCCACTAGCTTTATCCTCTTCCTCTTGTTTTGCTATTTTTTGTTCTGTGTCTGTAATTTTAGCTGCTTGATCGTTAATTTTTTTAGTTAAATTAACGATAGCTTTTCCCAACTCATCATATTTTTCCCTATGTGTTTTTAATGTTTCTAAAACACTATGCTGATCTGGAATAATATTACCGTTTTGTTTTACTATTAAATTTTTCGACGCCTCATTCTTTAAAATTGCCTCAGGATCTTTTAATTGAACTTTTGTCGCCTGACCATCTTTCCCTTTTTTCCAGAAGGTGTAGCCTTGTTGAGCTTGCATTTTATTTATTTCATCATAAACATCTGCTTGCTCTTTTTGTTTATTTCCTCTTTCGGTTTGTAATTTTTCTAAGGCATCCCTCTGTTTTATTAAAGAGTTTGTAAGTTTTTGAACGGCCTCACTAATTTTAACTCCTTTTGGAAGAAATTGAGTTAATGTTTCAGTAACTAATTTTACAGCTTTTGCAAGTTCCTTTAATTCTAATTTTGTTAATTCTCCCTTTTTAGAAAGTTGATCAATAGTATCAAATCCGCCAGATATCCTTGTTCTTGCTTCCTGTCCACCCGGACCATTAAACGACCCTCTTTTCTTTCCCTCTTCGAAACCTGTTTTTAAAGTAGATATCGCCTCTAAATCGATACCAATTTTAATTGTCTTATTTGCCGCCATTTATGGCACCTCCTAGCGATTAAGCCGCTATGTCTTTAAACATATTCATAGCGCTCATAATTTCTTCATTTTCAGCGCCAAAAACATCTCCTAATTGATTTAACACTTCCATAAGTTTAGAAGTATCTAGGTCATTAATTAATTTTTGAATTTTATTTCCAATGTCATTTAATTGGAATCCATACCACATTTTAGCATTTTTAATTACGTCTTCTAATGGCATTTTAGTTTTCTTATAAAACTCAGTACCTTTATATTCTTTATTAAAAGCAATAGTTGCCTCCACCATATCAAAGAAATTGTCAACCGCTAAAATTTCCTTAACTTTTAATTCTAATTCTTGATTGTTCATAACAATAATCTCCTTTCTATTCTAAAACTATATAGCTTTCATTGTCGTCAATCACAATAAATCTTAAATCAACAGAATTTACCCCTCTGTTAAAAGAAAGATCTTTATCAACTTCAAGTGCACATTTATTAATATGAATATATGATGTATTTAACTCATCATCAGCATTACCAGTTACAATTAAGTCTAAAGTTAAGTAAAAACTGCCTCTTTTACTTAATTTGTATACCTTATCTCCTTCATATGCAAAGAATACAATATAATTTTCGTTTCTAGCAACTTCAACTTCAAATGTATCTAACTCATCAAATGCTTGTTCTAAATTTCCATCCACATCATAAATAAACACTTGATAAATCTTAGGTGCAGACGTTGTAATATAAATTTTATTATCTTCAGCATCACAATTTTGCATTGTAGAGCATAAATTAGCTTCAGATTTTGAGAAAATTAGATTCAAAATTTTATCATTGAGTTCTACATCAGAAATTGTAATTTCACGTAAAGTATCTACATTATAAGCCAATTGAGTAAATGTAGTCTTTGATTGTACGCTACTATCCGCAAAAGAAAGTCTTGCACTAACATCTTTTAAAATAGTATATGGTTGATTGTTGTAAAGCATTTCTTGACTTCCAATTACGCATGAACTAAAAGAACGAATAATGCAATCAATTTTACTTCCTAGTTTGTAAGTTTTCATAATACATACACCTCGATTCTAGTTATAGTATAACGAACAGAAATAAAATAATCAACAATAGTCAAAATAAAAAGAGAGTTTACACTCTCTTAATTTGGAATTTGTATGTAATATCGTCTCAATCGCCGTTATTTGTTTTTTTGTAAAATCTTTGATTAGTTGTTGGTTGATTTAAGGGGCCAAATTCAGGCATATATGGACCTATTTTATAATATGAAACTTCATCCATAATAGCCGGCTCCATGTAATTATGTCCACTATATAGTGCAACTTTTAAGCCCAACGTATTCTTAATATAATGCGCAAAATATTTTAATGATAAGTAATCATTTATCCCGCCCATAAAGCATATACAAGTAATATGCGGATTTTTCTCTACCATTTTACAAATTTTATCAACTGAGAGAATTTCGCCGCAATCTTGTTGAAGCCATGGTTCAAAGCAATCCTTGCATTTTAGTGGGCAACAAGTGCAATTAATACATAGAGCAATTTCATCCGGCACCTCTGTAAAAGTTACAAGAGTACTTTCAAATTTAATCATTGATGCGATTGTACGCGCGATTGTCTGCCTCAATTTGACGCGCTGCACTAAACGCAGATACACGTTTTAAGTAACCGATAATACGAGTTGCATAGTCTACATCTCTGCTGCCGCATTTTGGACACTTATCAAAAGTATGTTTGCTAATATGACCACATTCATTACAGATAGTATTCATTACGTTGTAAGTAAAGTAGTTACATCCTTCTTTTATCGCAATGTCCATTAATAAACGATATTGACGCGCGCTTAAGTGTTCGTCGAGGTTATTATGTAGAGCACTTCCACCATCACAACATCCAGTAAAGTTAATTCCTTGGAAGCGGAATTTGTCAATAGGGCTTGTATTTTTATCTTCTACTAAATAGAAATATGAATTATAGCAATCACGTGGAACTTTATAACCATCCTTTTTATCCCATTTAGCATTTTTAACCCCTAGACTTTCTGCAGGCACAAACTCAGTATTAAATTTACATTTGTCTGTTCTTGCCGCAATGTTAAGGTCTTTAATTGTTTCAAGAATATCTCTTGCATAAGTTTGATATTCTTCATTGTTTGCATCAATTGGAATACCTAAATATTCAGCGCCTTCAACAAATCCATTGATACCAATAGTTAAATATTGCTTGTCAAGGTCAATAAACCCTGCGTTGAAGATTGTTAAAAGTCCAGCATTCTTGTAATCCCAAATAATTTCATTGAATGCAATTAAATATTTATGTACGCGGTCAACAATTGATTTAATATAAAGAGGTAATTCTCTTTCTGTTTCTCTTGTCCAGTCTTGAACAATACGATTTAAGTTAAGTGTAATAACCCCTTTAGAACCTGTTTCAATGCCGCCGGCACCAAGAGTATAAGAGAATGTATTATCCTCAATACCGTTGCGTAGACGACAACAAGAACTTAAGCTGTCTACACTATCACTTTGATACATAAAGAATGATGCGCCTTCAGCCCACATTTCTGCCATAAAGTCCGCAGTTTCAGAGTCAGAATATTGACCGTCAACTGTGTGCATATTTACAGTTTCAACAGGGAATGTAATAATGCTTTTTAGGCGTTCTGCGTTAAACCATTTCATGAATAATTTTTGTAGTTCTTTTGTTGTTTCCCAACAAGGTTCGTCTCCATCAGGGAACACAAAATCTTTAAAAATTGAATTAAAGTAGTCACGATCAAAATACGCGATATTCCAGAATAAAGATTGGTAACCACGCGCACCCGCAGGTTGGTTTAATGTGTAAGTAACTTGCGCGAAATAGTGTTCTAATTTGTCACGAAGTGTACTTGGGCGTGTTGTAAATTCAACAATTTCATCTAATCTGTCAATATAATTTTCTCCAAAGTCCTTTCTCGCAAAATGGTCGAAATAGGTTAAGAACTCTGGTGTCGCAGTTGCACCCGCGAATTGTCCAGCCACTAAGAACATTAAGTTAACAAAACTTCCGCAGAATGAGTCTAAATGTTGTGGTGCAGTACTTGATCCGCCAATTTTTGTTAATCCATCTAATAAAAATGGATAAAGCGAAATTGAACAGCAGTATGGGAAAATTGAAGTTTCATCATGTTTGTAAATAATGTGATGTGCTAAATCTGCTTCATATTGAGCCGCTAAATCTTCGCCATACATTAATGTTAATTTTTGTCGCATTAATTCACGATTAAGTGCAATAATGTCTTTCTTAGGTAATTCTGCCGCCATTGT
>JAEIGA010003639.1_pt1 | contig 24057 bp, 24 predicted proteins | sample 9270691 | NCBI WGS metagenome assembly JAEIGA01 (sample SAMN17057246, study PRJNA624740) | gut metagenome | biome: biome; isolation source: fecal sample | host: Bos grunniens | place: China: Xizang | collected 2019 | reverse complement strand
GCTATACCAAATTATAACAAGAGCAATAAAGAAACTCAATATTGTGATAATAAAGAATACTAATATGTTAGAAAGATGCATAAAGATTTTGTCTTAAGAAAAAATCACCTTAAGTTTAGCTCTATTATGGAAAGAAAGTGAAAAGAACTCATAACTTTATAGCCGCAAGGTAGGAGCTTGATAAAACAATATTATAAGTTGCTTGGGTTGGGACTAGTGGAATATTACCAACATCAAGTTTTTCTTTGCTATGGTTGCATCTGTCACATAGTGGAACAATATACCATCTACCATCAAATGGATTATTTGCTTTTTGTACATGGCAACCATCAAGTTCTTTCCTAGTTACGATTCGACCACAGGCTGGACATTGCTTGGGTATAAATATCTGTCCAGAATTCTTTTCCCAATAATCTAGCCATGAATTATATGGGTATGGTGGTGCTTCAGAAATTTTATTTGACCCTTTTACATTTTCAACAATCATACTTTCAAATTTGGTTAAATAATATTAATTCTCCTTGTTTACGGAGAGGTACTCCGCCATCTTAATCGCAGAAAGATTGGTCCAAACTGCCGTTGTGTCAACTGCCTTGACTTTAAACAAAACGGAATGCCGATGGCACTGATGTTACACATACAAATTTCGTGCTTGATATTTCTGTAAAGATATACAATAAGATGACTTCCAAGCTAAGTTTTTATATCAAAAAACTCGCTATTAAAGTAGGGATGATAGTTGAGAAATTTTACTTTGTAAAACCATATTGTCAACTCTCATTGCTTGCATATAAAGAATAGGTTGTAACTTTTATGGGAGTTACAACTTTGTTGTTTTAAATACACAATATGGCAATGATATTTTAAAATATCTCTTAAATCTTAACCATTTTAGGTAGAAATATAGATTTTTATATAAAAATGTCAAAAATAATCCTCTTCTGGCATTATTTGTTAAATATTTGCAATAGTTTTAATTGTACTTCTAAATATGTTTTAGTAGCTTTGTGAAACGAAGTGAAAAACATATAAAATGAAAAATGAATTTTTCAATTCTAATTTTGTTGTTTGTCTCTCTAAAGACTTGTCTATAAAGCAAATAAAGTATTTTTGGAGAGATTTTGATAGGAATGTGGTATTATTATTACCATAGAATTATAAATTTTTATTATTTTTGTAATCGTTGATTTGTTCTCAATCAGATTATACTAATACAAAATGGAAGTAATAAACATAGAAAATAGAAAAATCCCTTGTATAGAGGTCGTTGATTTGTTTTGTGGAATTGGAGGATTAAGCTATGGAATGAAATGTAAGGGATTATCTATTAAAGCAGGATATGATCTTGATAATTCTTGTAAATATGCATATGAAACTAATACCAATGCCATATTTAACTATAAGGACATAAAAAAAGTAACATCTGCAGAAATAAAGGAGAATTATAATGATGATACAATTAAAGTTTTAGCAGGTTGTGCGCCTTGTCAACCGTTTTCCTCATATTCATTTAAAAATAAAAAGAAAGATCCCAATAAATATGATTTACTATATGAATTTGGACGTTTAGTAAGTGAGGTTTTACCAGATATAGTCACAATGGAGAATGTGCCTCAAATATTAACATTTAAGGAAAAACCTGTATTACAAGACTTTATAACCTGTTTAGAAAAATGTGGATATAGTGTTAATTTAAATAGAGTCTATTGTCCGAAATATGGAATCCCGCAAAAAAGGAGAAGGTTAGTTTTATTAGCATCAAGATTAGGAAACATAAAACTAATTCCACCAACCCATAATAAAGACAATTATATTACAGTTAGGCAAGTAATAGGAGACTTGCCATTTATAGAAGCAGGTGCTAGTGATAAGGAAGATCTTTTACATAGAGCAAAGAGATTATCAGCACTTAACTTACAAAGAATAAAACATACACCTTATGGAGGTAGTTGGAGAGATTGGCCTGAAGAACTAAAGCTTGACTGTCATAAAACGCCAGGAGGAAACTCTTTTAGCAGTGTTTATGGAAGAATGCTTTGGGATGAACCATCACCAACAATGACTACACAATGTACTGGTTTAGGTAATGGGAGATTTGGACACCCGGAACAAGATAGAGCTATCTCGGTAAGAGAAGCTGCTTTACTTCAAACATTTCCTATTTCGTATAGTTTTTTCCCTAACGAACAAAGTATTGCACTAACTAAGGCTTCTAGATATATTGGGAATGCAGTTCCTCCAAAGTTAGGAGAAATAATAGCAGAAAGTATTATTGAACATGTAAGGATAATGATATGACCACATTAGATGATAAAAATATTCTTAAATGGAAATTTGATATTAGTACTTTTAGATTAATAGGAAGGGAACTGATAACAGATAGAATAACAGCTCTTTTTGAGTTAGTTAAGAATTGTTATGATGCAAATGCTCAACAAGTTAATGTTGTTTTTGAAAATGTTGGTCCAAATAAATCAAACTCCTTAATATCTATTAAAGATGATGGGATAGGAATGTCTTTCGAAGATATTAGAGATAAATGGATGGTTATTGGAACTGCAAATAAACGAAAATCTCCATTTTCACCTGAACCTTTTATGAGGAGATGTGTTGGTGAAAAAGGTATTGGACGTTTTGCAGTAGATAAATTAGGTGACAGATTATCTATCATTACAAAGCAAAAAGGATCAACACATTGGTTGAAAGTAAATATCAATTGGGATTTATATGCAAATGAGAATGAAAATATCCATCAATGGTTTACTGATATAGAAAGCCCATATGAATATATTTTAGCAGAAGATCCAAACGAACATGGAACAGAGTTAAGAATAAGCAATGTTAGAGAACCATGGGATGCTGGCAGTATTAAGCATGCAATTATTCAAATATCAAAATTAGTATCTCCCTTTACATCTTTATCTTATCCGTTCAATGTTTTTGTGATAGCTTCTGAGTATAATGTTAAAGAAAGAGCGACAAAAGGTATTGATGATTTTAATATGGCAACTTGCTTTTTCTCATTAAATTATAATAATGATAAGAACGAACAAGAATATGCTGAATATGACAAAAATAGTAAGTTGCTAGAAATCAGAAAATGTAAAATAAGATCCTTTGGAGGGATAAAGATGAAAGTGTATTTTTTTGATGCTACTGCTAGACGTAAGTATAAAAATGCATTTCCTCATGATTCAATAGATGGTTTTAAGATTTATAGAGATGGTATTATTACCACTCCATTTGCTGAGGAACAAGAAAATCCTGATGCAAAGCGTGATATTTTGGGTGTTGATAAGAGACTATGGCAAGATATTTTTACAAGAATTAGTTCACGTGAGTTTATTGGAATAATAGAAATAACTAAAAAAGATAATCCTTATATAATAGATGCAACAAATAGGCAAGATTTTGTTGAGAATGAAGAATATAAAGATCTAAAAAGATTTATTATAGATCAGTTAGTAGCATTGCAAATGTATAAGGCAGATATTCGTAAACAACAAAAAGAAAGCAATAAAACCCAATTGTTAGGAGCACAAGAAGACTTAAGGAAACTTACTGAGACTTTGTCTTCTTTAGTAAAAAAATCACCAGAAATAAGTGAAACTTTACAACCATTAATTAAACAAACTCAAGCGACACAACAGAGTGTAAAAGTTGCTATTAATGAACAAAAGAAAGAATCTGAAGAATTCTTAAGAAAAGAGAATGCTTATCTTAGCATAATGTCAATGCAGGAATACTCAATTCAAGTTACACATGCAATAAGAACCACCCTAAATCAATTAAAGGGACGTATTGAATTCTTTAGAGATTTTTATCCATTACCACAAAAAGAGAACATATTTAAGCAATATGCTAAAGAAATGTTTGAAAAACTGAAAATATTAAATAAGGTTACTGATTATATGCTTAGTTATTCTCAATCAAATATTAATCCAGAACCTATTAATATGTTTGATACTTTTACAGATATATTTGCAACGTATGATGATTTATTTAAAGAAAATGATATAACGCTACAAACTGATTTCGCTGAAAAAGTTGTTCTAAATACAAATCGGCAGTTCTTTTATGATATAATTCAGAATATGGTTGATAATTCCATTAAAGCTCTAAAAGAAACATATGGAAAAAAAATAATAAAATGCTCATATAGTTTTGAAGATAATCATCTTCAAATAGTTATGACAGATAATGGGTGTGGAATTCCTCAAGAGAATTGGATAAAAGTATTTGAATTATATTTTACAACGACAGAAAAACAAGGTGGTGGAGGTGTAGGACTTTATATCGTACGAACTAGAGTAGAATCTTTAAAAGGTACAGTGAAAATAGTTCCTAGTGAATTTGGTGAAATAGGAACTACCATTAAAATTATTATTCCATTTAAAAATAATAAGTCATGAACAAGTTTCTAATAGTATTTATAGATGATAATTTTTCTGAAACGTCGCCATTAGTTCAAACCTTAGATGTGAAGTTTCCTGATGCAGATGTTCATAATATATTTCAAAATCCAGATGAGGGAGTTGAATTTGTAATAAATAATCTAGAAAAACGTATGATAGTTTTTATAGATTGGAATTATAGTGGAACTTCCAAAAAAGGAATCTCACTATTAAAAACAATTAGAAAGAAAACATCATTATTATATGTGATTATGATGTCAGCAAATCAAGTTAGACAGAATTCACAGATGCAAAACGCAGACATTGTTGAAATGATGAATGAAGAGAATTTTTATTATTTTGATAGTAGCACCAAGGATAATAGTGATGCAGTTGAACTTGTACAAACAATTATTGATAAATGGGAATCTAGATTTGATTGTGTTCTTGAACAATGGTTGATTCGTCACCCAGATGATAAATATAAAGTTGTAATGAGACAAGAAGGAACCGACTATACTTGGGATGATATTCTCAAGGAAGTTCGTATGCAAACAAAGATAGGACGCGATTTTGAAAGAAAAGCAAATCAATCAACAATTTACAGATATATTAATTATGAATCAAATTGTAAAGGTGTTGATAGCATATAATGATGATATTAATGAATCATCTAGAAATTTCTTTGATGATTGTGCTACTGATATAAGAAATTTTTGTATAGAAAAGGGTGTAGAATATCAAATTGTAAAATCACCTAAATTAGTAGAGCAAGAAATAATGAGTTTAGTTCTTAATACTCAAATATGTTATATTGCATCTCATGGTAAAATAGATGCTATAATTAATGAGAATTGTGATGACGTTATATCTACGAAAACTACCAATTATAATCTTGCAGGTAAAGCTCTTTTTGCGGTCTCATGTTGTTGTGCAGAAATCTTGAAAGACGAACTATTGAGAATTGGTTTAAAATTATTTGTTGGATATAAAACAAATTATACAGAGTTTCCTGGTTATGACGAATTTTATATAACAGCTAATTCCGGAATAAAAGCCTTTATGGATGGTTCTTCTGTTTCTGAAATGAGAAAGGCAATGTATAAATCATATGATGAATGTTATAAATTATTAGATATAAAATCTTCTTTGGCAGCAGATGCGTTATTGGATAATAGGGAAGGTTTGGTTATTGAAGGCGAAGAAACATTATGTTTATATAATCTAACATAATAGTTAGTTAATCATTTATTATACAAAACGACTGTGGTCGTGAATAAAAAAAGTTCTTTGAAATGTTTGTCAATAACTCACGTGCTTGGTTTTGTCCTAGATAAACAAATAAATAGCTGGAGTATTTAAACAACGATATAACTACTTAATTTAGGCAGTTTCTTTCTTGCTTAAACTTTCTTTCTGACAACATTTCAATGAGTAAAATTATAATTTTCATAAGTCGGAATTTCCGATTCTTACGTTTAACCAAATCTATCTGTAAATTAACCAATGTATTGATATAAAACATTTTATTATAATTGCAAGAAAATGAATATAATGGATTCTATTAGTCTTCAACATAATATACCTTCAGAATTAGATGATTATAAGTGTAGAAAGGATGCAGAAGAATATCTTCAATCATTTAAAGTAGAAGAAGAAACATACATAAATGGTTCTGAGACATGTATAGAGAAACCATTCAATCCTAAGGAAATCAATATCAAGAGTAAAACAATGTCTCTAGATAATATTATCAAGAGAATACGCGAATCTGAAATTGATATGGCACCAGATTTTCAACGTAAAGGAAATCTGTGGACATTAGATAAACAGAGTAGATTGATAGAATCAATGCTTATCAAGTTACCATTGCCAGCTTTTTATTTTGATGGTACGGTGGATGAAAAATGGTTAGTGGTAGATGGATTGCAACGTCTCTCTGCTATTAAGAACTTTGTGGTTGATGAGAAGTTACGATTGCAAGGATTAGAGTTTTTGGATAATATTAAAGGATGCACTTTTTCTGAATTGCCTCGTAATTATCGTAGAATGATTGAAGAAACAGAAATAGTCGCATATATAATAAATCCTGGGACACCGGCTGATGTTAAGTTCAATATATTTAAACGAATTAATACTGGTGGTCTTGTTTTGGAACCACAAGAAATTAGACATGCTCTTAATCAAGGGATTCCTTCTACATTTGTAGCTAATTTGGCAAATTTAACTTCATTTAAGGAGGCAACTCAAAATGTAATTGTACCTGAAAGAATGCTAGATAGAGAATTTGTTACTCGTTTTCTTGCTTTTTATTTAAATGGATATAATAATTATAAACCAGATCTTGATACTTTTATGACGTCTTCTATGGCGCAACTTAATACAAAAACCCCTGAGGAACTCAAAGGGATAATGGAGTCGTTTGATAATGCGATGAATTTAGCAAAGATTATATTTGACAAATGGGCATTTAGAAAAATATTTTCAACAAAAGAAAGAAGGAAACCAATTAACAAAGCTCTTTTTGAGGTATGGAGTGTAGTATTGGCAAAACTTACGAAAGAAGAGCAGAAACGTTCCATTTTACGTAAAGATGTAATTTTTCATAACTTTATACAACTTATGAATACTGATGAAACGTTTGTTGCTGCAATTACTTCGGCGACAGGTGATAGGGGAAGAGTAAGTTATAGATATAATATGATTCACGAAATTCTACAAAACAGTATATAAAATGATAAAAAAAATAAAGATACAAAATTTTAAATCTATAAAATCTCTTGATATTACTTTAACTAGTTTAAATCTATTTATGGGTTTAAATGGGATGGGAAAGTCAACAGTTATACAATCTTTATTAGTTCTTCGTCAAAGTTTGGAATCGCACCTTGAACAGTTGTGCCTTAATGGAGGTCTTGTAGAGATAGGTCGTGGTCAAGATGCACTATATAATTTTGCGGAAATAGAGAAGATTAATTTTGATATTAGTTTTATTGATTGTGATTCTATGAAAGAATACTCTCTTGATATAGATTATTCATATTCTGCCAAAAGTGATATATTAAAACAGATTAAAAGTCATATAGAACAAGAAATCTTTAATGAACCATTATTTACAAAAGATTTTGTGTTTCTTAATGCCGAACGATTATCTCCTTCAACAACATATAAAATGTCATATGATAAGGTTGCTAACAATCATATTATGGGTGTTCATGGAGAACTTGCGGCTCATTTTTTATCTATGTATGGAGATAGTATTATAGTCCATGAACTTCTTTGTATAGAATCCGCCTCTTCAAATAAATTGATAGACCAGGTGCAAGAGTGGATGAGATTAATCTCTCCTGGAGTAAATATTGCAACAGAAGAATTATCTAATATAGATAAAGTCATTATATCGTATGGATTTCAAACGGATTCCATTTCAACGAATAGATTCAGACCCACAAATGTTGGATTTGGTATTTCATATATATTGCCAGTAATTATTGCATGTTTAAGTGGCATTTATAAACTTGTTATAATAGAAAATCCAGAAGCACATTTACATCCAAAAGGGCAAGCTAAGATGGGTGAATTAATTGCTAGAAGTGCAGCTACTGGTATTCAATTATTCATAGAGACCCATAGTGATCATATTGTAAATGGGTTGCGTGTGGCTGTAAAAGAAAAAATTATTACACCAAAACAAGTTGGAATTAACTACTTTACAAAGAATATAAATAATGCAGAGAACTATACAATAAATACACCACTTAAAATTGGAATAAATGGGGAATTAAGTAATTATCCTCAGAATTTTATTGATGAGTGGGAGAATCAATTAATGAAACTAATATTATAATTAAATGGATGGCTTTAATCAGCAGGTGTGTTTTAACGAATTAAGCTCTCTTGATAATTCAGAAAATGATGATGTTGTATCCTTGTTTTCTAATTACGCAAAAACGATATCTGAATTAAAAGCAAAAGGGTTTAATGGAGTAAGATATGAAGATAGTATATGTTCCTTAAATAAGGATGGTATACGAGATATATTTGATTTTGGGAAAAACCCCAATAATAAGAGATTTTTTGAAATGATTCTGTCAACAATGAGACGTCCATATCTTGAACCTGATTCTATAGAAGAGGAAAGATATATTAATGAAGATTTTCAAGTTAAGATATGTAATGAATGGAATGTTGGTCAAGGTTTTTCTTCAGCCTATTTGCTAGGAACTATTGTGATATCTCTTCTAACTAATCAAAAATGGACTGAAATATCTTATGCTATTAGAAATTCAAAAAATGAGGAATTGAAAGGAGAAATTATCAATGTGTTTTCTCCAGAATCAACTAAGACTAATGACGTTCTTCAATTTATAGAACAACATAAACCTTTAATTTTAAAAGAATGCCTGACTGAACCTGAACAGAAATCGTATAAATTTAGAGATGATCATGGTAAAGATAAATTGATTTTTTTATGGAAAAGATTATGTCGGTGTAAGTATATTATATCAGCAATCAATTCTTTGCCATTTAATTCATCAGGTAAAGAATTTATTGAACAGTGCTTTGATGATGGAAAAATCTATTTAAGGTTGGTAAAAACTGAAAAGGGATATGGTATGGTTATACAAACAACAGGAGAAACAAGAATAGAAACTGAAGCTATCGGAAAAATAATAAAGGAAAAATATCAGTAGGAAAATATCTTACGACACCATCCATAATATGATACTATTAGTTTAAATGTACTACTTGTGTCACTTTTAAATGTGCCGCCCTTTATTAATCTAGTGCCAGTTTTTAATGGCTCACTTCTACATGGTTGCTAAGGTTTGACAACGTATCTTTGTGGTAAAGATAAATCCACAAGGTTATGGCAAACGTAAAAGCAACAATGACAGATATCAAGGTAATTATTAGAGAATTTTATCGTGGAACTTCATTGCGTAAGATAGAACGTAAATTGAAGTTAAGTCGCACATAACTTCGTAACTATCGTTCACGTGCCGAAGCAACAGGCATGAGTATGCAAGAACTTCTAAATCTAAGCGATGTAGAACTACAATCCATATCTTATGTTTAATTGGATTATCTGGAAATTACCCAAATTTTCTTGAATGGATAGGTCAGTTACGTGATGTTATGGGGAAATAATGATGCTCCTGTTTATTTAAGTAATGATTTTTGGCAAATATACCATTTTTTTCAGCTAACCATTTAAAATCTATTTAAACACTGTTTAAATGATAAGTTATTATCTTTCATTTGCTGTTCGTATGGTGCTTATATTTTAACGCTTCATCAAATATTTAACTAATTTTTCTGTTGCGTATTCTGTAAAACCTTCTTCAATAGAATCTCTTAAACATTCTACACTAAGTGCCTGTTGTAAAGTTTGTGACATAGATGTTAGGTTATTATATATCCATAATTTACCTCGTTGACGGATAGTTTCTTCTGTAAGAGGACAGAATCCTCTGAGAGTGAGGATATAACTATAATTCTCTGAAAGAATTTTGGTGCATGCTATCCATAATTCAATGTCATCTACATTCAATGCATTTATTGTGTATTTAATATCACTCTTTAGTTTGTGTTGATAAGGTGTGTTAGGATTAACCTTTTCTAGGAACTTAATGCCCGTCTTTAATATTGCTTTTTGTTCGGTACTTATTGATTGTGTTCTCATATTCTTTATGTTTTAAATTCACCGCAATAATAATGAAAATTTTTCAAGACAAATGGGCAAAGTGGGATGAATCTAAGTTTCTACTGATAAAATAAATTACAAAGAATACTTCTAAAAAACTATAATGAGGATATTTATTTACGAGTTTTTGAAACAAAAGATACATTTATTTGCTTAGAAATAAAACTCGTTATAAGAAAGAAATCCGATGAGTTACAAACTCATCGGATAAAAAGATAAATGCTTAATCATAATCATAACGAACGTTACGTGTAATGTATGCACTTAATCCAGTACCATTTTGTGCAAGGCGTTTCATTTCTTCAACGTTTCTTACTCCAGCTTTATTGTAGCTATAAGAATATTGTCTGCCTTGTTTAAACAAAACTATAATTCTATCAGATTCAATCTCATAACCAATAATTGGAGAGTTCCTCTTAGATTAGCATATGGAATCATATATTCCTCCTTTCTTTTTTATGGCAACATATTTCAAGTTGCCGTTCTACACTAGAATACTTTTCGCATAAAATCAATATACGAAATTTATTCATTCTTACTCACATATTTTCAGTCTCTCAAGGGGAAGATTCTATAGAAGCCTGTCACATATTTTAATTGAATTGATGGTATGTGGAACCAAGATGGAATATATATATCCATTTGTTACACAGCAATAATTGTGCCAGAAAAATTATTGTCAGAGAAAATAAGAATATGCGAAATGGGAGGTATTTAAATAGTATTTAAACGTCATTTTACGACCCTTTACCTTACAAGCAGTGGGGTGGGTTGTTTATCTAGCATTATAAGATATATAGAAAATCAGAGGTTGCTATTGGTGGCTTAATACATCTAATATGAATGTTAATATAAAAATTAATGAGCACTAATTATAATCAGAAAAATATTACTATATTTGCTATCATTTATTATTTCTAAGAGAAAAATGAAACATATAATCATTAGAAATTTAGGACCAATAAAAAATATAGAGGTTGATTTGAAGAGAATAAACCTTGTAATTGGACCACAAAGTTCTGGTAAAAGCACCTTTTTAAAGGTAGTTTGTTATTGTACTTGGGTTGAGCGTCAGGTTATGCGAACTCAAGAACCAAGTTTATTTTGTACTAGTGAAATATTTCTTAATAATTTAATACAATTTCATAAGTTAGAAGGTTATCTAAAACCTGATACCTATATATGTTATGTAACTGATTATACTTCTATTACATATGATGCAAAATCAAATATCTGTAAGTTTAGATGGCAAGATGAACGCTGGAAATATAAAAGTACTAAAATCTCATATATACCAGCAGAAAGAAATTTAGTATCTGCTATTCCTAATTGGTACCAAATAAAAATGGAACCAAATAATCTTTTTAGTTTTCTGAGTGACTGGGAAGATACTAGAAAGAATTTTGATAATAAAGAAAGAATTTTATCATTGCCATTTAGTTATTTATACGATAAAAGAACTGGTACAGATAAGATTATTCTGAATAATGGAGAGGAAATAAGTCTTATCAATGCATCTAGTGGTATACAATCGTTGGTGCCATTAGTTATGACAATAAATTTTCTAACAAAAGATTTCTTTAAAAAAGAAAACTCAACTGTTGAGAGAAGTAAATTATATTTTGATTTATTAAATAAATTAATAAAATCTAATGATTCATTCCCAGAGACTTCAGAACATGTTTTACAAAAATTGCTTATAGCAAAAAAACTGTTTTTTCCTGAATTTACTTCGTTGTTCATAGAAGAGCCAGAGTCACATATCTTCCCCTCTACACAAAAAGATTTTGTATATAATCTTGTAGAGAAATTAAGTAATGAAAGGTTACATACTTGTTTTATTGCAACTCATAGTCCTTATATTATGACAGCAATGAACAATTTAATACTTGCAAATGAGAGATTTGCAGAGTCTGAAGAAATAAAGAACAAAATTCTAACTAGATTTTCTAAGCAACAATTATTACCATTTAATGATGTTGCTGCGTTTGCTATGGAGAGTGGCAATGTGAAGGATATTTTAGATTATGATTTTAAAATGATTTTATCTGATGCTTTAGATAGTGCTTCTGAAGGTATTGCTAATGACTATGATTATTTGTTGGGGTTATGAGAAATATAAGTGAAGAGCATATAAAACATGTTACAGATAAAATCATAGTCTTTACTGAAAATAAAAAGACTATACGTTTTAAAAATCCAGACCAAGTTGAATATATCAAAGTTCACATAGATGGTGAGGCAATAAAAGAAGGGGAACGTTGTGATTATTTATTGACATCAGGAAATGAGATGGAAGAATATTTTATTGAGTTGAAGGGTGAAAACATTGTGAAGGCTGCTTCACAGTTAAAAACAACTATTCAAAATGTAGGTGAATTTACTAATAATAGAAATTCATATATTATTTGTACAAATGTTGCTCCAGCTTTAACCACAAAAGTTCAACATTTAAAAAAAGAGTTTTATAAACAATTAAAATCAATACTAGAAGTGAAATCTAGACAACTGGAGGTTTCTCTAAATAAGTGATGTAAAGTATTTTTCTTTCTAAATATTTTGAAAATCAGATAATTATCTTTATTTTTGCGCTGCTTTGTAGAAATAAAGCAAGTTTCCATCTAATTCCACGGTATATAGCAATAGTTACTTCTTAGGTAAGAGGTAACTATTTTTTTACTGCTATTATTTTCAGTTTTTATGCAATAAATACATGGCATGTCCTTATTTAACACGTAGAAATAGTCTGGATATAGAGTTATTATTGATTTCTGCCACTGCATGGCAGAAATTTTATGTCAGATTTTAATTTTTTGCGGGTTTTATTTTGATATTCAAAATATTATCTATACATTTGCATCGCTTTGTAGATAGAAGCAAAAGTCCCCATCTAAGTTCTACGATATACATAAAAGAGGCTGCTAAATTATATTTTTAGTAGCCTCTTTTTTTCATTGTTTTACCCATATAAATTTACTGGTATCGTATCCGCGACATATAGCTTCTGTGAGTAGGGTATCTTTGGCAGAGTCGCTAATCTCTGGTGTGCGAGAAAGAATCCATAAATAGTTGGCACTTTTACTACCTACAAGTGCATATTGATAATCTGCATCTATATACAACACTCTATAATCTGCATAGAATGGTCTGAAGAATGACACCCGTAGTAGAGCAGGAGTGTTGGTGGTTTTGGCAATTCCAGTTACTCTTTTAGGCTCCCCATTTTTCAATGCTGAATTTTTTACACTCACTGTGCCATCTTCGCAAAGCGTATAAAGTGCTTCGTTGTGGTCCATACCACGTTCAAATATGTGGTCGAAACGTGCAATTTCGTACCATTTACCTAAATATCTATTCAAATCAAATGATTTGACTGGTTCGTTGTTTACTTTTTGTAGTGTGCAACTAGTGGTAAATATACTTACAAGTATTGTAAAAAAAATTTTTAGTTTCATAATCTTATAATTTTAATTGTTAGTAAAAAAGTATATGTAAAGGTATGTACTTAAAAACAACATAGTTTCTTTTGGCAACATTCTTTATACTTTCTAACTTTTGTTTAAAATTCAGTTACGATACTATCAATCTACATCACTTAAAACGTTCTCAAAAATCACATTGTAACCAAATTGTAATATTTGATACTAAATTGTTACATAAAAAAGCCCTTTTCTAGGTATTTCTGGACTATTTTTCGTTTGAAGCGAAAAATTTTTGAAAAAACGTTTGCAAAATTTTATTTTCAATTTATATTTGTTGCGAAATCAATTTCTCGCTTGGAGAAGTTGATTTCTTTATTTTTATAAACACTTAAAAAAATTATTATTAAACATGAATTACAAAAAAATTAATCTAATGTTATTATGAATGTTAGAACTGTTTTTGGGGTGTTGGCTTGGATGTTGTCAAGCAGCCTCGACGCTAGTGAGGTTAGTAGCTTAGTTGCTATTTCTTCAGATGGAAATGCTACTACTTATCTTCTTTCTCAAGTGCAACGTATCAATGTGTCTGCAAATGGCACTAATGGTGCAATGTCAGTAGTAAATAAAGAGGGTTATGAGGAAGGTGAATACAAGAAATTAATTTTCCCGACTGTCTCGACAAATATATGTGGAGCAGAGGTACAAAATATATATGTTTACCCAAATCCTGTATCAAATACTCTATATGTAAATGGAGTTGATGGAAATGATACCAATCTTATTATCTATGATATGAATGGTAAATGTATTTCCAGTGAATATGGGAATGAGATAGATGTTGCTGTTTTACAAAAAGGAACTTATATTTTGGGAATAAATGATTATTTCGTGAAATTTATTAAACAATAAAAGTCATAAGACTAAATTAAAAAAAATTATTATTGAAAAAGATTTACTTAAAAGATTAATCTAATGTTATTATGAATGTTAGAACTGTTTTGGGAATGTTTGCTTGGATGATGTCAAGTAATCCCGATGTTAACGAAGATGGTAGTTTGGTTTCTGTGTCGGCAGATAAAAATTCTACAAAATATCTTCTCTCTCGTGTGCAACGTATCAATGCAAAAGAAGATGATACTAATAGCACTATATCTATTGTTACTAAGTATGGTGATAAAAAAGGTAATTGTAAGAAAAGTATATATGCTTCACATTCCACAAAGATATGTGGTGTAGAAGTGCAAAATGTATATATTTTCCCAATTCCAGTTTCTAACACTCTTTATGTAAATGGTGTAGACGAAGATGATACTAATCTAATCGTCTATGATATAAATGGGAATTGTATTTTTGGTGAATATGGAAATGAAATTGAAGTAGATCATCTACAAGAAGGAATTTATATATTAGGAATAAATGATTATTTTGTGAGATTTACTAAAAGTCTTAATTAATTTTCAATTAAATTTTAGAATATGGATATTACAGAAAAATTGATGCTTTCATTGCTTGTAATATTGATAGCATCTCTTTTACAACTATTAGTGGCTATTCCTTAAATTAATAAATCTATAGATTTATGTCATTATGTCAGTAAAATTTTTTAAATGTAATCACTGTGGTAATGTGATTATGAAGATGGTGGACGCCAAAACACCTATGATGTGCTGTGGAGCAAAGATGGTAGAGTTGAAACCTAATACAGAAAATGCAAATATATTAAAGCACATACCAGTAGTATATAGATTGGATAGTTGTAAGATAAAAGTGGAAGTGGGCAGTGTGCCTCATCCAATGCTTCCCGAACATCATGTAGCTTTTATATATGTGGAATGTGAAAAAGGTGGTATTCTTGTAAACCTAACAGATAAATCTGAAGCTATAGTTTGCACGTGTCAAGACGATCCAATTGCGGTGTATGAATATTGTAATATACACGGGCTCTGGAAAGCGGAGTTGTAAAATATTTTCATTATAAATAGAAACCGACCCTATAAGAATTCAAAGCGTTGAATAACTGTAGGGTCGGTTGTTTTTTTCTATATTATTAAAAAATGTGCTTCAGAAGTACTTTAAATAGCGTTTTTAGTGAAATTTTTTAACAAATAAACACTTGTAAAAATTTCAAATTATACACTTGGGAACGTTCCCGAAAAATAGTTTGTAAAATATTTGTAACATTTGGTTTCAATTTAGTATCAAAAAAAGCCCTTTTTTAGGCAATTCTAGACTATTTTTCATAGGTGACGAAAAATTTTAGAAAAAACATTTGCAAAATTTCTTTTTCAATTTATATTTGCTACGAAATCAATTTCTCACAAGGAGAAGTTGATTTTTTTAGTTTATGAACAATTTAAAATTTTTTATTATTTAAACATTTAACATTATGAAAAAAATTATACTCTTTTTTGTTGTAGTACTATGTATTGCACATTTAGTAAATGCACAATTAAAATTGTATGTGTATGAAAATGATGGAGAAGTTTCTTCTTTTGTAGCATCAGAAGTAGATAGTATTAGTTTTACAGCTCCAAGTTATTATTCTATAGAGCCCAATGATGAAGAATCATTTGAATATGTAGACATGGGACTATCTGTGAGATGGGGTACTTGCAATGTAGGTGCCGCTACTCCAGAGGAATATGGATATTATTTTGCTTGGGGAGAAGTAGAAACTAAAGATTACTATCAACTCAATAATTATTGATGGGCAGCTAGTGTTTCTGGTATGATTCTTAAATATTGCACTAATAGTTTTCTGGGTAATGTAGATAACAAAACACAACTAGAACCAGAAGACGATGCGGCACATGTAATATGTGAAGATATGTGGAGAATACCTACAGAAAACGAGTTTAATGAGTTGATAAATAATTGTTCTATTACCTGGACAAGTAGCAATGGAGTGTATGGTTTAGAGTTTGTTTCAAAGAAAAATGGCAATTCTATATTCATACCTGCTGCTGGCTATTATTATGATGTTGAAAAGGATGCAAGCTCTTTTGGATATTATTGGACATCTACATTAGATATAAATGATTCTACAAAAGCAAAACAATTTGCATTCAACGAAGATGGTCATAATTTAAGTAGTAGTACTCGTTATTTCGGTCAAACAATACGTCCTGTTTTACCATAAAGAAATAGGTTTGTTTATAGTACTTTAAAAGATAGATTGAGATGAAAACGGCTTCTGTAATAAGACCTAAAAGCAGAGTCTTTGAACTTAATTTAAAGGAAATCTGGCATTATCGCGATTTAATCTCGATGTTTGTGAAACGTGATATTGTTATACTTTATAAACAAACCATTTTAGGACCATTGTGGAATGTTATACAACCTGCAATTACTGTTGCAATGTATATGCTCGTATTTGGTGGCATCGCAGGCATTCCTACAGAAGGAATACCACAACCACTGTTTTACCTATCTGGAGTGTGTATGTGGCAGTATTTTGCAGATTGTTTAACTAAAACCTCAAATAGCTTTGCCTCTAATGCAAGTCTTTATAGCAAAGTATATTTCCCTCGATTGATATGTCCAATTTCTGCAGTACTTAGCAATTTATTCCGCTTTTGTATTCAACTTTTATTGTTTGTTACTGTATATCTGTGCTATGCGTTTTTGGGAACAGAATTATATCCTAATTGGTATATTTTATTAACTCCATTGCTAGTGTTAATGTTGGCAGGAATATCATTAGGAATAGGCACTATTATTTCTACAATAACAATTAAATACAGAGATATGCAAGTGCTTTTTACATTTATTGTGCAGATATGGATGTATGCCACTCCAATAGTTTATCCACTCACAGAGGTGAATGGAGAGTTTTTAGGCATAAGTTTAAATACTATTATTAGTTTAAACCCAATAACTCCCATTATTAGAATTTTTAGATATAGTTGTTTTGGAGTAGGAGAATTTGCAGGGTGGGGTTGGCTCTCTTACAGTTTCTTTTTTATGGTTTTAATATTACTTATTGGTATGGTGATGTTTAACCGAAAAGAAAGAATTTTTATGGATACGGTGTAATTTAAACTAATTGTAAATTATTTATGTGTACCGTAATAGAATTTAATAATATTAGTAAACAATATCATTTAGGTGTAGTTTCAACCAAAACACTTGGTCAAGATATTTGCCATTGGTGGATGGTAAATGTGTTGGGAAGACAAGATATTTATACGGAAGATACAGATGTAAATACTCATTGGGCACTACGTGATATATATTTTAAAGTAGAAGAAGGCGATGTTGTAGGTATTGTAGGTAAAAATGGTGCAGGAAAAAGCACGTTGCTCAAACTATTATCAAAAATTGTGGCTCCAACTACTGGCTTTATCTATGCCAACGGCAGAATAGGCTCGTTGCTCGAAATAGGAACAGGTTTTCATTACGAATTGACTGGTCGTGAGAATATTTTTATGAATGGCGCTATTTTGGGTATGACTAAAAATGAGATAAAACATAAGCTTGATGAAATTATAGATTTCTCTGGTTGTGAACTTTATATAGACACTCCCGTGAAACGTTATTCTCAAGGTATGATGGTGCGTTTGGGTTTTGCTGTGGCTGCACATTTGAATCCTGATATACTTGTTGTAGATGAAGTTTTGTCTATTGGCGATAGCGAGTTTCCGCGTAAAGCAGTGAACAAACTCAAAGAGATAAACAAACACGGCGTAACAATACTTTTTGTAAGTCACAATATGGAAACAGTAAGTTCGCTATGTAAAACAGGTTTTCTACTTGAAAACGGAAAAATAAAATCAACTGGCGATATAAACGAAATTGTATCGCAATATAAACAAATTAAATATTAGAGTTATGAAACAAATTAGAATTTTTAGATTGATAGGAGGGGGAGAGTTATGGAAAAGATTAGACCTCTTCTTATAGTAATGACTCCTGTGCGCAACGAAGCATGGGTATTACACGCATTTTTAAAAACAACTTCCACTTGGGCAGACTTTATAATTATTGCCGATCAAATGTCTACAGACGGCAGTAGAGATATTTATAAACAATACGAAAAAGTCGTACTCATAGACAATAACAATCCAGATTTTAACGAAGCAGAACGTCAGTCGATGCTAGTAGCAAAGGCTCGCGAGGTGGCAAACAAAAGAGATTGTGTTCTTTTTGGTTTGGATGCGGATGAAATTTTTACTGCAAATTATACCAATACAGATGATTGGAAAAGTATATTAAACTCAAATCCTGGTGCTGTATTTTGGTTTAAATGGGCAGAGATTTCTCCAAATAAGAAACACTACGGAGATTCTGTTTACTATCCTTGGATGTTTCACGACGATGGCAAAGAGCCTCACGGCAACTATGTTCGCAATATGCATTCTATGCGCATTCCTTATCCTATAGTGGCTCAGCAAACACATTTTGTAAATGATTTCAGAATACTGCACCTAGCATACTTAAATATGAATAGGGTGGCAAGTAAATGTAGGTTTTACAGTTTTGTAGACTATGAAATGAATAAACGTTCTGTAATTCGATTATCAAGAACATATCATTACATAAAAAAACTGGAAGAGTTTACAATCAAGGACAATTTCTTTGATTACAACGAGAATATTAGTGTATTGAACGAAGTTGATACCACATCAAAGAAATTTTGGTTTGATGAATACATTTTGGAAAGATGTGCTACAAATCTTAACAGAATTGCCAAACTTGATATTTGGGACAACGATTTTCTTGAAACTTACCATCTGCAAGACCCACGAAAATGGTATCACAAACTTCTTCACTTTTACCTTCACAAAACCCAACAATACAAATCAACCTTCATAGTACGAGCCATAGATAAGGTGTTGAAGATGTTTGTGTGAGAACAACTGACCCTACAGAGTTCATTGCATTGAAAAACTGTAGGGTCGGTAATCATTTATCTATTTACTAGATTATTTTTTAAGTTTTCTTTTTAGTTGAACAATTTTATCTGTAAGTTTTGGACCAATAATCTTGCTTGTTATAAAACCTTTGATTTTTTGCCATTTGGTTCTTTCTACCCAAGATCCAGCAAAGTGGTGAATACAGCAGGTGTTGCTAGTTAGTTTAAGTACACGAGTGCTAGTAAGAGGACAGAAATAATCTACAGGGAAAACGTGCATATCATCTTTGTAAACGCCATATTTACCAGTAATCTCAAATCCATTTTTTACCATAATATTGGAAATGGTTACTGTATTAGTGGTCATATCCAGTGTGCCATCTGGATTGATAAAATGTTTATCATCGTAATATGCCAATTGCTCTGTTACCCAGATACCTTTTGGTGCACTTGCCATAAGCCCAGTTACAGGAGCCATACCAGAACTTGCTTCGTAACCGGTAAATGCAGGTAATTTTAGAAATTCATCTAGTGGTTTTAAAATTTCTACGTCTGTATCCATGTATACACCGCCATAGTTATACAAAGCCCAAAGACGGATATAATCTGTTACAAAAGCAAATTTACGAGATTCGTATGCTTCTTTTACATATGGAACACTATTTATATCAAATGTATCTTCGTTCCAAAGTTTAAATTCATACTCAGGAAGGTATTTCTTCCAAGATGCTATGCATTTTTCTGCTAGTTCAGGCATTTTGCCTCTACCAAACCAACAATAATGTATAATTTTAGGTATCATATTTTTTTATTTCTTCATTACTTCTACAATTCTTCCGCAAGCAAGACCGTCGCCGTATGGGTTAATGGCTTCGCTCATTTTGGTGTAAAGTGCGTTCTCTTCTAATAGGTTTGAAACTCCTTGTTCTATTTTGTCGCGGTTAGTTCCAACAAGTAAAACAGTGCCTGCTTCTACGGCTTCTGGGCGTTCTGTAGTGTCTCGCATTACTAATACAGGCTTTCCTAGACCAGGAGCTTCTTCTTGCACACCGCCACTATCAGTCAAAATCAAATATGATTTCTCCATTAGGTACACAAATTGTAAGTATTGAAGTGGCTCAATTAAGAATATATTGCTTGTATTGTCGCCCAAAATTTCCATAACAGGTTTGCGCACGTTTGGATTTAAGTGCATTGGATATACAAAATCAACATCTGGATATTGTTCTGATAATGTTTTAATTGCGTGACAAATATTTAGGAAACCTTCACCGAAGTTTTCTCTACGGTGACCTGTTATAAGAACTAAACGTTTACCATCTGCAAGTCTATTGGTATCGTAACCCATAGATAACAATTCTGCTTGAAGCGCAGAACTTAATTCTGTTTCAGATTCGATCTTTTTCACCACCCATTGTAGAGCATCAATCACAGTGTTGCCAGTTACAGTAATAGTGCTTTCTGTAACATTTTCTTTTAATAAATTTTGTTTTGAAAGTGGGGTTGGTGAGAAATTATAAGCTGCAATGCGACCAGTAATCAAACGATTCATTTCTTCTGGCCATGGACTGTAGATGTTTCCTGTTCTTAGACCAGCTTCTACGTGAGCAACAGGTATTTGTTGATAGAATGCAGCTAAAGCTGATGCAGTAGAGGTAGTAGTATCACCATGCACAAACACAACATCAGGTTTTACTTCTTTAAGCACATCGCGCATACCCAAAAGAATACGACTTGTAACATCGTACAAATCTTGATTTGGTTTCATGATATTCAAATCGTAGTCTGGCACGATTTGGAATAAATCCAATACTTGGTCTAGCATTTCCCTGTGTTGACCTGTTACGCAAACTATTGTTTGAAAATCTTCTGGATATTTCTTAAACTCATGCACCAATGGTGCCATTTTTATCGCCTCTGGACGTGTGCCAAAAACAAGTAATATTTTTTTCATTTGTATAATATTTGTTATTAAGACAACCTTTTATGTGATTTTATTAAGTCAATTTTCAAAGATACTTAAAAACAAACATCTAAACAAATTTTAATTTAAAATATTTTAAATTATTCTTCATCAAAGAAATTCTCATCGAGGAATGTATCTATATCTCTTCTTTCTTTTTTGGTTGGGCGGCCGGTACCACGGTCGCGTTCGCCAGACATAGACATGCGGGTGAGTTCAAGGAGTTTGTATTGGTCGGCAGGGGTGATGTTCATCATGTAGTCTGATACTAGTTTTGCGCCTACGCGGTTTTCGGTAATCTGAATAATGCGGTAGGTGTAGACTATTGGCGACTTTTTTATTTGCACAGTCATGCCTTCCGATACGCAAAACGATGGTTTCACGGGCATATTGTTTACCAAAATACGACCTGCTTTACAAGCATCTGTGGCAATGCTTCTGGTTTTGTAAAGCCTCATGGTCCAAAGCCATTTATCTATTCTAATTAACTTCATTTTCTATACAAATTTTATTTTTACGCATGCGATTCATATATTGTTGAATAAATGCTTTCAACTTCATCTCCATTGAATCTTGTGCTGAGAATTCTCCAATTTTGTTTTCTGCAAGCATTCTGTCGTTCTTCATATCAAACACAGAAATAACTTTCTCGCCATCGAACTGCAGAAGCAGACTATCTTTGTAAATTTGATAACCATCTGGACAGTAGTTTATTACATAGTTTTCGGCATCTGTAGTATTGAAAATATCTTTGCCAAAGGCAAAATAGTCGTCCTTAACGCCAAGATAACTAAGCACAGAAGGTAGAATATCAATTTGTTGCATCATCACGTTGCTCACGCTAGTGAGAGTGCTGTCGGACGGATGATAAAACATAATCGGAATTTCATAAATGCCTCTTGAGTTTAGATATTCTGGATTTGTAATAATAGTGGTGTGGTCGGCAGTAATAACAAAAAGTGTCTTTTTGTACCAATCTTTTGTTTTGGCAGTTTCAAAAAATCTTTTCAAAGCATAGTCGGTGTAACCTATGCACTCATACATTGGGTGTGGACCAGTTTTGAATTTTCCTTTATATCTTTCTGGATAAAGGAAAGGGTGGTGTGAAGTGGAAGTAAACACTGCAGAGACGAATGGTTCAGGGATTGTGTCTAAGCAAGTAGTCATGTATTGAAGATATTCTTCGTCCCAAATTGCCCAAGTGCCGTCGAAATCTGCCTTGTTTGGATATTCGTCTAATCCATAATATTCGTCGAAACCAGCATTGTTGATAAATGCTTGTATGCCAATGCTTCCGTTTGGCGCACCATGGAAAAATGCACTTCGGTAGCCGTGTGGTTTCAGATATGTGGCAATAGAATTGATGTCGTTGCTTGCGTAGGCAGTGGTGGTAAATGGCTCTATCATCATTGGAATAGAAGACAGCACCGAAGGCATAGCATCGATAGATTGTTTGCCGTTTGCAAAGCTATATTTGAAACTCAATCCCTCTGCCATGAGCGAATCTAAAAATGGTGTATAACCTAGACCGCCTGTGTATTCGCTCGCGAAACTCTCAAGAATAATAATGCAGATGTTATTATAGTGGGTTAATAGTGTATCTTTAACTCCTAACTTAATAGGACTAAATATCTCCTTCACCTCTTCCTCACTAAAATAATTCACCTCTGGATATGGTTGCTTGGTAAGAGAGTGAATCATGGTGAATGGGGTGTTTAGAACCAATGCTGCTTGCGATGGTTTTCTGCAATATTCTGTGGCGTTTCCGATGGAAATAGGGCGTGTAGTAACTCCAAATCCACCTCTAATACCAATAATACAGAAATAAATTGATATACAAAGTGTTAGTGTGTGCGAAGTATAGTATTTTATGTTATTGTTAAAAGCATTCGCATAAATCCCCTTATACAAATACAACAACGACACCATAACGCCAACAAAAAACAGAGTGATATACCAATAATCTACCATGGCGGTAGCAAAGATTTGTGCAATATTGTTGTCGTTACCAAATTCTTTGAAAATCATGCAGGTGGTTCTGCGTAGCGAGAATGGGTAGTAGGTAATGTCTGAACAATTTAAAAATAGGGCAATAGAGTTGGGTATGAAGTAAACCCATTTTAAAATCTTGTTGTAAATTTTGCTTCCTCTAAACTTAAACGGCAACAATGCCAAAAGAATGTAAACTACATTGAAATATAGAAGAGCAGAAATGTCGAATTTTACTCCGCCATAAAAAATCTTAAGAATTTCACCTATGTTCAGATCTGAGAAATAATTGTAGTTGCTCAAATAAAAGGCGAGTCTGCAAAGAGTAAAGACTAATAGCATTAGTCCAAAATTGAACAAGACTCTTACGATAGGGAAATTCTTAAAAGATTTCATTATTTTGAGTTAAATTGATTCATTGTACGTTCTACACCTGCCAGGCAGAAACTTTTGATAATCTCACAGCAAGTTTCTAGTTTTTCTGGCATGGCAGACATTTGTTCGTCAGAAAATTTGCCAAGTACATAATCTACTTGTTTGCCTTTAGGAAAATCGTTGCCAATACCAAATCTTAGGCGAGCGTATTTTTCTGTGCCAATAAGATTCTGAATATTGGTAAGACCATTGTGTCCTGCACTGCTACCTTTTGGTTTTAAGCGCAATGATCCAAAGGGTAGGGCAAGGTCGTCCACTAGCACAAGTAGGTTTTCTACTGGTATTTTTTCTTC
>JAEIGA010003638.1_pt1 | contig 24063 bp, 11 predicted proteins | sample 9270691 | NCBI WGS metagenome assembly JAEIGA01 (sample SAMN17057246, study PRJNA624740) | gut metagenome | biome: biome; isolation source: fecal sample | host: Bos grunniens | place: China: Xizang | collected 2019 | reverse complement strand
CCACATCAAAAAATTTTGGAGAGTTGGCAGAGTGGTCGAATGCGGCGGTCTTGAAAACCGTTGATCTTAACGGGTCCGGGGGTTCGAATCCCTCACTCTCCGCAGAAAAAGGCGTTACAGATATCTGTAGCGCCTTTTTTAGTTTTAGTGTGACAAAAAATGTGACAAAAATCAGCGTGAGACCCATCTTCCACTCCAAGAAAATGCAGGTGGAGTCAGGTGAAAAGATTTTTCTCGGAACCCCGAATTCGAAGACTATTGAGAACAAGGTTGCAATTCAGTGCTGTTTTGTGTAAGTTTGCAACATGACTCGAATTATTACACTCATACTTATGCTGTTTGTTCTTTGCGGATGCGGCAAAGAAAGCAACGAATCCACACCTGCGCCAATAAAACCACAGGAATACATCATTGTTGGTTATGCAACATATTGGGATACCGTAATCCCGGACCCAACTCTTCTGACGCATATCAACTATTCATTCGCGAAGATTAAGAGCGACTTTGAGAGTCTTGATATCAGAACGCCGAGTCGTTTGGAGAAGATAGTAGCATTAAAGCAGTCCAAACCTGATTTAAAAGTGCTACTTGCCGTTGGAGGTTGGGGTGCAGGAAACTTCAGTGAAATGGCTGCAGATGAAAATCATAGAAAGAAATTCTGCGAGAATTGTCTTGCTGCAATTCACCAATATGGCCTGGATGGAATCGATCTTGATTGGGAGTACCCTACCAGTTCTTCAGCTGGAATATCATCATCGCCAGACGACACAAAGAATTTCACACTACTTTTAGCAGAGCTTCGCGCAACGCTTGGAACGAATTATCTGATTTCTATGGCTTCGGCTGCAACTGCAAAGTATGTAGATTTCAAGAGTGCAATCAAGTATCTTGATCATGTCAACATAATGAGCTATGACATGGGGAAACCGCCTAAGCATAATTCTGCTCTTTATACGTCCTCACTCGCATCTAGAAGTTGTGACGATGCTGTAAGACTGCACCTTCAGGCTGGAGTTCCTTATAGCAAGATGACGTTAGGTATGCCGTTCTACGGCCACGGAAACGGAACTGACTTCAAGGCTGACGTTGATTTCAACGAAATAAATACTGAAGGATATTCTCAGATGTGGGACGCTAAGGCAAAAGTGCCATATCTTGTCAATAAATCAGGAGTCATGGTTCTTACATACGATAACGAAAAATCAATTGGTTTTAAAGCTGATTATATTAAATCTATGGGACTTCGTGGAGCTATGTATTGGAGCATAGAGGGTGACGATAGTAACTGGACTCTCTCAAAGACAATTGCGAGCCGTTTGCTCCAACAGTAATCAATCTGACTTACTTTTGATTTGTTGTAGATTGTGGCGTGGATGACCTTTCAAAGGTTAAATGATAAAAAAGATGCCGGGCATTTGCTCGGCATCTGTCATTAATAAGTCTTTTGGAAAATATGATTTACCATTTAGGATAGACGAGAGGCACTCCGATACTAACTGACGATTGTCCTCTGGATGTAGTTTCAGATACGATACGGGCAGCCTTGATCGGTCCAGGATTACAGAGTCTGGCTTTACCGTGCTCCAAGTCTGCTACGCGCTTGAAGGTCTTGCCGTCCTCACTCACCTCAAGGTATCCAGTATGAACAACACCTCCTGGCATGTGGTAAGTACCGGTATAGAATTCAATCTGGCGGCATACAACAGGCTCCTCGAACTCGTAGAGTATCCAGTCGCCTTTGTGGCATGTGCGGGCAGTCTGGATTTTATTGTCATATTCTGCAATACGGGCGTATCCTCTTTTCGGATTCTCAGGCATAGATGAGGTGAGAGTTACCTTAGGTTGGATTGTCTCATATCGTGAAGAATCAGCCACCTCAGGCGATTTTATTCCACGATATTCGCTCCAGAATACATACTTGCCCGGAATGTCTGTATCGATTGCACCCTTGAATTTGCGTACCCTATTAGAATCGTCGCTGCGGTAGTAGACTGTGCCGTTGTCAATCTTCTCTACTGAGAGTTTGCCATCTTCGAATCTCACTGCAGGCGGGGTGATACGGAAATTCAACCCCATATCTGCCATTCGGTCATAATGGCATGTGTAGAGACGGTTGTGGAACTCCTCCCACTCTCCACCATATTTGCCCCATCCCTGCTCTGCCAATGCACAGAGGCGCGGAAAAGTCTGATATTCTACAAAATCTGTCGATTTGTCGCCTCCCTGCGAGAGGAATATCTCGCTCCATGCTGCAGCCTCGAATCCCTCGACCTGTGCCACCTCCTCTGGGGAGAAACCTTCTTTTGCAAAGTCGAATGAATAAACCTTCTGAACATCAATATAACCGCCCCATGTATTGCCAGCCTCTTGCATGCTTTGTTTCATGTCTAAATAAAAGAAGTATTTCGGCATGAAGATCGTCGGATATCCCTTAGCCATAACTTCCTTGCACACCTGAGGGTTCTCCCAGCCGTGCACACGGGTCTCCTTTGAGAGTCCTCCGCCAAAAATGGCCTCGTTCCAAACAGCCGGTGTTTTGCCATACTTGGCAAGAATTCCCTGGACGCGATCAATAAACATGTCTTCCAGCTTGTGACCGTCAGTATAACCTCTTTCTTTTAACCATGCTGAGCAGTCGGGACAACTCTTCCACTGTGACAAATTAACTTCATCTCCACCTATATGGAAGTATTTCGATGGAAAGAGTGCGCAAACTTCCGAGAGGATCTCATCGAGAAGAATATAGTTGCTTTCCTTGGTCGCACAAACGACACTGCGTTTATCGTAGTTGCCGTAAAGGTCGACTCTTTCATTTACATAGTTGCAGAGCATCTCAGGGTGTACATGCACCAATGTCTCACTATGACCTGGTAAATCGATCTCTGGGATCACCTCTATATTGCGCACTGCAGCGTAGGCTACAACCTCACGAATTTCGTCTTGGGTGTAGAATCCGCCGTATATCTCGTTCCACTTGCCATAGGCGGCGCGATTCGGCGTGCCGTTTCCGCGATAAGCGCCGATCTCGGTAAGTTCTGGATGAGACTTGATCTCGATGCGCCAGCCCTGATTATCGGTCAGATGCCAATGGAATTTGTTTATCTTGTGATATGCGATGTAGTCAATGTAGCGCAGTACATCCTCTTTGCTCATAAAGGTACGGGAGACATCTAGCATGAAACCGCGATATGGAAACTTTGGTATATCAGCGACCTCACATCCCTTTATCTCCGCAGGGAGTCTCATCTGCTTGGTATAGACCTCGCTTGGGAGAAGCTGCAGGAGGGTCTGGATTGCGTTGAACATACCTCCATAGTGACTTGCAGAGAGCTCGACTCTCTCCTTTGATACAGAGAGGCGATATTCCTCCTTGTCAAGACCATCAACAAGAGACAGGACGATACAATTGTCCTTTGGTGTTACTTCTGAAGTTGATGTTATAGGAAGATATTCCTGCAGATATGATATCAACGGAACAAACTCCTCTGCTGAACTGACAAGGATTGTAGAGCGCTTAGCAATAAAGGAGTTCGAATGGGATTTTACTGACTGAGGCTGTGGAATGATTGCAACCTCAGAAACAGCATCATTTCTCAAAGAGGAACAGGCAACTGAAATGATTGCTGCCATTGCCATGAATAGTCTTTTCATTGATTTTATTGTTGTTAATTTTCGCAAAGATAAAACACGGTATACGAAAATTCCAAAAAAAATGGGGGGGGTAAATTATTTGTAAAAAAGAATTACCTTTGCCCGATGAATGTTATGCTTTTTATTAACGAAAACGATTATAGTAGAGTTGTTTGCCGAACAATAAAAAGTGAAATTTTGCAACTGAAACTTAATACGATGAGAATTTCTATACAGAGATTTTTCAAGACTCTTGCAATGGTTAATACTGTCCTAACTCGTTGTGCTACAGTTGTTAATGCACAGCAATCGGGGGGGGGAATAGGACCTTACATAGAGTCGTCTCAACCTCGAGTCGTTAGAGGTGCAGATCTCCACCATGATGGACCTCCGATGGTTGGAGGGTATGAAATTCATTTCCTGAATTATAAAATTAGAAAAGTGACATGGATTCCGAAAGTTTTATTTGACTTTCGGAGTTCGTGTCGCTTTTCTTTATGGTCTTTATCATAAAATGAATATGAAAAAAACTATTCTAACACTTTCATTTATTCTCATTTCAGCGTTGGCAAATATGTTAAATGCCGGCTCGGCTGGAAATAAAGGTGATATTCTGATTGAAGCTGAGAGCATGACAACATTAGGAGGATGGTGTGTGGATCAGCAGTCTATGGTCACAATGGGTTCCCCATATCTTCTTGCCCATGGTATGGGAGTTCCAGTTCCTGATGCATCTACAACTATTTCTTCTGAGCAAGGTGGAGCATACCATCTTTGGGTGAGGACAAGAGACTGGACACGCACATGGGGAAGAGAAGAGTCGGCAGGTCAGTTTCAGGTACATGTAAATGGAAAGCCTGCGCCTGTGACAATGGGAACAGAAAATGCTGAATGGCATTGGCAGTATGGCGGAAAGGTGCGTCTGAATAAAGGTCAGAACACTATTGCCCTTCATGACCTGACCGGATTTGATGGCAGATGTGATGCTATCTATCTTACTAGAAACAAGGAATTCGACAGTGAGGCTGTAAATCAGTTGCGAGCACCAAAGGAGGTGAAGGTCTTGCCTGAGGAATATGACCTTGTTGTAGTAGGTGGTGGAGTTGCCGGCTGTTGTGCTGCCGTTTCGGCTGCCAGATTAGGTTGTAAGGTGGCATTGATACAGAACCGCCCTGTTCTTGGCGGCAACAATTCTTCAGAGGTTCGTGTAGGATTGGAGGGAAAGATTTTTCTTGACCCGTATCCTAATCTGGGCACCCTTCAGGATGAATTCAATGGTGTAGGAAGGGTTGATATAAGGGATGCTAAAAAGAATCCTGAAAACGAAAGAAGCAAGGAAGTTCTGGCAATTCTGGAAAAACATCCTGAGAGGGAAGTGCATAATGCCGGACATGCATCAAATTACGGTGATGATAGAAAGCTTGCGCTTGTGCTTGCTGAGCCTAATATTACCTTGTTCCTTTCTACACATGTGACCGATGTTGAAACCAACGGAAATCAGATCCGGTCTGTGACAGGCCAGAATATTCAAACAGGAGAGAGACTTGTATTCAGAGGAAAACTCTTTGCCGACTGTACAGGTGACGGTGATGTAGGCTATCTTGCAGGAGCTGACTATCGTGTTGGACGTGAAGGCAGGGAAGAAACAGGAGAAACGCAAGCACCTGAACAGGCTGACAATATGGTTATGGGTACATCATTGATGTGGTATGCCGAGGATAGAGGTACACCTACAGCATTCCCTTCATGCCCATGGGCATTGGAGTTCAACGAGGAGTCCTACATAGCACAGACCCGTGGTCCTTGGTATTGGGAGGCTTGTATGAATAGAGACCAGATAAAGGAAATCGAATATATACGAGACTATGCTCTTCGTTCTATATATGGTAACTGGGACTATCTTAAGAATAAGAGTTCAAAGAAGGAGGAGTTTGCCAATTACCAGCTTCACTGGCTGGCATACATAGGCGGAAAGAGAGAGTCGCGTAGACTTTTGGGAGATTTTATCCTCTGTGAACAGGATGTTCTAGAGTATAAGGAGTATGATGATGCATCATACACGACTACCTGGGGAATGGATCTGCACTACCCAAAGGTTCCGGAAGGATTTGTTGGAGACGCATATCTTGCTATCTCTTTGGTGAAGAAGCATAAGCCGTATCCAGTACCTTACAGAACCCTGTATTCTCGCAATGTCAGCAATCTCTTCATGGCCGGAAGAAATGTCAGTGTGACTCACGCCGCCCTGGGAACAGTAAGAGTGATGCGTACGACAGGTATGATGGGTGAGATTGTCGGCATGGCTGCATCGATTTGTAATGATAAGAATGCTCTTCCTCGTGATATATATACAACTTACTTGAATGAACTCAAGGCCCTTATGGAAAAGGGAGTTGGAGTAAGAGGACTAAGCTGTAAGTAAGCATAGTTTGAGTGGAAACCAATAGAAATTAACAACTAAATAATATGGTTATGAAAAAAGAAAAAATTGTGCGAGTTGAATATAAGGCGCCTCAGGTGTCAAGTATCCAACTCATGACGGAGTCGGTTTGTATTGCCGGTTCCGCATCTTTGGGGTCAGGCTCAAGTTTAGAAGATATGTTTGAAACAGAGGGCGGCTGGGCCAGTTTAGGTAATTAAAGACAAAACAATGATTATGAAAAAGACATTGAAAGTATTAGCAGCCCTCGCATTGATAATGTTTGTAGGCTGTACAAAGGAGTTGGTAGATGATTCTGCTAATCAGACTGGACCAGAGGTGGAGAATCCAGAGGTGACACCAGATGAAGAACCTGTGGTTAAGACAACTGTAACCATTGATCTGCCATCTGACGACGCGGCAGTTGCTCCATCTGGTATATCTGTTAAAACTACTCTTGGCGCATTGGAAGATGGTGCTCGTAAGATCTATTGGTGCGAAGATGATAAGATCAGTATCAATGGTAATGCATCAACATTGATGACTAATCTGTCTGATGATAAGAGGTCTGCAACATTTGAGTTTTCTGATGCAGTTCTTGAGTACCCATATTCTGTACTTTATCCAGCAGAAATGTACAAGGACGCGCAGACGATCACTCTTCTTGCTGAGCAGCCATCAGCTGATGATTCATTTGCAGATGATGCAGCTCCTATGGCCGCATATCAGACAGAGGCAGGCAAGGTGACCTTGAAACATCTCGTCGGCGTTGTTCGTCTGCAGATCAAGCTTCCAGCAGAGAGCACTCACGGAGAGCATACATTGAATAGAGTGGAGTTCCGCGGAAATAATAGCGAGCAGGTTTCAGGAGACTTTACAATTAACTATGAAGATGCAACAATCGCATCTGCATCGACAGCAGAGGCTGATCAGAAGGTGGTTGCAATGGTTGAAAAGACACTGTCATCAGAGGCAAACACTGATGTGTTCATTGTAGTACCTGCGATTCAATATGCTCAGGGATTTACCGTCCGCTTGGTTGATGGCGCTGGCCACTATATGGACATTTCAACAGAGGATATCACTATTGCTGCCGGTGAAGTGAAAAGAATGCCTGTAGTTGAATTTGCACCTAAGGGAACTCTTGCTGATGTAGAGATTACCAGCGCTGCTGATCTTGTCGCATTCTCTAAAGCTTTCACTGCCGGAGAATACTCAGAGACTGAGAATATTAAGGTTGTGGTTAAGAATGATATAGTGTTCGATGATGAGACGAATGCAGCATGGGAGCCTATCGGAAAAAGTGGATCATATTTCAATGGTACTTTTGATGGAGGAGAATTCTCAATCAAGAATTGGGTGACATCTCGTCCATTGTTCTTTGGTATTGCTCCGGAAGGAAAAGTAATGAATCTGGTTGTAGATGCTTCTTGTACATTGACTGCAAATTTTGCGGCTAATGATAATTACTTTGGAGCCTTTACCAGATGGAACGATGGCCTACTCTCGGGGTGTCATAATCATGCAAAAATATCAGTTACTGGTGAGTGGGGAAATAAGTCATATATTGCAGGTCTTGTTGGATACCTAGGATCTTCTGGTGCTAAAATCGAGAACTGTTCTATGACAGGAGATATTATATCTGACGGCAACTTCAGCGTAAACAATGACCTCTATTTTTCAGGAATTGTTGGTCTTGTAAATGGTGAAACCGAGGTCCTTAACAGTGATTTTACAGGTAATCTCTTTTACGCTGGTAAAGCAAGCAAGACATACATTGCCGGTATTTCTGGACGAGTGGTAGGTTCTATTTCAGGATGTTCTACAGCGTCAGGTAAGACTATCAGGGGAGAACATGAAAGCAATACAGCATCATATATGTATTTTGGCGGTATCGGCGGACATGTTAGCGGTAATATCATCGGTTGTGATAATAACGCCTCTGTCGAATTGAAGTATCAGAGATGCAATAACAATGCTGTCCGTTTGGGAGGTGTTGTCGGATATTTTGACTCATCAGCAATCATAAGGGATTGTAATAACAATGCTGCAGTACATTCAGCTTCGTCACATAAGACTATATATTTAGGTGGTGTTATTGGTCAGGCAACTAATGCTACAACCATCGATAATTGTCATAATGTCAACGCGGAGGTTATGGCAAAGAGCAGCGAAGCTGGATCTTATGGTGCTCAGGCTCTTTATATGGGTGGAGTTGTCGGTCAATGTGCAACATCGAATGTTACAAATATCTCCAACTCAGGAAGGGTTGAAGTCAAGCATTTTGAAGACAATGCAGCTTCTGCAGTCAATGTCGGCGGTTGTATAGGTGAATTGACTAGTTCGCTCAACGGTCAAAATACTTCAATCACCAACAGTGGTACGGTTATTTCTACTGATGCTATTGCTAAACGTGCTTCTCTTGCAATAGGCGGAGTTGTAGGTTCTCTTAATGCTGCTTCTGCAACCTTGTCGTATGTGTCAAATACCGGAAATGTTGAAGATGCAGTCAGCGTAGCTCACTCTAACACATTCTCTGGTGGTGTTGTCGGTCTTGTTCGTAGTGCAGCAACTATCCAATATGTAACAAACGGAGCTTCTGGCAAAGCAGAACAAGGAATGGTAACCTTCTCGAACGCGGCTAAGTTAGCTAATACTAATGTGGCACTTGGTGGAATCGTAGGAGGTGTGAGTGCCTTAACCGACAATAATTTTACGGTCGCAATAAAGAACTCTACCAACTATGGTAAAGTTTCTCGTACATCCGCTTCAACAAATGGTAGCGCAACTATGGTATGTGGTGGTATTGTCGGTGTGCTGAAAGGAGATAATTCAGAAGTCAATGCATGCTTGAACTATGGAACTGTGGATATTGCAGGCAGCAACAAAACTTCTTCAGACACGGGTTTAAACACTACCAGCACAGGCGGTTCAGTAGTTGGAGGTATTGCAGGATACGGAGAAGGTTCAAACGGGAATCCGGTTAAAATAAAGGAGTGCGATAATCATGCTTATTGCCATTCTGGAGGAGGATATGTAGGAGGAATCGTCGGTTATGCACGATATGCTAGCATTTATGATTGTCACCATACTGCTAGTGATGTTTATGGCAATTATCAGTATGTTCGAGTGGGTGGAATTACCGGAGGTATCTCTGCTTCGTCAGTTGAATTATGTACAGTCACTAGTAATGTCAGAGGAACTTATAATGCTCGTATGGGTGGCATAACAGGATATATTAGTGCAGACTCAGTTATTGAATCTTGTACTGTTCAAGCAACACTGACTGCTGAAGATTCCGGTACTAACGTAGGTGCTATGTTCTATCTTAGTGATTCTGGCGCACAGGTTAACAACTGTAAAGCTAAAGGTACAATTGTAAAGAATTCAGTAAGTTCAGCTATTACCCTTGATCACTTCACTGGAGATGGTAAGGCGACTGTGAATAATCCTTCAATTCTTAACTAAGATCTTTCGTTACAATTAGTATTTATATTCTCGTTTCAGTGCTGATATTTTTTGTTCAGCACTGAAACGAAGGATATTTCGTAGATCAAACCTATCAGCATATCCAGTATATGCAATTTTTTAGAAAATGAAACGAATTATTACGACAATCCACATTTTCTGTATCGTAGCATTTTTGTTACCGATTCAGTCATTTGCTGATGGAATTAAGACTGCTGAAGATCTGGTAGCATTTGCAACTGCTGTCAATACTGGTCAGTCAATAGACCAGTGGTGTAATGAAAAAGGCGAAGTGTATCTTGAAGCGGATATCGATATGGCAAAGGTGAAGAAGTTTTCCTCAATCTCTTCTTTTGGTGGCGTATTCGATGGAAAGGGACACTCTATTCTTAATTGGAAAGCCAAGAGCGGACTTTTTGAAAAGCTGTTGAAAGGAGGTATTATCCGTAATCTTATCATCGATGAGTCTTGTTCGATGAAGACGGCAAATAATAATGAAGAATTTTTCTGTGGTTTTATTGCTAATATCAGTCACGGTTTGATTGAAAACTGTACGAATTACGGTTCAATTAGTCATAAGTCAAAATATACAGAGCACCCAATTTATGTAGGTGGTATTGTTGGCTCCAGCAGATGGTGTCTTCTTGATAACAATAACTATGGAAATATCAGCTCGGATTGTTCGTCATCACTTCAGGAATCGGGCGTTGCGATTAATCTTGGTGGAGTAGCTGGTGGAAATCATAAAGAGATGGAGCGTAAAGCAACTGTGGCACGCTGTTATAATTATGGCAACATACGTTACTCGGGTGATTTCCCTGTTGTCTATGTGGGTGGTGTGATAGGTTCTACTCAAAAGGGTGTTGCTGTCAAATATTGTGTAAATAAGGGAGAGGTATCGGTTTCAGCTAACTCGGCGACCGGCTCTAAAAAAATCCGTGGCTCCAATGTGGGAGGTATATGTGGATATACAAAATCAAATATTGTAGATTGTGATAATTACGGAAAAATCACTGCTAAGGGAACCTATCCTACAGTACTTGGTGGTATTACTGGGCATGCAGTAGAAAAACGTACCGTCATTGTTGGATGCACCAATCGTGGACCTGTTTCCCTGACTACTGCTGAAATGGCAAAATTAGGTGGTGTCGTCGGAACAACGAGCAGAAATCTACATCTAAGTAATTGCCAAAATTTTGGAGAAGTAACATACGACGGATTTTCCCCTGATACTCCTTCATGCGTCGGTGGTATTATAGGACAGATATGGACTCCCAAAAAAGCGAATGAAGGTGCGTATTTACGTGAGTGTGTAAATTATGGTAAAGTGTTCTGCAGGTTGGGAGGAAATCAGCATAAAGATGATAAAGCGATAAGGACCGGAGGAATAGCAGGCTCCCTTGTAGGTACTGCTAACGCTCGTATTGTTGTGAATTCCTGCGTTAATTTTGGTGATGTTTCTTCAGAAGGAGGAAAGTGTAGTCCTGTGGCAGCATGGGTAAAGTATGCCGACGCAAGAGGCATATATTATGATTCTTATGCTAAAAGCGTGCAGCCAAAGACAGATGGTAGCAATATTTATGGTCGTGTGGTTACTGATCAGGGTGAGCCGCTCGCTGGAGTTGTGGTCAGTGACGGACTTCAGTGTGTGACTACTGATGCTTATGGAAATTACAGAATGCAGAGCAATCTGGATAAGGTGCGATTCGTGTCGGTGTCTGCACCATCTGGTTATGAGGCTGAAATGTATAATGCTGTCCCTCAGTTGTTTCGTAGGGTAAGACGTAATGAGAAAGCTGTTCAAGCAGACTTTACTCTTGAATATACTGGAGAAAAGGATGAATACACATTGGTGATTATTGGTGACCCACAGATGAGAGGATTGGGCTACGATAATTCAGGAGAGAGATATCGTGATGTTGTCATTCCTGATATCAAAGAACTCAAGGGAGATAATGAAAATTTCTATGCTATCGTTGTAGGTGACCTTGTATATAACTGGATGTATGGCTATGATGATTATGTTGATATATCTGCAATAGCCAATTATCCGACATACAATATAATTGGAAATCACGATATGGATCAAAACAATCTGTTTGATACGCGTCTTGGTGTCGGATATTATGAGAACTATATAGGGCCGATCTATTACTCGTTCAATATCGGTAAGATGCATTATATTGTCCTCAATACCATTAAGTCGGATTTCAAACAAGATGGCAGACGTAATTATTGGTATGGCCTTGGAGATGACCAGCATAAATGGCTTTTGAATGATCTTACCCACGTTTCAAAGGATATGACAATCGTCTTCTGCTCACATTCCCTATTAATGCCTAAGGAGGGGGAAGAAGTGTCGCCTGATATCGCTGAGATTAAGGCTGAGTTGGCAAAATTCAAAAAAGTATATGCGTGGGCCGGTCATTCACACCATAATTACTTTCACGACTATAACTATAACTGGGAAGGAGGTCAATTCCTTGGTGCAACGATTTCAAGATGTAATGGAACGTTGAAACATAATAAAGAGATTGCTAGTAATGGTGATCCAAATGGATATGCAGTTGCCGAGGTTAAAGGGGGTGATATGACCTGGAAGTTCAAGTGTATCGGAATGAATACTGATTATCAAATGAAAGTCTATTCTCCTGAAAGGACTAAAAGTGAGTATGTGAAGGTAAATATCTGGAACTGGTATCAGGATGCCTGGACACAGCCTGAGTGGTGGGAGAATGGTGTAAAGGTAGCTGAACTGGAATTGGTTAAAGAATTCGATGTTCACTATGCCGAACTTCATGCAGCTTGGAAGGAGCAGACTGATTCGAAGGAAAAGTGGCCTGATCCGAGAGCTACAACAATATTCAGAATAAAGCCTTCTGAGGGCGTTCGCAAAGGAGAGGTAAGGGTATCTGATTATTTCGGAAATACTTATACTCAGACAATTGAATGGTAATAATAAAAAATATATGTCTAATCTAAAACTTATTGGTCGGATCCTCATTCCCGTGATAGCAATATTTGCTATTTCGGCTGTTACTCTTCATGCTCAGGATAAGAGTATGAAGGTAACAGGTACTGTCTATGATGAAAATAAACAACCGATGCCTGGAGTTGGTGTCTTGGTTGTGGGATCTTTGAATGGTGTTATATCTGATATAGATGGTAAATATGCCATAACTGTGAATAAAGGTCAAGAACTACAGTTCTCTTTCCTAGGCTGTAGGACTGAGGTTGTTGTAGTTGGTAATTCTAATGTTGTCAACGTAACAATGCATACGGATGCGCAGGTTATGGAGGGCGCTGTGGTTACTGCCTTGGGTATCGTGCGTGAAGAGAAATCTCTCGGATATGCAGCATCAAAGGTTGATGGAGAGGCTTTCGCTAATGCTACTAACTCTTCTAACTGGCTTTCAGGACTTGCTGGAGAGGTTGCAGGTCTTGACATTTCCTTTAATAACGGAGGTGAAACATCCAGAGTTACCCTACGTGGTGAGTCTTCTGCGGATTTCTCAAACAATGAGGCGCTTTTTGTCGTGGATGGCGTGCCGATGCATAATACAGCGACAGCTTCTGATGCTGGTGGTGAAGGAGAGGAGTTTGCCATCGACTATGGTAATGGTGTAGCAGATATCAATCCTGAAGATATAGAGTCAGTTACAGTGCTTAAAGGTCCGGCAGCAACGGCGCTCTATGGTTCAAGTGCAGCCAATGGTGCTATCCTCATTACGACTAAGTCCGCTGATAAGCTGAAATCAAAACTTGGTGTGGTATTTTCATCATCAGTTACATTCCAGACTGTAAACTCATCTCCAGACCTACAATATGAATACGGTCAGGGAAACACGCAAGAGTATTTTTTCTATGATGGTGGAATTGTTGATGATCCGGCATCAATCACTGGTTTTGATTCTACCTCGAAGTATAATTCGTTTGGTCCAAAGCTCGATGGCACCCCATATTACCAGTATTTCAATGAGAAGAAAGGCATAGGTGGCTCATTTAATGAGGCTGGAGTTTTTGTTCGTAATAAGACTCCGTTTATAAGTTATGGCGACTGGTTCAAGGACTTTTTCGAAACAGGATACACGTTGAATAACAGTCTTGCGGTTAGTGGTCAGATTAATAAGAAGAATTCAATCCGCATTTCTTTGACAGATAAACGAGGTACAGGTATAGCACCTGGGAGCGATTCTGAGTATCAGACTCTATCATTGAAGATGAATAATGAGTTCACAAAATGGTTTACATCTGAGGTGTCATTGAATTATCGTCGCAAATTTCACGATAGCTTGCCGACATCTTCCGGTTATGGCTCTACATCAATCATGTATAGTCTTTGGTGTTATGCGCCTAACGTTGATATGGATTGGGCGAAGAACTATTGGCAGGATGACAAAGAAGGGATTTCGCAGAATGCAAAACTTTCTGGAGGAAAGAATAATGCATATTTCGTTGCTAATGAGTGCGTAAATGCGCAGGACTATTATCGTTTCTTTGGAAATGTCAAGTTGAATTTCAACCTTTATAAAGGCTTGACTTTGATGGTTCGTGGAGGTTTTGATGTAAATCACGATTTTAGAACAAGCGTACAGGCAAAATCTACTCAGAGACGTCCTCAGGGCTGGATGAGAGAACAGAATATCAATAACTTGCAATATACAGGCGATTTCTTATTGCGTTATCAGAAGAGATTGCCGTCTGATTTCCATTTGACTGCAAGTTTAGGTGGCAGTATTAACTATAGAGAATATAGTTCATCCAGTCAAACGGCAGACAATCTGATTGAACCAGGTGTATATTCATTGATAAATACTGCTACAGAAGTATCGGTGGGTAATTCTGCTTGGCAGAGACAGACAAACTCTTTATATGGTCTGGTCAATCTTGCTTGGCGTAACTCTCTCTTCCTTGATATTACAGGAAGAAATGACTGGTCTTCAACTCTTCCTGCAAGCAACAGATCATACTTTTATCCGTCAGTTTCAGCAAGTGCTGTACTAAATGAACTTTTCCATTTCGGATATGCTAATGGTATGATAAATCTTATGAAACTACGTGCTTCTTGGGCGCAGGTTGGACATGATACAAGTCCTAATCGTATAACTCAGAATTATATTACTACAGGCCAGCAGGGATCTATTCAAAACCCGACTGAGAAGAGGAACGGAGGTTTGCGACCTGAGATCGTGAACTCTTTTGAGGTCGGTTTGGATATGAGGATGTTCAGAAAGAGATTGATTCTTGATGTTGCATATTATAATACCATCACTGAAGACATCCTTTCACAGATGCCGGTATCTTTGACAACAGGTGTAAGACGCTTGTATTTCAATGCAGGAAAGATTCAGAATCAAGGTGTTGAAATCTCTGCTGTGGGAACACTTGTTAAAACAAGTGACTTTGAGTTTAAGGTAAATGCAAACTGGTCTCTTAATAGAAATAAGGTATTGGAGCTCGTTGAAGGTATTGATAACTGGCAGGTTGCATCATATAGCACATATGGATATATGTATGCTACTGTAGGACAATCGTTGACATCAATGTTCGGTACCAAATATCTGCGTGCGCCAGAAGGCTCTTATGCTGTTGACGCTTCTGGAAAGGTTGTTGATGTTTCTGGACAGCTAGTTCTTAATGCTGATGGAACTCATCAGGTTGATACAGAAATTGCTTATATCGGTGATACGGCTCCAAAGTGGAAAGGTGGATTCGGCTTCACATTCTCATGGAAGACTCTAAAACTATCTGCTAAGTTTGATGGTAAATATGGTGGCCATGTATGGTCGCTGACCAACTGGGTTATGAACTCTCGTGGAAAGGGTGTCGCAACTCTCGCTGGACGTGAGGGAGGTCTCAAGCCTGAAGGTGTCGTTATGATGGATAATGGAAGCTATAAGATATTTGATGAGACTATTCCAGCAGAAAATATGTCACAATACTATCAAAAAAAATATGTACGAGAATGTACTGAGGCTAACTTCGTAAGTAATCAGTATTTGCGACTCCGTGAGGTGAGATTGGAATATTCACTCCCTAATAAAGTGCTCTCACGAGTTAAGTGGCTTAAGAATGTGTCATTTGCTGTTTTTGGTAACAACCTCTATACATGGAGCGACTTCCCTGGTTTTGACCCAACAGCCGTTTCTTTGAAAGGAAAAGCTCTTTCCCCTGGTTTTGAGTTAGGACAGATGCCAGGAACAGCATTGTACGGAGCAAGTATAAGACTTTCTTACTAATCGGCAGATATTATGAAAAGATATATTATAATAATTCTTGTAGTTGTCGGCTGCTTGAGCCTGCATGGCTGTTCTCATTTTGATGACATGAACAAGGACCGATACGCTGCATATGAAGTCTCGGCGGCTTCTTTTATACAAACGATAACATTCACAACTCAGACTAAGATTCTGAGTACTTCGTTTAACACGACTTCTCAGTTGGTACAACATGCAATCAGCACAAGTTCAGAGGAGTCAGCAATACTTGTATCTAATTATGAATGTAGCTCAAGTATAGCCAGAGCGTTCTGGGATTTATATCTTCAGAAGGGTAATGCTGAGTCAATGATAGCTGAGGCAAGGAAAGACAATGACCCCGGTTTGGAGGCAATTGCTCTTGTTCTTAGAACGTATGTCATGCAGATTATTACCGACGTCTACGGTGATGTTCCTTATTTCCAGGCTGGTAAGATGCCTGTGGAGCACACCAATATAGAAACTAACCTTAAGTACGACTCACAAAAAGAGATCTACAGGGATATGCTCCTGTCGCTTGAAAAGGCGAATGAACTTTTTCAGAGTGCTTCAAGTTTCAGCGCTTCGTTGGATAATACTTACGGTGGAAACGTTACGAAGTGGAGAATGCTTGGAAACACTCTATATCTGAGACTCCTTATGAGAATGTCACTCAAAACTATCGAAGAGGACGGCGGAGTGATTGATTTAGGTGATGAGTATGGTGCATTCGATGTTAGAAACAAGATTGCTGAAATCTATAATGGTTATGTAAATAACAATGGAAATTATCCAATATTCCAATCTGTTGATGACCGCGCGTTAGTGCACTACAATATCATGAACGCAGCGTACTACACTCCTTTTTATACCATGACATCTTCTAGTTTTAAGTCGCAGGCTGCATGTCAGACTCTTGTGAACGAGATGGTGACTACAGATGCTTCAGGAACTACGGTAATTGATCCGCGTTATTACTACTATTTCTCTGCAATCGGAGGAATTCCAGTGCATAGATATGGATATGAGATTCAGGAATACTTGGATAATAACAATGTTGGATATTATGCACAAAGCTCAATTTATGGCAATCTGAAACAGGGCGAAAGTTATTCATTTATGAATTATTCGGAGGCTCTCTTTATTTTCGCTGAAGCATGTTGCAGAGAGTGGATTCCAGGTGGTACACCATTGACTCGTGAACTGTATCTGAAGGCATGCGAGGCCTCAATGGCTGAGTGGAATCCAAGAGATGTCAATAAGTCGACAGTCATGTCAAGAGAGGATTATCTCAGCTATCTTGATGCAGGCTTTATTAATTCCGGTAATCATTTGGAGAGTATAATGACTCAAAAGTGGATTGCATCGTTCTGGTATGGTGTTGAAGCATGGTCAGACTACAGGCGTACAGGTTATCCGATTTTGAAGACTAATGGACCTGCCGCTATGAATAATAAAATTTTGTGTACACGTATGGTTTATCCTTATACGGAAGCTTATCAGAATGGTAAGTGCTATTATGAAGCAGTAAATGGATGGCTTGGTGGTGATGATAATATGCAGACTGATGTGTGGTTTGCAGATACTCAGGAAAGTAAAAGCATAAGAAGAAAAGGACGCCAATAAACAAAGCATATGAAAAAATATATTTACATACTAATGTTTGCATTTACTGCTGTTTTCGCGTTGAGTTGCGAGAAAGAAGTGAATGAAGCACCAGTCAAAGAAGAGGTCGGTATGCTTGAGGTATCGTTTGTCTTTAATCAAACTACCGCAAAAAGCATATCTCTTTCGCCTGCATTCCAGACAATTGAGGTGGAGGCTAATCTCAATATCGAGGGAATAAAGTGGAATGTGATATCTGATCAACCATGGTGTGTTGTAGAAAGCGATATTACACACGAGGGCAGTGGCTCGTTCGCAATAACAGTCTTTGCCAACGAAGGCTATGATGATAGAGAGCCTGCAGTTGTGTCGTTGTGTACCGGTGAGTATAAAGCGAATCTCAGAGTGACACAGGTGGGTAATGTGTTTATCATGGATCAGGTACTAGGTCTTGGAATGAAAAAGGCAGGCAGGGCAGAGATTACGGTCAAAGTTGAAGAAGGCACAGGCTGGACTACTATGCAGTCTGATTGGTTGGATGTGGATGTGGTTGAAATGGCAACTGCTAATGGTGAAACTGAATACAAGATGACAGTACAATGGGATGAGAACACTGCAGCTTCCAGACTAGGTGCTGTTGAACTGTATAGGGACGGAGATGAAGTGCCTTCATCCAAATATGCTCTATGGCAGTTTGGTGATGGCGTAGAATATGATTTTGAGGCAGATGGCAGCATCCGACTTGCCTCAAAACCAAGTGCGGAGATTCCTTTGGAAATCAAGACGCCGACTAATCATATAGAGACATTGAAATATCCTGAGTGGGTACAGCTTGAGAAGGTAGAGAATAATGATAACACCACCAGCTGGTTCTTGTATTTTGATCCAAATGCAAGTGATAGCAATAGTTATAGGGAAACGCAATTGACATACACTACAATAAGTTCAGATATTGAAAAGTCACTTCCTGTTATTTATCAGAATTATTATCATGTTGGAGGTCTCATATCAGGAAAGGGTCTGGCATTGTTTGCAGAGAAGTTCAATCAGGGCGGAGAAGAGGCTGTCGGTGATTGGATGAAGGATGGTGTGGTCAATGTTTTGTCCCCTATTGATATGTCCGCATTGGAGACCCCGTGGGAGTCAATCGGAACAGAAGAACATCCATTTAATCTTAAATTCAATGGTGATAATCGTAACATCTCAGGTTTTACTGCTGCAAAGCCACTTTTCGGAGTTTGTGATGGTGCGGAGATTTATAATGTAGCTCTTGATAAAACATGCGCAGTTGTAGTAGAAGAGGATTGTAATGATGATGTGTATTTAGCTTCTTTGGCCGAAAAAATTACAAATACAACAATCAGGAATTGCACGTCCGCTGCAGGTGTTACACTCTCAACTAATGCTGTGTCAAATAGCTTGACGGTATATGCTGGAGGTCTTGTAGCTTATGCTGATGCAAATTCTTTAATTGTAGATTCAAAGTATGAGGGAGCTTTAGATGCATCCCTGACAAGAACCGCTTCTAGTGGTTATGTTTATATAGGTGGAATCGCAGGATCTGTTGCATGTGACATTGAAAATTGCGAGAATGCAGGTCTAGTGACGGATAACACACTCTCTAAATACCATTATGTCGGTGGTATTACAGGAGTTTGTACTGCTGATTCTAAGTTGATGAAATGTGTCAATTCTGGAGCAGTTAAACATTCTTCAATCAGAAACGCTAATAGCGTTACTGATATGAACGAAAGTCTTTACATAGGAGGTCTTGTAGGAAGAAACTATGGCGATTTGAATGATTTACAAAATACGGGATCTGTATCAGTAAATTCCAATGCCAAAAATATGTATGTTGGAGGTGTTATAGGACGCGTGGAAGAGGGTGCTTTGAAAAAATGTTATTCTACATCAGGTTCAGTGACATATGATAAGCCGATGGGCGCAGATAACACTTCGGCAAACCTTGGAAGGTATGTGTCTGTCGGAGGAGTAATCGGCTCGTTGAATATTCCTCTCGAATTAAATTGCTCTGATATGCCTGTTGAGTGTGACGTGGATTTTGCCGGTATGGAGAAAAACGGAAATCTCCAGGTCGGAGGAATCATTGGAGTGTCTACACAGAAGCTTAAACTGATTTCTCCGAAATGGTCGGGAAATATGAATTTCCATATGACTGCCGAGACAACTGAGGCGAATAAGGTGAACTTCGGTGGAATAATCGGATCTGCAGATTCCGCTGAAACGACCATCACTGGTGCGGAAACAGGTGGAACAATCAAGATATGGGCTGTCAGGACAATATACTGGAAAGTTCCTACAGCAGTGGGGGGAGTTCTCGGATGTGCGGCAAATGGATGTACTATTTCGGAGTCTATCAATAACGCATCTTTATTGTGGGATGCTACCAGCAAGTCAAGCAGCGCAGGTGGTGTCGTGTCGTCCGGTGGAATCGTAGGACGAATCGATAAAGGTCTGGCAACCATTTCAAAGTGCACTAATAACGGCGATGTCCATAATATTGTCACACACGACGCGAAGTGGAAGCCAGGTTATCTTTTAGGTGCAAGGACAGGAGGAATCATAGGCACTTATGGCTATGTTAAGTTGAGCAACAACTATGATATGGATGTAAATGCCTTTGTGCCGGCTGAATCCAACAATATTACTATTACAGACTGTCATACTACATCTGAGATATTAGGATATAGAGGTTTGGTTGGAGGTATTGCAGGATGTCTATATAATGCCACAGTAAAGAACTGCACATATACAGGAATATCCTCAAATAAGAGAAACAACTGTAATGTGGCCGGTGTCGCTGGAGCTGTTGAGAATACTCGCATTGAGGATTGTGTTGTCAAGGCTTCGCTCTATGGTAGTTCTGCAGGCTCTTGTGAATTCAAGGCAGGAGGTATTGCAGCGTATCTTTATACAAATTCACATATATCTAACTGCAAGTATTACGGACATATAACTTCTGGCAATAATGGTACTGCTGTGGCGTATTATGGCGGTATCGTAGCTGAGGCGCAGGCAGGATGCTCTGTTACAGGATGCTCGTACGGCGGATCACTCTTGAACAAGACAATCACTGCGGATAATTATGCAGAACACATAGTTGGTAACAATGCAATTGAAGCTACCAACTGTTCTTATTGGGATGGCCAATAATTATGTTGAATAAATCACGGATAATCATACTTCTTTTATGGGTGCTTTGGGCTTGTACGCCTGAAGCACCTGAAACGATTGTGCCAGATGATACTCCGACCAAGGGAGAGATTACGGTCAGAGGTCTGGTGTGTGACGGAGCTGGCGAACCTTTAGAGGGTGTTGTCGTGTCGGATTGTTACAAGTGCGTAGCGACAAACGCGGAGGGCCTCTTTGAATTAGATACTGACCTTGAATCAGCTAAGTTCGTATTTGTGAGCATACCTTCCGGCTATACAGTACCGACAAAAAATGGACTTCCGATATTTTACAAACGTCTTTCTGAAGAGGTGATGGTCGATGGAGTCTATAGGTTGGAATTCGTTCTGGATAAGATGAAGGACAATCCAGACAGGTATTCTGTCCTGATGGTGGCAGATCCGCAGCCAAGACCGCGCAGCAGGTCAGTCGACAAGATCGCATATCATTCTCTGGATTGCTGTAATGATCTATATCGCGATATGCGTGAAACTGGCAGTGTGATCCGTCGTAACCGTCCTTGCTATGCGATCGTTCTAGGAGATATCGTTCATGAAACTATGGAACTGTTTGATGACTATATCAGCGACGGTACAAGCAAGATGGGTTTCCCGACATTTAACGTGATTGGAAATCATGACCATGATACGCATTCTTTGACTGATGAGGAAGGAGCATGGGCGTTTGAAGAAAAGTTTGGTCCGACAAATTATTCTTTCAATCTTGGAAAAATTCATTATGTCGTGGTTGACAATATGATACTGAGTTTGAAAAATGGTACCCTTAATTCAGATTCTCCAGGTTTGAGAGATGATATAATGGCTTGGGTGAAATCAGATCTTTCATTTGTTGACAAGTCATCTACAATTATGATTTGTATGCATTCTCCGATGTTCTTGCAGACTGGTTCGATGAAAAATAAGGCGGCGTTAGCAGAAGAACTCTCTAAGTTTGCCAAGGTGCACGAGTGGGCAGGTCATAATCACAATATGGTCAATAATAGCGAAACAGAAGTATCAAATCTGGAATCTCATCTGGTTATTAGGGCTACGGGAGAGTTTTGGAGCAATGAGTATCTTTGTTACGGCGTGCCGAGAGGATATGTTGTTGTGGATGTTGATGGCGAAGATATCTCTTGGAAATTCAAACCTACAATATATCAGTCTGGTCAGCCGTATAGTACGACTCCAGCATATGATCTCAGGAGTTGGAACTATAAGAATGGTGTGGCCATAATGAAGACGACTGGTAAACAGTTGGACGATTCGTACCAGATGAATGTCTATCCGCGTGGAGCATACGGAGATAATAATGTCTATGCAAATATTTTCATGTGGGATAAGAAATGGGAGACGCCGGTATTTGTGACAAGCGATGGGAAGGAATACAAGATGACACTTGTGACTGGCAAGAACATGAGGTATGATATTGCCGCGAAAGAAATATATGACCACTACAAGGCGACATCGTCAAAATATAGTATCAGTTGGAACTCCGACTGTCGTTATTCTTTGTTTAGCGTGTATTCAAGCGCGGTGTCAGAACCAGGGGGGTATGTAAAGGTCAAGGATCGCTTCGGTAATGAATATGTGCAGGAGGTTAAATGGTAAAATTTTCAATATGAGAAAAATAAGTGTACTAATCGTACTTTTATTGTCAGCATTCAATCTGAATGCAGAAGATTTGAAGAAGGGGCCTTGGTTCAATCAGTATGTAAGTGGAGTGAATCGAGAACCTGCTCGAGCCACCTCATATTCTTTTGAGACTGTGGCTGACGCGGTGACCTGCAACAGGGATGCGGCGAAAATGGTCTCCTTGAATGGAGTGTGGAAGTTTGATTTTGCTGAAGATATATGCAAGGCCCCGATGGATTTCTACCAGGAGGGCTTTGATGTGTCATCTTGGGGTGATATAAAAGTTCCATCTTGCTGGGATGTGCAAGGATTCGGTTATCCGATATATATCAATACAAGGTATCCTTTCCCATATAACCCTCCATATATAGACAGACCAAATCCGATAGGATCGTACGTCCGTACTTTCTCCGTTCCATCATCATGGGAAGGTGGTCGCGTCATCCTGCATTTCGGTGGTGTCTACTCAGGACATCAGGTGTGGGTGAATGGTCATGAAGTAGGATACTCGGAGGATAGCTGTCTGCCGAGCGAATTTGATATTACAGATTGTCTTAAGAGTGGAGATAATACATTGTCTGTAAGAGTATTCAAGTGGACGGACGGAAGCTACCTGGAGAATGCAGATCATTGGAGAATGGCCGGAATCCATAGAGAGGTTCTTCTTTTGTGGAGACCCGATGTTACGATCTATGACTTCGGCGTAAGGACAAAGCTTGATGACAAATATAAGGATGCAAGGCTTTGGATCAGACCGGAGGTCGATGTGCATCAGGGAGCGGATACCCAGGGATGGAAGGTCTGCGGCCAGCTCTATGGCCCGGATGGCCAGGCTGTAGGCAAGTCAATGGAGATTACTGTTGATGAGATACTGTTGGAGAAGCATCCTGCACGTGATAAGGTGCACTTTCCTTTGCTAGAACAGCTGGTTTCTAATCCGCAGAAGTGGACAGCAGAAACTCCTATTCTTTACACACTGGTTCTGTCACTCTTGGATAGGGAGTCCAATCTTGTAGAGGCCCGCAGCTGTAAGGTCGGCTTTAGGGATGTCAGGATTCAGGGACAGCAGATGCTGGTGAACGGAGTTCCTGTAAAGCTATATGGAGTCAACCGACACGATCATAGCCAGACCGGCGGCAAGAGCGTGACAAGGGAGGAGATGGAGGCTGACATCCGCTTGATGAAGCAGTTCAACTTCAACTCCATCAGGACATCTCACTATCCTAATGATCCGTATCTGTATGAGCTATGCGACGAGTATGGCCTATATGTGATGGACGAGGCCAATATCGAGACGCACGGAGTCGGTGGCAAGATATCGAATGACTACACCTTCGGACCGGCTTTTCATGAGCGTGCTGCAAGAATGGTTATCAGAGACAGGAACCATCCTTCGATAGTCTTCTGGTCGCTGGGTAACGAGTCAGGGATGGGACCTAACCATGCTGCGATATCTGGATGGATAAAGGATTTTGATCCGTCACGACCGATTCATTATGAAGGTGCTCAGGGACAGCCTGAACACCCTCTGTATCAACCTCGCAAGCGTACTTCAAGAATTGTGCGTACAAGTGATATGCAGGTGACTAAGAAATCAGACAAACCAATTACATCTTTACCTCCTGTTGGACGAAAGTGGTGGGCCTTGCCGACAGACGCAAAGTATGTTGATGTTATCAGTCGCATGTATCCGAGAGTAGATGATCTTGAGTATATGGCATTGGATACTCTGCACGACAGACCGATCTACATGTGCGAATATGCACATTCTATGGGAAATTCTACCGGCAGCATGAAGGATTATTGGGATATGATCCGTAAGTACGATAATCTCTTGGGTGGTCATATCTGGGACTGGATGGATCAGGGACTCTTGGCT